>Ga0049105_1000499_pt1 | contig 13806 bp, 4 predicted proteins | sample WorMetvaBAHAMAS1_FD_61260 | JGI IMG/M metagenome (GOLD analysis project Ga0049105, IMG submission 61260) | Worm MetaG Olavius vacuus BAHAMAS.1 | ecosystem: Host-associated > Annelida > Digestive system > Unclassified | place: Germany: Marburg | collected 2013-04-09
TCAACTCACGCCCGTTTAGTTGTATTGCCGCGCATTACAAAATAGTTCCAGTTAAAATAAATTAGCAATAAAAATAATATGTGATAAAAATAGCGTGTATCGAATTTATTTTGCTCGTTGGCGCTGGCGCAGCTCGTTAAATATGATGTTCATACAACTCGCAAAATAAATTCGACACACGCTATTTTTATCACATATTATCATTATCATTACCAGTACCAGTACTTCTGTGACAGTACTTTTCATCGTTAACAGCAACGTTCTTTTTTGCCACAGTCATCATTAATAAAGTCAAGAAATGGCAAAATCATTATAGTTTACAATTACATGATGTCAATGAGTAAGCACTGTAGCAATATTTAGCTTAGATGCAAGACTACAGTCCTAGTTTAGCCCTTTCAGGCACAGTAACGTTGTTGTTGACAGAATTAACTGGTGCACCTGACAACAAGTATTAGTGTCGGATATTGCCAAAAAGTAAGTGAAAAAGTATCACCGATACCCGTGTTTCGATACTGCATAAGAAAAGTATCGCCAATTCTTGTGGCAATATTCAAAAAGTATGGCCGATACTATTGGTAGCAATACCAATACCGTGATATTAAGAACCCCGCTCTGCAGACAAACATATGATCGACATATAATAGCCACAATCTTTCTCTCAGGCAGAAGACATTTGGCACAGCTGGCTCTAGTGACGACAGCACCCACGAAATGATTGATCTTTAGGCCTAAGTCATCATCATCGTAAGCTTACTAGGGTGCTCAGCAGCGCCTTACATACAACATACGATGGGTAAAAGTGGATAGATAAAAAATAGAATTTGGTCTGTTTGTCAGTGATGTGTTTGATATTTACAAAAGCAATCAGCTGATGATAGCATTAGTGCGTGATTGAGCATACATCTCTTACACTTAATATGCTTACCAATACCTTGACCGCTCAGTGCTGAGGCCGTGTTAGTTCGTATCAGTGCACATTACTTACATGTTGTGAGTTAGATACAAGAATATTATTAAAACTGTTCTGCATAATACATGCTTGTGTACAGGATCCTCCGCAGTTACCACACAGCATCTTTTCTTTCGATTTCGTCGACTTCGTGTCACAGTGGTATGTGCAGTTTTCTTTGTTAAATCGGTATTTTCTTACTTCTTAACTTGTGCAACCTCGCAATTAATGTACATGTTTATGTTTGGTTAGCTGGGCCGCGACGCCTTGTGTCTGAACGTTAAGGGCGCTGACTAGAAATCTTCTTACTTACTTACTTACTTACATGATGGAAAAATCTGTTTGCAATATTGTTGCATTGCAGGATGTAATTTTTGGTACACTGTGTGTTGTGCAATATGTCATAAGATACTATGTAATTCTACTAAGAAGTGTTGTGAATAGTTATTAAGCATGACACAAATGACCAGTGTTTACCACATTGCAAACGTCAAGACTTACGACTACTTCCGACCAGTTTAATTACATTTTTAATGGCTTTTGCTGTGTTTTTGTTGTAGCATGCGAAAGGATCCCAGCTGTAGGCCAGCCCCTGAGGCTCTAATGGTAAGTGATAGAATGTTAATTAGTGAGTAGCGTAATTGGTAACGAACATGCTTTGTTAAACATTCTCTCCACATTGTGTATTACGTTATTGTAATGTTGTATGTGATCGTTGATTGTGATGTGCTATATATTTAAGTTGAGTGATTGAACTGGTTGAATTTCCGGTTCGTGGCTGGTGTTCTTTAGAACTATGACACTGTTGATTGGGTAACACGACTGGAATTGGGTTTTGAATCCTGCCAGTCACCACTGGGGTTCTTGATAAATCAGACTTATGGAATGGCAGAACCTACCCATAAAGAATCAGAGAACTGGTTTTTGTTCCGGTAAAGTGAGTGATTTTAGTGTACTTTGGAATTCTGTCCATATAGTTGTATCAAAAAGATGGTGATGCCATTTAGCATTGTGCATTCCTGTATTTCAGTAAAGACATGAGTTAAAATTATCATTCAATGAAGATATTGATTGACTATTCTTGTTACAGCTGACATTCTATTGCACTGTTGACAGAGGCATCCATTCATTGAACGGTACAAAGACAGTGGCTATGTGCTAGTCGCCGAATGGGTTCGCAGCCGTTTAGAGATGGCACAAGCAGCTCCTATTCCTTAGTGCCATAATGTTCGGTATTGTTGTAGGGAACATTAGCTTGAAATCATGTTGCCTTTTTATCATCAGCATTATGCTTGTGTTTGTACTGCAGCTGTTTCTTCATTGACTGACTTGTTGATGTCATTTAGAAATTTTTGATAAGGCCTCATTGTGTTCAGCCAGTGAAGTTCAGTATACTGAGCTTGTAGGTTGGTATACCACCGAGTGTGTAACGCATGACTGGTGTGACACCATATCAATGGTCATATTCCAGTTTGCAGGGAATCACTGCCGTTTGGCCAGTAGCAAATTATATTGCGCGGTGATAGAGGCACTCGTGAAGAATTTTACCAGTCTGACATGAAGTGGACTAGGCTGGATCGCAAGTCCAACATCCTGACATCACCACCCACCTTAGAATATGGCTGTATCGATATCCAAGCTGATTTTCTGAATCCAGTTGGCTTTCTGCCATCCAGCAAAATTTGTCTGATCAGGTAGAACCTCAGTGAGCAGTGGTTATCGATTTAACATTTTGTCCATCCCTGGTTTAGACATTGCAGTATTACGTTGATATCAACTGCCTGTAGATATCTAAAACACTCAGCAGATGGCTCAAAGCCACTCTCAAGAGATGAAATGTTGCTTGAGTTACCTGCAAATGTTGATTTTCCAATGGAAAACATTATGCAAACATTGGCAATAAATCCTAACTCAGTTTTCTGACATTTTCTAGTGACACTTCTACTGTTTTGTACTGTTAATTTGTCAGCCAGTAAAACCTGTTTGTTTACAGTTTGTATCTGCCATGTAATAATTGTTGCATATAGCCAAATGTCCACTCCTTGTAAAAAACTTTGCTCGCATGCCTGAACTGAAGTTATTTTTCCAGAATCGGACATGCTAATGCTAGCCGTAGTTCTGCTGTGTTACAGTTCTGTATAACACTGTAACAAGCTGTCTGTGGTTGCCTTACTGTTTGTTGTTGATAAGATGCAGAGAACACTGATTATCAGCTTGTGCTGTTGCATGTTTCGCCAGTTTGGGGTCAGTTGCATTGACGTCACTCTGCAGTTAACAAATCTTATGCATGCAAGTACACTGTGGGGCAAAAGAAACTGTCATTTTATTTTTGCAGTAAGATATGGACACATAGTGCAATATTGAAACATTACGTGGCTCCTTAGCTATCACATATTGCATTTGTAAGCAGATAGGATACCACATGTCACATGCTATGAAGTATGGCATCCTTGTGACAGCTTGCCAGTAATGAGCACAAGGTGCAATGTCACATTGTCCTGTTAAAATGCAGCTTCTTAAGCAGATGATACAAACTGATCAACTTTTAGCCCTTTTCTGCAAATTATTTAATTAATTTAAGCAGGTTATGTTTGTAAAAGTTTTTAAAATTTATTTTTTTTGTATTTTCTGACTAAAAACGCAACAAATGGGTCATTAGTATATTCGTTTTCATCTGCTAACAGTGAACTAAATGAACCTTAATCATTCCCTGTTTTCCAGTTTTTATAAAGAATGTGAAATAAGCGTGTTATAGGAAATTCATTAAAGTACATGTGTGCCAAAACTTGTCAAAATTGAGCAAGGTTTGACAGAGTTATTCGAAAAATAATTCCGTACAGTTTTTGCCCCACATGCTAGTTGTAGAGTTTTTGGTCTGTTCACCAGACTGAAAATACATAACATACTTGTCATTATGTAAGTATAGATCATTACATAAGTATAGGTACATTTTTGAGTGCTTCTTTCATGCAGCAAAATGACAGTGAAGTTTTAAGAGCAACTTTGAAGATGAGGGGTACTTTGTCCGGTGGCATTTTTGAATGAAGTTCATGCTGTTGGCCTGTAATGTGTGATATCTATGTGCCAAAATCATGACAGTTGTGTTAAAAGTAAATTACGTACTGTTTGTCCAGAATGTCGTAATAGCCAGCTGGCTTCAGTGATACTTCATTTGCATCATCTCGCACATGCATGCTTATCTGTATATCAGTACACGAAGTATCAGATCCACTTTGTACTCTTACAGCCATTTTATATGACCATTTTCCAGACTGCTTGTATGTTTCCAAAGGTCTAACGGTCTCTTGAAGATTACTGAAGTGGTATTTTTTTCTGGCCGATGCTTAACCAACCCTGCCGCCATGTTTTGATATCTGCTTCTGAGTTATACGTGCACATGTTACATGATCTGCAACATCCGACACATTTAGAATGTACAGTTTGTATACAGAACTAATCGAGGTCCCTCATCACACTGCCATACCACTAGTTATCGGTGCATTTGCATGTTTTGTGTACAGTGTAATAATGTGTTGGTAATAATATATTTTATACTAACCATCTTGCTAATGCATATGATGTTTCATTCACTAGTAATGGAATAATTAAGGAGTGTATTATGCATGCATCATAGATGTAATTGTGGCCTTCATCAAACTGCTGTAATATTGGCGACTGTATGGTCTGTTTCCATATTTCACGTGTAGTATACAAACATATTGGGTTGTTCGATACCCTTGGTTAAATACTGTAAAACCCGTTTTTTTCGCGTGCCCTTTATTTCGCGAATTTCGCGAGCCTGGCAAGCTCGCGAAAATAACGGGCCGCGAAAATTCGAATACAGTAGCGTTTCAATGTAGTAGGAAGCAAAAACGCCAAAATTACGGGGTCCAAAATAATTACATTGACTCAGACGCCAAAATTAAGGGTGGCCAAAATTAAGGGTTCTACAGTATATGCAATTTTCTGTCAACAATCTGTTAAAAAGTGCGAAGTTCAGTCACCAGTAACTTGTAATTTGTGTAATATTTTCTTATGTTTGTAATGCTGTAGTTTGAATAATATTTGCTGTTCATATCAAACAGATTCCCTGTCAACTGTTTATGGGTTTGAAACCGGTTTGGTGAATTTTATACCAAACATGCATTTCTGTAAATTTTTTAAATTTGCAAAATGCAACATACATTGTGTATTCTCTTCAAATTATTGTAGCATAACAACAACACACACAGGCATAATGAGATTCAGGACACCTGGGGACAGTGCTATGAAACGCAGTAGTGCATATGTTTGTAGGAAAAATTACAAATGCTCCAGCATCTTTATCCTCTCTGAATCCCTCCCACATATTACACCCAAGATTTGATTTTGACACCATACCTGTGTTCCTATCTAGTTGGTTTGTTTACGGCTCTCTCGTATGGTCTGCAAAAAGTATGTTGCTTTATGCCTATATAAGTTGATTTTTTTGGACAGTGATGGGAGTGACGATATTTTTTATAAACTTCTGCATTTCTTCTGTTGTGAGAAATGAATCAAAAGAACGCTGGTGACGACAGAAAATTCTGAACAACTTTTCAAACGTCAAAGTTCAACAGTAGCATTACTATCTATACAAGCTGGCAATAATATACACTACACATACATGAACACTAATTGTGTGTAGATGCAGCACATCAGTTCAATATGTTTGTTGCAGAGTACCGTCGATTGCACATACATCAAAGAGTTCTGGCAACGATAAACACTGTCGGTCATTCACACGACAGAACAACAAAACTCGATGCACAAAAGCAAACAACAGTGCAATGATCAATTTCACATCAGCATAACAAACAGCACAATTACTGCCATTCGTTCATCCATGAATAACTCTAATAAATGGGACAATGTTTATGTTGCTTACGTAATGACGAAGTCATCATTAAAGTGTAACGAATGTACGATGGTGTCAAGCAGCTGCCAACCCTCAGACCAAACCAAACGGCTGCGAGTTAGTCTGCGGGCTACTATTATCTACACCCACCATTGCCACTTAGTATTACTCAGCTTGAAAGCTGACTGCAAGGCTGAGTCTACCTAGGCACAACAGTAATGTATGCATACATTCTACTATATCTTTTAATTTGATCATATCACTGAAAGAGCGATTTCCACCAACTATAAACGACGGCTACTGCACACAAAAAGCTAGAATATCAAAACGGAAACAGTGAGCAAAAAATGAAGTGGGGAAAACCAGGGGGTCCATCCTAGGGGCAGGGGAAATGATGCAAATTGCATCATTAAAATTTTGGGGGAGAGGTAAAAGAAAAAAATCGCTTGAAATTCTGTATAATGTAATGCAACGGCCAGTTGGCCATGATCAAAGAGCTTATAGCAATGACATGCTGTGATAACCCAACGGAAAGGGAGGCATTTCTGTCAGATAATCAAAAGATCTTTCAGCAAACACTTAAAACAGGAGTACGGGACTTCATTTTTTCACAATGTGGCACACATGCACATTCACTTGAAATTCAAGTTACAACTTGCAGTAAAAAAACTGGTTCTAAAGACGTTTAATTTTATGTCCAAAATGCTCTAAAACTAATTCCAAAAATTTTTCTGCGGGTTATACCCCCTGACCGCCGTTAAAGGAGGAGGAGAGGTAGGAAGGGTTGTGTCATGGCTGTTGGGGGACTGGATACCCCTGGGAAAACAAACGACTGAACTGATCAGATGCAAAATACTAATTACACCTACGGGTAGCACAGATTCTGTACAATACTGAATAAACGGATAAAGTTTCTCATAATACACACAGAGTATTAAACAGTATCTGCAGACATCGTGATACACGCCTAATTACAAAAATACTATGCGAACTCAATTAGCTACTTGCGTAAATTCTGCAGAGCTCAATAATTCTATGCTGTGCATGCGTGGTCACGTTTCCGCCGGCTTTTTTCACTGTGACGTCCTATTCTTGCAAGGTAAACACAATGGTTTTTGTTATATTGTTGCAAGTGCGTAAGTGGTTTTTGAACAGGTGGCAAATTTTAATGCCTTTACTTGTATAATTATGATATTATTATATCATCAAATTCTAATTCTCTCAATAAATACAACATAATGAAAACTGTAGTGTTTACCATATAAGAATAGTACATCACCGCGATAAAAACGATGCAAACATAAGCACGCATGCACAGAAAAGTTCTGCATAATTTACACAAGTCCCCTATATCGGGCACATACTATGAGGAATTCACATCAATTTGTGATATCCAAAAAGTTGACTGCAACAGCGAAATATTACTGGTGTAACGCCCTACACCTTCACATGCTATCAAAACAGCACAGTGAGGTACACAACAGCCCTAGGCAACATTTGCAGTCATCAATTATTCAAAATTCAAGATTTCCAAAAAGTCTTCGACATGAGACTGTCAATGCATTCGGTGCCCGATCGGCAACCCTCATCCGAGCTTTATCTCGTGGAGGCAGCTCCTCGTACATGCCACGGAACTCACGATCGTAAGCATCTACCACACATCACAATAAGTTTACAATGAGACTGAAATCAGCAGGTGTAGCTGGTACGGCATGAAGCCAGGTATTGTCTGAACCTAAATGCCCGAGTAAGTTGCCATTTTTCAGCCATAAAAAAAACTAGTTATTTAAAATCAGCAGTTACCATACTTGCTGTCGGTGTCTATGCTGCATGTTTAATTTCAATGCTGCTTATCGCCAGAGGTGGCGTCGTGGTAGTGTTGGACTTGCGATCAGATGTCGTGGGTTCCAGTCTCGGCTGGGCACTACGGCGTAAAAACTCTTGGCAAGTTTCTCACACCTATGTGCCTCTGTCACCAGCAGTATAACTTGGTACCGGCGAAAGCAGGGGAGTAAACAGACACGTCGCGCGATACACTAGCCCCGTATTCGTGGCCTCGCAGTGTAAGCTGGTGTCTGGCTGAGGACTATAGGAAACGGAGATCAGCACCGAACCATGGGCCCATGTGGCTTGGGAAGGACTTTACTTTTTTTTTACTTTTTATCGCCAGAGTGTTGAACTCTCTTGGGTTGGTCAATACTGCAGAGTATTATGCATAAATAATTAAATCTTTTGCACTCTCCGAATTCGGATCTTTTGACAGGAGTGATCTGCTAACAGAACGTGTCACTAAACAACATGACATAGACGTGGAGATAACTATGCAGTGTGTTCAGCTGGCAAGTTGCACTCTTCCTACATTAACCATCTTCCACACTTAGTACACTGCAACCTGTGCCTAGCCTTTCCTCCATGTGACTTACATTGCATGCAAGTGCTGCAGACTGCACTGCTGTGGACCATTCAGTGTCCACTGGGACATAGATAGTGTTCAGCAGAATGGCAAGTGACTTGGAATGTGCACTTGTAAAATACAGTATATCCCCATTTTTCAGTACAGTCAAGTAACTGAAACCCGTTTTGGTGCTCAACAAACTTGACCAGCCCAGTTTGACAAAAAAAGTTCCAATTTTGATTCCCTAGTAGCCAGTAATTAAAGGCACAAAAATGACAAAATATGAAGTACAAATGTTAATTGTGACTGAAAAATGCACGCAATGAGGAAAATAACAGAACGGTCACTAAGAACGTATAAAGCTGATTTCAAGATTCACAACCCAGGAAAACACAAATGATTACAAACCGTGGTCAATGCAGTCTCGTCCAAGAGCGACAAAAGACAAGAAGAGAATGTCTCGGTAGATGCTGTGAAAGCGCGTTCTGCCACAGTCACGTTGTTTGGCGCGTTCGTTGAGTAGCAGTCGTAGTGGCGAGACAACGTCGTTGTCTTTTATGCTCGACACAATACTCTGCATGACACTGCAAAGCAACACAGACCCACTTTGTGTTGTATTGTTCATGGCAGAGTCGTGGCACAAAGGAAGAGTGTCAGACTCGATGATTTAAAGGTTATAGGATCTACTCCTGGTCAGCGATGGCTGCATAACAAACCTGGGCAAGTTAGCTGTTCACACCGTTATGCCTCCGTTACCAAGCAGTACAGTTTGGTACCGGTATAAAACTATGAGAGAACGGCCGAGGTGTGAATTTGGGTATAAGCTCACCGAAAGCTTAAGACTACAAAAGATGGATAAGCACCATACCTACAGAGTGGTCCAGAAAAAATGCACAAAGTTTAATGCACTGTCATTTTGCAACCGTTTGCAGTAGGATCACATAATTTTCACCAAAATGCACAGAAATTAACTGGTAACATGAAGAACAGGCAAATTTTAAACTTTGTGATTAAATATTGATTGTTTGGCCGTTAGTAAGGAAACTACTTAAAAGCATCAATACGGGCAACATTTTTGAGGCTGTCATAACTCATAACAGTAAAACTTAGCAAAACGCAAACGTTATAAAATTAACGAAAAATACTTCCACCCTAAGAATTAGTGACATGGTAGTCCATCCTGGCTACAGTTTAAGTTATTAATTGACTTGATTTGAATCAGTTCACTCCGAACGATGACAACTGCTACCACTTAGCCTTTTAGCGAAGCCAGTAGACTCAAATATGAGTAACAGATCAAACAGCATATGCCATTTCCACTGTTTTGCTGAAAACTCAACAATCATTTTTTCAACAATCCAGTCTTTTTCAGTTCGCAAAGTCTTTATCAGCAGTCAATTTTCCACTGTTAGAGGTGTCATGTTCACATACAGGGTGACAATGCTCACATGTATCCAATTTCGGCTGTTTATCAGAATGTATTTAACCAACTGATACAAATTTTGCATTGATTGGTCGACAGTATTTTGGTGAAAACCGTTTGATTCTACTGCAAACGGTTTCAAAATGACGGTGCACTAAACTTTGTGCAATTTTTTCTGGACCACTCTGTATATATTGCAGAGCTAAGAGAAAGTATTGCTGCCTGGGTCTCACTTACCACTAATATCGCATCATCAAGTTTAAGAACACAACTTGATCAACTGATACTACCATTCAGCAGCTGTGGTGCTTTTCACATGTACGATACTTCATAATCATTTTTAGCTCAGCTGTCTGAGCTAATAGTATAGCCGGTCAAAAGCCATCTGTCTGTATGTGCATCTGTGTGTTAACCAGAGTAATGGGCATCCAGACATGCCCCGGACATTCCCCTCTCTCAATATGCATCCGTCACAGGCTCACAGCCCATGGGTTGCTTGTTCTGTCAACAAAAGATATGTAAGTAACCACTTTGTGGTATCAAACAAAAGCAAAGTCAGCAGCAGAGAGCATGAACACAAACCTCTTGCTAACCATCTGCTTTTCAGGCTGCAAGACACCAAATGTAGCTGCAGTGGGTGCACCTTCAACGCAACATTGTACACAATGTATAGCATAAACCGAAAAAGGTTAAAACACTAGATGCTTCATACATTTTTACACACATATTGCAAATTCAACTGTCAAAATGCAACATGATATCAGACATTTATTTCAGAAGGCTATGAAGACAGCGTGTAACATATCAACAACACATACCCTGCACAGTAATGCACTCTTAACAAAATATACCGTTACGCTTCGATTATAATGCACATCGATCAATAACCGCTGGTGCACATTATACACGGGCCTACTATTTTCAGCAATACGATGTAAAAATATCTCAGAAATCTGACACTTGCTTCAACAAACATTATGCGAAATATACTAGTGTTTTAACATTAGTCAGTACCTTTGGTCCACAGAATATACATTGGTGGGCCAAGTTCACCATGCATGCGTACATCATCCCAGTTGGTGTGCAGTCCAACGAAACGACTGTCATTCGAAGTCCATACGTTCGATGGCTACAATTAATAGTTAACAACTTGCAGCACAACTGGGCAGCTGAACAACTACAGTCTACAACATTGTCCACAGTGCAATAACACACTGAAATAACTACGCACTGTCAGCATTTTCAGTAACATTTATGGCTGTGTAAATGTATGATATGACAACAGACCAGTAAGGGGAAAAAGGTTGGTTTCGACCTTACTGTTTACATATTAGTTTCATCGTAAGGCAGTAAATTAAGCCAAGCTGTTACTGCGAGATGCAGTGTCATACAGGCTACCTGCACTGAGGACATACATACTGGAACCTTTACATCTTAATAGGCTGCAGAGTTTGCTGATAAGTAAATGTTGCAAAATATCACCCTTAACCTTTTTTGTTATTGTGGAGCCTACCCAAAGTACCCATGGTGCTGCCAGTAATACAGCATTAGGCAGCTTATGACTACCAGTCAGTCAGTCAGTAAGTTCTATACACTAGAGAGACACACTGACACCTGCCAATTATAGTAACTATATTACTTGTCAGCCCATACAGTGCCATGGTTTGATAACCCATCAATTTAAAGGGTTAGGTGATGTAAGGGTTAGAGAATGGGTTGGCTTGAACAATGACAGCACAAAGTAATTGTCGCGTGTCGTCACGCTTCACCGGACGATACACGTGCCGAGCGCTTCCGAGCCGGTCACGTCAATTTGACCTTCGCGACCCGCGGGCAGTGGGGCCTGCGGCATGCGTGTTTGGCCAGCCGGCAGTCGAGTTGTAAGTGTCAGAGAGAGCGCTATATATGTTCGTGGTTGCTTAATATGAATGTGAGCTTAAGTTTTATTAAAGTGTACATATTTTCGATTTTATACAGTAGTGTCATGTCTCTTTGGGACCGCCCACGCGGTGCATTATTGTAATTATAATCCTGCAGCAAATACAGTCACATCGCGGAAGGTTAGGCCGCGACAGTAATTAAACAGTACAATATATGAAGACAAAGAGATTACCGCCATGGTTTGGTTGACACACTTGGCTGTGAGTATGAACCCTGGCATGTGTGTCGGCACGTTTAGACGTCGGAAGTACCAGACCTGACACAGCAACAGCATCAATCAAGATAAATTCAGATTCAGCCGTGGGCTGACCTTGTGCGACAAATTTTGTAAATTACTTACTACTTAGCGCAACAAAAACAAGTAGACTATGTCAACTACAACAACATCCTCGAAAGAATTCAACTGCAGCATTTTGATAAATTGTAGTCAGTTAGCAATCATTCCATAGGTGGAAAACAAAGACATGCAACTGACTGGAGATGTCAAATGCAAATAGACAGCAATCACAAAATTAAAACAAAGAAAACCTACATACCAGGTTCCAGTAGATGATCGGATGGTGATCGATAAATTCTGGCGAATTGAGGCAGCATGCATCGCCATACTGATCCAGCACATTTTCCATCTCTTTCCGCAGAACGAGTGGACTCAGATATGGTATGGTAAGTGGATCCAGTTGAACACATTTCTTCATGCTGTAACCAGTTATGCAATAATAATAATGATGATGATGATGATGATGATATAATATTAATACATCTAATAATAACAACATACACTTTTCTATCTCATTATAAAGTCACAACTTAAGAGGAAATGGCAGACAAGTAAGACAGTGTCATTACTGTCTGCTATTATAAGTCTATAACCTGGCGAAACACGTAAGTTTTAAGCCTAGACTTAAAAGCCATCAGTGATCTTGGTCTTCTAAGTACTGGTACAGGAAGTGAGTTATAAAAGCAGCTACAAAATGATGTAAACCATAACACAGTAACAGAACTTTCCTTCAGCCATTTACATAAAACGAACTAGATGTGCAACAGTTACATAACACAATAAATATGATTAGGAGTACTCGATGTGCAATCAAAGGCTGACAAACAGCCAGTTTAATCTACCACATGACATTAAAATGCAAATTAGCACATAAACAGAACTAAATTTTTTTTAAAGCAGAATATCTGAAAAGCAGTGAGAAAGCTGTGAGTCAGTCCAGTGGGTACAGTGCCAGCTATATCTACTTAATGTGTAAAATAAGAAGAAATATCCCAGTTGCAATGCCTGCAGGTGACAGCTCAGTTTTATATGCTCTGTTTCAGCCGACTTGTTTCTGCCGCCCGACGTCACCTCAGCTCCAATGCTGACTGTTTTTCGGAACCGCCTCAAAATTTATCTCTTTTCCCGATCATTTCTTTCCTAACTGTTTTTGGTTTCTATCTCTCTACACCGTGTATAGTATTGGTTTAGCAGTCTTTTACTTAAGCCACTCTAAATAACTCTAATGTAATGTAATGATATAGCCTGTCTACGGTACTAAATCTGTATATATGACTCTTGGAACCATCACATTACCAGTAGCAGACACGAGGCTTGCTATACTGCAGAAAATGTATCTTCTCACTGCCAGTACCGTAACCCATCCTCAGTGAACCTAATTACCTATACGTAAGAGGGTACCCATACTTGGCTCTGGTGGCTTGGTAAATAACTCTTGCTCAATTCAGAGAGATTTCACTGACATATATAATGCAATGCTGCTACCAGTCCAATAAGCCAAACTGCTAGCACAAGTTTCACATGAGCATAAGGAGCAGATGGAAGTCAAGTAAGAGAATTTATATGCGGTGCCTAAAACAAAAATGGCAATTAAGCAAGATGCCAAACAAATGCCTCAAGTGTACATAATTACCCACCAAACATAATGGCTCTGGCAACAGGTTCCACACCCACTGACCACTGTGACCAGCAACAGCAGTGGGTTGTTACCCAGCCAAGTTTGGATGTGTAAAAATATACAAATATTGACTGGCGCCAAGGTCAACACTGAAAAATTATTCCCCGAAGTTGTGTAATGTTGCCCGAGGGCCAAAGGCCCGACGGTAACATTGCACAACTGAGGGGTATAATTTTTCAGTGTTGATCGAGGCTAACAGTCAATATTTGTTTTGTTATATCACGGAAAACAGCATTCTTTCTGCACTCTGCCTTACCGGCCTAT
>Ga0049105_1000500_pt1 | contig 13797 bp, 17 predicted proteins | sample WorMetvaBAHAMAS1_FD_61260 | JGI IMG/M metagenome (GOLD analysis project Ga0049105, IMG submission 61260) | Worm MetaG Olavius vacuus BAHAMAS.1 | ecosystem: Host-associated > Annelida > Digestive system > Unclassified | place: Germany: Marburg | collected 2013-04-09
GAGCGATTATTGGTTGAAAATCGGCGATTTCGCTCCAATGGGGGTCGGTTGACCCAAAATTTCAGGTAGAAGGGGTCGCCCCCCACCAACCATTCTTCTTCTCAGAAAACTATGATAAATATTCTTTCGTATGGTATACAAATCTGGACAGATCTCTCTTCCGTTTTGTCAGGGATCACGCGTGTGACAGTCAGACGGACGGACGGACAGACAGACAGAATTATCCTCGCTATACCGCGTCTGCATTACATGCAGCGCGGTAAAAACAAAGCGACAAAAATGCACATGTCCAACAGGATTCAGAGGAAGGAAGTAAAGACCTGCACTTACTATGACACCCGCATATACAATGTTAAACAAACACATGATTAATGTCTTACAAGTAGGGTTTGACAAATTAACGATCAATCACTGTTCCAAAGTAGTGCCTCGAGTAAGAGTATGAACAATGGAAGAGTAAGTATAAAAGCCAGTAGTCACTATCATAATAGCAGCTGGTTTCAGAGCCATGAATGGGAAGTGGTGTTTTGGATGTTAAAACACCCTCGAAATAAAATTTTAAAAACATTTTCACGTAAACTTCGGAATTCCTTCGATTTGCAGATTTTGTTTCACTGATATTAAAGCCACCAGACGTTTTTCCTGTTCCTGGGCTCTGAATAGGCTACACCAACACTGCCTTTATGGCATTAAATTTACAGCGCCTCCTGTGACGAACAGGGGTACTACTGAGTGGGTGGCCCACGGGGGCAGTGAATAGGTTAGTACGTAGGGGCAAGGCGCGGCGACACGACGCGGGCCAATCAGCGCGTGAGATGAGCGTTATATAATTCCATTGCATGCATTGCACTCGGTCAACGATCCTGTCTACGTTTACGATATACAACGTACTCCGCGACGGGAAAGAGAAAACCAAGAGGAAAAGGGTAAGGGACAAAGAAAGCCAGAGAAAAGTGAAGAAAGGAAAGGAGGGCAGGGGTAAAACACCCCAAACAGGCCTAAATTTCTGTTTATGGCCTTGGTTCAAGTAGTTGGTTTTACTGCAGCTTATAAAGAGAGTACGTTGCGAAAAGTACCCTGGTAAACATAACGACTGCAAGAATCGTGACAAACGATTTAATACTTTCGCGGTTCTTGTTGACATTCCATTTCCTAGACCTACGACTAGACTGTTTTGTAGTTCGTCGCGAGGAAGCACGTCGCGCTTTCCAGCTGCGACGACGTCCGTCAGAGCCAGCGGGTCGACCTGCACAACATCAATGTAACCAGCATCACTCACAGTCACACAACATCTACAGTTCACAGAGACAGTATAAAACAACCACCAGCAGCAATAATTGCCGACAAGTCGCTTAAAATCATTGGTTAAAGTCCTCCCTTCCCCTCTCTTTTTCCCTTTCTTCCCTGCCTATTCTGTTCTTCTCTTCGGCGCACTTTCTCAGTATTCTCTGAGAATATAACCAGTTCCGAAAACTAAATTCATTTTGTTGGAAGACACTGAGTCTAACTTCAATCAGTGTTACGTACACCAGTTGGTCCCTGAAGATACCCAATTCGGCGAGAACGCAAAATAACGGCCATTGCGCCACTGAAGGCCATTCAAGGTCGCGCCGATTCTGTTACCAATGGAAAGCCTGCATGCGACTTCCTATGTGTCAATATCCAATCTTTCTGTCACGTCAAATTTTCTCCAAAGGCTGGTAGCCAAACAGCTGGTATCACATATGAAAGGCCACGATCTAATGCCGAGAATGCAGTCCGCTTATCGCAGCGGTCACTCAATAGAGACAGCCGTGACCAAGGTCAAGGTCCTATCCGACATTCTCATTGCTATCGACAGGGTTGACTTCGCCGCCCTAGCACTGCTGGATCTGACAGCTGCTTTTGATACGGCGGACCATAATCCGTCATATCTTAGATTAAGATGTAAGTTAGTCTTGTTCACTAATGGAAAATCGCGTAGGCCCTACTGACTTTGACTGCTACCGAAAGTAATGACCTTGAATTGTAGTGCGTGTTATGTGGGTGGTCGTGTATGAGAGTATAAGTTAGTCTGTGCGTCGGTGAGTTCCAGACAGATTCAGTTAATTAAGAAGACCACACCATGAAATTACACGCTACTGTAACAGTTGGTTGATGCGATCAGAGCAGCTCCGCTCCGCAGCAACATGCTGACATGCCTAGAAGCGACGCACGCACGAGGGGCGCATACGTTACACTACAGGGTCTATCAATGCTTATGGTAGGTTATGACGCGGTTGGGATTTAAAATAATATATCAACACTACACACTGACCTTAAACCGCATATAGTTGCCATTATTTTGCGCCATTTCACCCAAAACGACAGTTTTTTTGAGCCAACTGCATTAAACTAGCCGAAGCTAGACCCATAGCGCATTAGAGGCATTGCGTAATGCGCTTTATAAATGTTCTACTTACCATACTATCTGCGACAAACATGTAGCCGATCGATTCTAGTTTGCGGCATGACTCCTGACCGCTGACGCGCCCTTTTATCCTAATTTTCCCACTTTTCACTATTCGAGTTGTGCCACGTTGCGCGGCCATCTCAGCAACAGCTGAGCTCTTGTTTTGTTTTTATCGCATGTATTAGCTAAGCTGGCCACGGTTACCACCAATCAGTTTTCGAGCACACGTGAAATAGGCCTACTTAGATACTGTCTCGTGTCGCTGTACTTTATCACTACGGTTTTACTAACCTAATCTTTTACGCTGCGGCCCTTGCAGCCGTGCGTCAAACATGGATGTCTCTGTCGAGTATGAGAGCTTCCTGCTGGTCAAGTTCGGACCAATGCACAGCTGATCGTCCGACGGTAGCACGCCACAGTCGATCAAGTCCGACGCAGCCTGGCAGGTGGCGCTGACGTTGCGACACAGCGAGGCACATGGCCAGATCGGTCGGTCGATACAAACAGGAGCCAACAGCGAGCACATCAACACCAGACCGTCCTCTCCGCACTTGTCCATCAACTCCGCCGCCGCCGCTGTGGTAGCGTTGGCGGTGTCGTTGAGCAGGCTCGGCAGTCGCATCTGACGGTAGCCAAGCCGGCGACATGATGACAGATACGGCGTAATGTCGACACAGCGAGCCCGACTGTCTTCCGTCGACAACGGAGAGGTTTCTGGGTCTACGTCGCGACGAGCACCATCGACCACCAGCACCAGACAGGCCACACACAGATGTATGATCGCTGTAGACATTTCTCAACAGTGGACGGCACTGGCACACGAAGGACGATGGTACTGATTCACACGGCCGTTCATATACAGTCGCCAGTCGCTGGCGTTTCACTCAGCTGTCCGTACAGCAGTATTATAGCGTACGACGGCGAGCTGATTCTGCGTGGCTCGCGTGCGCTGCCATGATTCGCACACGGGAGCACGCGGATGTAGTCGCACTGGGCACGACACGACAGCGCAGCAGCTCGGCAGAGGCTACCGAACATCCCGACCGGTGTTCGCGGGACCGCCCACGGCGATGTCAGCTCCGCCAGCAGACAGATAAATTAGCATAAATCGCTCGTCGTGACAGCCAGAAGCCACGCCAGACAGCCCGCCGCGCGTCACGACCAGGCTAGTCAGCGCATCTGTAGTCTAATAACGGTCCGTTTCCGGCGGCGACGTCGAGCGCAGCGACGGGCGCGCGATCTACGCAGACGGGACGGCGCACCGGGGACGACAGACAACAGCCATCGCCGGCGTCGAGCGTTATTGATTCGTCATCGTAGTAATCATCGACGTCATTTTCCCAGCAGAATACCGTACATGACGATGTTTGTATATCCAGCAGCAGGCATCAGGGGCGCAGCTCTACTACTACGGCGAACACCCGTTTGATGAGCTTTAGATTTTCATTGTTTGAAGGACATTTGCGACTTCGCATGTCTACAGAACTCCGCGTCATGGTTGAACATGTACGAGGTCGTCCACGGTTACGTTCTGCGTCGACTAGATGTATCCAGCCGTCAGCAGTGCAGACATGAATGGAATAGTCTGTTATCTTGACTATGCGATAATAGCCCGTCACTGAACACGTTCTTCGGAACGGCCGCTTAAAACTCGTCTTTTTGTACAGTGATTAACATCGTCCGGCGCTGTTGTGGCGTCTACGGTGCCGTCCACGTTCCGACTGCACAAGACGCCAAGCAACGAAGGTCGGGAACGCCCACTACGTTGCCAAAAAGCTGAATGCACCCCGCCACGCGTACCTGCTGAACCAGTGATGCATTGCTACACTGGGTGTTGTTGAGTGGATGCGTTGCCTAGCGCTACACTAACAACGCAGATAGGCCACCACCAGCTTCAAATAACAGTTCGTTGCCATTACTCACCGCCAACTCCAAGCACTCGTCTCAGTCAAGTTACAGGCCTACACATTACTAAATGCCTTATCACTGAAGATCATATACGCTGGTGAATGCTATATTTATTGCAATAGCCTAAAAAAGTTAATGGGCTCAATGAATACATTAGACTATAGCACTTGCAATGAAAATGTGTAATAGCGCGAGATCAATGTGAAGTAAAACCTGCATGTTTAGCAGGCTGCAGATGCCGACAGATCTTGCTTTATGCATAATGCATTATTCTGTTTCGTAAGATGAATAACCGTTGATATATCTAGTCATTTTAATAATCCATGTTTGTGTTATATATGTTGTATTGCTTTTCTGCTTATAATATTAATACTTCCCTATATTTTGGTTATGATTAGCAATTTAACTTCTGCAGGGTGGCCACTTTCCAGACCACACGAAATTCCCTGACTTCTCCAGTAGCCTGGACAGGTAAAGATTATCGATATACTGCATAGCGCTTGAACAGTCGTTGTTTCACGTTAATTATAACAAGCATAGTAACCAACTTACCAAAAGCTACAAGAGTGTCAATGATGAACATATCCAAAGTCCAGGCCCACAAGATTTTTGTGCATACATGTATATATTATCAAACTGATTTAACTGTGTAATCGATTCGTGTCACTGGTATGTTAATTGCATACTGAAGCAAATTTCTGTTTCCCTGACTTTTTCCATTTTCCATTTTCCCTGACCACTTTGGAATTCCCTGACTTTTCCAGGTTTTCCAGGTGAGTGGCCACCCTGCTTCTGGCTGCAAGAATGTTTTTCATTTCTCATATCTCGTCTAGACCCATCCTGCGATACAACACTGGATTACAGCGTTTGCACTACTCTGCTATGGGCGACTGCCCTATCTGTAGTGTATCGAGTGTCAAATGCACCGGTGCTGAAAAGCACTGGCGTAGCATCCAACTTTCTAGATGTCGTGAGCCCAAAACTGCAGCATTTGAGTAATGCTACGAAAAGACGATCATAACAGGCACATGTCCAGGGAAACTCTAACGCAGAGGACTTAAGAAACCATGGATGGATGTAATGTTTTACTTTATTTTATTTGTGTCTGTTGCATCATGTATAAGCAACTGTGTGTGACATGTGGACAGCCGAGAGGAAACACTTGTCACTTGTATCATTGTGAAGTAGTATGGTAGTACTGGTCACAAGTCACATTCATGAAAGCATGTGCTTGCTTTAACTACAGAAATATGGCTTTGGCTCAGAACAACCTCAATCTAAAGCATCTGGAGGCTTTTCACACAGCAATTTTTTATATGCAAGTGAGTGCAGGCTTTGTACAATTACTACATGCTGTACCAAAAGAGATCTTGTTCATAAAAATATGCTGAAAAATGCCACAGACTGAAGTGGTCACGGGCTGACATGGGTACACCTCCAACAGTAGAATTTAACTCAAGTGTATTTTCCAGCTAATGAGAAACGGGGGAAGAAAAATCATCAATACAAATAAATTAAACTGTTAAATCATTTGGCAGAAAATGTCACTGCTAAGTAATGTCAATGAGAATATGAATATCAGTCAACATAATGTTTTTGCTTTGACAGTTAATAAATAATGTAGTCATCACAAAATTCTCTAACAACATAACTGTCTGTCAGTTTCAGTAACTGGTAAAACACTGTTCACAGCTCGTCACTAACAATGTCACAAATTGCCCACTATGTCAGACGCAGTTCATATTTATACTAAATGCTAACACTTGAATATGTGCAAACACACGTCCCACTTTATTACAACACGACTATGCCGACACAAGTCAAAACACCAAGTAATGTGAGCCGTGCATGAAGTACAAATGATATTAAAGCAATATACACATGTAATATGCAAGTGACAATAATGTGACAATAAATATCCACACAAAGAAACCAGTGTGAACCAACAACTGTACTGTATTACAACCCGACCTGTCACAAATAACTGTTCCGAGGTTAATATCTGCGCGCTGCTGAGTTAGCCATTGGTTTGTATGCATCATAGTGGGCATCGTGAGCGGCACGTGACGAAGCCGACACAGTTCCGCTGCCAATCACATTCTTTGCCGACGAGGCGAAGCTACTGCCACCACCAGTGGCAGCTGTTGAGCCCCGGCCGGACCAATCAGAGCGTGCTGACACAGTGGTCGATGCTGCACTGCTACGACTCGACCACTGGTTGGCTGACGTTCCGTAGCTGCTGTGCTGCTTGGACGATGTGTTATGCCAGCCATGATCACGCGCTTCTACACCCGATGTCTGGTTTGATGAATAACCGGGCACAGCTTTTGCATCTTAACATCAAACAACAAATTACAATACTCAGATACATTACAACATTAAATGCTTCACAGACATATATAATACATGAACTGATAATGACCAACAAACAAGATACAGATGGCAAGTATGTCCTTACAATGCACAAATTCAGTTTAAAAAATCATTTTTTACTTAATTCAGAACGAAAAAATCAGTATATATATGCAATGCTAAGTTCATCACAGCTACATCCACATTGCCGACACTCAGTAACATACACTGTCAGTACTTTAACGTACGGAAACCCTTCATGTAGTATTACTCTGTGAGTGTTCTTGTTTGCATTTCTTATGCTATTGGTTTTCAATTCTTTAAAAAGGTATCCCAAATTTATTCTGAAAACCAATCAATCACTTTTCAAGGGCTCTCAAGGACCACGTGTACAATTTTCAAGGAACATTAAAGTAACACCAAGCTGTATTCTTGTAAGCTTGTCTGCATAAGTATGGTTTAAATATGTGTAATACATACATCCAGCAATTTTACCAAGAATGAAGCAAATTAAGCAAATAAGTAATAGTGAAACTGATAACACACTGGTAATATTACAATATTGGTAATATTACAATATTTACAAATGAGCATTTTCTAAGAACTGTACTCTACGAAGCAGATCTCATAACAACCATCTATCCAAGGACTTTTAAACACTTTCAGCAATGGAGTCAAGTACTTTCAAAAACCTTGTTTCTTCCCAAGGATTATTCAGGCCTTGAAAAATACAAGCTTTAGAATAATGTGTGGGAATCCGTTTTCATAACTTTTTATTTCGGACCTTACGTGACGTCGGACTAAGCTAGGTACCTGCCAGCTTCCGAGCACGTTAAATATTTGCACACTGTATCGTACCTTTAGCATCACGATGACCAGAGCGAGGTCGGTTGCCTGTTGGTGGTGGCTTCCACTCTGCCTGGCCTGTGGTAGCAGGTACGTGACGGCTCGCTGGTGGAGAGAAGCGATCACGTCGAACTCTGTCAGAAGGTCGACCTGTCTGCTTGACAGATGGAACTGCACCACCATCACTGCGTCTCTCTCCAGCCCTCACGCTGCACAACAGTACAGTCTTAATACTACCTAACAACACAGGTCACAATGGTCCACCACCAAAGAATCTCTTTTCTGACCTTACACTACACAACAGTACAGACCTTATACTACGCAACAACACAGGTCACAGTAGTCTAGTAGTAATATGCCCGACTGGGAGTTCATGGACCTAGGATCAAATCACATGAGGGGAAGTTGTGTGTTTATCGCAAAAGCGACGGCAACATACAACCTTCAGCATGCGCTGCACGCCCTTACTTGCAGTGCCTAGGTCAACTGAGCCTTCCACCTGCTGTGGGACAGTAAAATGAGTGTCAGCTTTCTGCTGAGAAATGTCGCATGGCAATGGTGGTGACACAGCATACACAGGGCCTCACAGCTGAAGTTGGTTGGCTGTAATTAAATGTCCACAACTGTAACGGTTAAACTGTAAGTGTCAAGCCATTACTGGCCGACTTACCTGGCAGTGCTGCGTGATGCCGGGTGCTCATCAGAACGGCGGTCTCCATGCCGATCCACATATCTACCATGTGCTGGCATGGCACCACCACGACTGCAACATTTCACACAGCAGCCTCCTTCCACTCTCTCAGATGACTATACACTGCACTTATCACCAGCATTATCACAGTCATTATCATGTGTCTTCACCCATCTGCTCTATGCTGCTGAGACATATACTACAAAAGTAAGTGACTCCAGAAAAGTGCGCATTTGAGTTGAGATGCTCGAGAAGGCTACTGAGGACTGAAAGTATATTGAAAGAACAAAGTCGACAATAAGAGGTTAAAAGCAAAAGTAGAAAAGACATTAAAAAATAGCCGACTTGATAAACCAGAGAAAGTGAAACTACTCGAGTACATTTGCACGATGAAACAGAACTACTGATGACAGTATTGCACAACTAAAGGTCATCTCATGGAAGACCAGCAAATAAGACGGTGTGATGACAAAATGGACTGGTGTGGCTTAAACTGCCAGAGGTTGTCCAATTAGCACTGGACCAGAAGACTGGAGAAGAATAACTGGCTTCAGTGACCAACATGGGCCATGAGTTCTAGTGATGATGATGCTTATCATAAACCACAATTAATCAGATCTATGTGCAATGTACGCAAAAACCTAGTTGGATGACTACCTACCTTATTAGCACATATGTATCACATTCATAATTTGTACATTACACTATATGACGAGCAATTTGTGGAATGAACACATGACAACTGGCAACTGTTGTCAACTACTAATAACATCAAATTCAGTGGTGGATGTAACAAAGGCTTTCAGGCACATTTGCAAGCATAGGCTTGGCTATAATGTGACTACTATATCGCATGAAACATTTGTACACTAATGACAACACAAAACACTGCAAGTAAAACAACCAAAAAATTAAACAGCTGTTTAAATACATAACTGCAAGTAATCTGAATGTGACTGACTGATAACTGATAAAAAACACTGACAAAATATGTGTAATATGCTGCTTCCATAATAAAACTGAACTATTACAGCTTAACGCCGAGATTAAATATGAAGAGCTCTGTCACGATAAATGTACAAATCAAGAAAATATGCAAATACCTTGATGCACTGGGAGGATAATCGGCTACAACAGCTGGTCGTTTCACGTCACCAGGCCACGACGGTGCAGCAACATCATGTGAACGCTTTACACCTCTCAACTGCTGCATCTCCTGCCGTCTGTCAGCCATTCACATTACAAATAATGATGACGTGACGACCCGACCTTAATCAATCACCTTCTAGTAACGTCGTACAACTTGTCATTTTTCGACTGAAGTGGCACTTGGTATACCAAGAACAGTATATATAATCTGGAGGGGCAAAACGCTGGGACCTTTAAAGGCAATGCAATCAGTAACTCACCACGGAAACAAAACTAAAAACGACCAAAAACTACGTAATTTTAACCTATGTTATTTCTCGCATTTTTCTCCGGAGTTCAAACACTATTTTATAGTACAAGTAACAGTGGAAGAAACTGTATGTGAAGACAATATCAACACAACATTAACTGAAAGCATTAATACACTGTGTCTAAAAAACAGACCACTCAAACAGGATGGCATAACTTCGTCAAAATAGGCCCGTTATGAAGGCTTATTCACAGAATGCATCAGCATATAATTGCAGATGACTACGTTTAAGAAGCTTGACATGGGTCGAGTGCCACCTGTGCCGTTTCCATGGCAACAACAAGATCATAACAGACTACAGCAGTTTGTAAATAAGCAGAATGCATCTGATTGAAGAAGATAAAATTCTGATAAAAAAATTTTAATATTAAAAGGATTCGGTGCTAAAAGGTTAATAAGGAAATTTCCTACAAAATGCTGAAGAAGACAACATTAAACGATTTAAAGCAACTGAGAGACACCGATTTGGTGGAACATAAAGCCGGCAGCGGTCGGCCAAGAAGAGCACAAACCAACCAGAACATTAACCTTTTAGTTGAGCTTGTGTTGAGCCAGGAAGACATACCAGTCTTACAATATTGTAATTTAATTACATCATATGCAGGTTGTGGGTACCAATTTTTATTGATATTAAAGCAATTTTCGTGAAGTTATAATAAAAAAGTTAAGGGGTCCAGTTTATTTTGAGACACAGTGTAGTAAGACTACCACAGAACATATATTTTTCTCCCAAATACTACTGGTAAACCTAATGCATGCTATTGCAGTGATATATCACAGCACTTCAACAGACATACTATACGATAAACACTGGCATTACTTGAGCAAAGCAAAATTACGGCGTTGTTCTTCTCGCTCAAACTCCATGCGTTCCCGCTCTCGTTCCAGCAGAATGCGCTCGCGCTCGGCTTCCAGTCGCTCCAGCTCCAGCTTCTGCTTCTCAACTCTGTCATGCATGGCATGCGACGTATGCAGTGCAGTGTAAATCATACCACGACTGTTGGAAAGTGACTCATATTGGTGCACAAAGCAGGGTTCCTACTACTTTGCACAATTCATTTTCCCCGACTTTTTCCAGACAAAATGAATAATTTTCCCTGACTAATTTTTTTATTCGCGACACGAATAAAACAATACTAAGTACACAAATGTAATACTAAACTTTGTTCCCCTTCCCTTTCCCCTCCATTCCTCCTCCCCCTCCTTCCCTCCCATTTCCCTCCCTTCCCTTAGATGCCCCTTAAATCCAGCTAGGGGATCTGGGGGAGTGCTGTAAGCTCCCCCAGCGGGATATGGGGTGGAGCCCAGCCGAAATCGAATTTGGTGCATTTTAGCCTTAAAATCTGACATCTGGTGGTAACGATTTGTTTGGTATTGTAAAATTCACTGACTTTTCCCTGACCCTCTCTGTTTTCCCTGACTTTTCCCGACTCCTCAAAATTCCCTGACAGTAGGAACGATGACAAAGACATTATGATGTACACAACGCCATGCTCACACACAAAACTGTTAATACCTCAGTCTTTCCTTCTCTCTATCCAGCCTCAATGCCTCAGCAGCCTGCTCACGAGCGATCGTCCTCTGACGCATCTTCTCGCGCTCCAACACCATCATGCGACGTCGCTCATTTGCACGCTGTCTAGCGAGCCAGTCATTACGAAACCTCGCCTCTTTTGCCTGCGAGTTGTCACAGCACCAATGTCATACATTCAACTGATCAGTCTCGAACAGACCACAAGACCACATACAGTTTCACGCTAATGTAAATTTAACAACAGCAATAATAATGTCCATTACGTTGCCCAAATTCGCACTAGCCACAAATGCACTGCTATGTATCAGCATCAAACAGAATTTTTTCAGTCTATTCCTGAAGGTCATCAGCAATATCACTACACAGTGAGTATAACCAGAACAACAACTGTGTTCTGCTCATATGAATTACCATTTGTTCGCAAATGTTATCGACATAACTTGCACCAGCTAGGCACAAAATTATGGCATAAGGTCTGTATGTTCATTTCACTGTGTGTCTGCTCTTTGCACATTTCAACTTCATTCTTATTACACATTCACATTCAGCAGGTTCTTCACATGTCACAACTGTGATTTCAGAAGACAGTGTGTATCTCCTAGCAGTGCGGAGGACACCATATGACTACATTTACTAGTTTTCTCTCGTACTGTCATGGTTGCATTTTGTCAACTGTGTTTTAAAGAAATGACGATGATGATGATGTCACGTCTACAAGCTATATCCCAACTGATGTCAATGGTATCCACAGAAGCCAACACTTGATACAGGTGCACTATTTTACAGGACAGTATGACCCGACCAAGTTATCATTTATCACTGCACATCAGTAACACGTTCTGTTTCACAACAAAATAACGTAAAATAACCTTCAGCCTCTCTTCCAGCTGTTTCATCTTTGATGTGACATCAACTGTTTTACTAGCATCCTTACCAGCTGCTGCTGACTTGCGGCGCTCTGCGTCTGTACGACTGGCACTGGTTTTGCCTGCGGCAACAAACAGTGCCATCAAACACTATAGCTGACGATCTGCAAGTTGCAACTCGTACGTAATAATATGCAATATTAATTGCTGACCGATGACTTTATAGCCATACATAATGCAACACAGAGAACACCGAGTTTATGGCAAAGTTACATAAAAACAATGCGGTCAAACCCAACACAATCTACTGGAGAGATCAGGGTGACCACTTTCCCAGTTTTACAGAATTTCCCAAACTTTCCAATCCACTATTTGCGATAGCAGCATTACATGTATGTCAATTTTATAAAATATATAAAGCACTGACATGCTGCCAAACAAACAAACTGTTACTTTCACCGGACAACACGGCCTACAGACACAATGTACTGTATAATCCTGTGTATATAATAAAAAAATATGTGCAGTTTTTCATTCTCAAAATTGGAGAATTAATTTATATGCTGGTCTGCAAATCTGCCATCAACTGATGCCATCACAATCTACGCCAATAAGTAGGTTTTATGCAGAAACATGTGGTGTCAGAATTTGCTGCACTTGGGCCTACACTGTACCATCTATTACTCATTGTGGTCAGCTGAATGAGCTGTAAGAGTGGTCAGCCACCGTATGCAAGAGGTCGCAAGGCATCTGCCATGTGGGCCTGCTTGGTCAGTCACTGACTGCTTCAAAGACTGTAAAATTCACAACTTATGTCAGTCATGTCGCATTCATGCGTCATGTCGGTAATATACTGCTGTATTGCAGAAGGTATGTTTATGGCATGTCAATCACACGACGGTAACAGGGGATCAGCAAGTCTTGAATGATTTTTCCCTAACACTTCCCCTGCCTCTTTGAATTTCTTCCAGATAAGTGGTCATCCTGAGAAATGCCCATCTACTTTTGCCTGTATGCTCCACTTGATGCACCAATGACGCACATAGGACTACAGGTATCAGACAGAAATCAACCCAGATTGCCCAAGAGTACAGTGCTTTACCACTGAGAGCCACATAAACTTGAAAATAACGAACCATCAGATTTGGACACATCTTTCTTAACAAGCGGCTTCTTCACGTCATCTTTCTTCTCGATGGCTTTCTTAACTGAGTCCTTGCTGCCGGTTGTGGCCAGTGGCTTATTTTGTGCAGCGGCACCCGAACCCATTTTCGGAGTCTCAGGAGTCACTTTAGATGATGCTGGATGACGTTTTGCTGGTAATGCACCTACAACAACAGCAATAACAAACCTGCATTCTGTCTGGACACAGCACATGTCATACGTATCGTAAATACAATAAAACTACATATCAAATATAATACAAGCAAGACTACACCGTGTTTCAGAAAAAAACATCCACTCATATTATTGGCTATAAGTTGAGGAAAGTTGTCTGATTTTAATAATTTTTGATATCAAAATTCCTCACATAATTTGACATCGCAGGACAGCTTGGTTGTCCACCTCACCAAACTAATGTGTCTACACTACCTTGTAAAACTTATCGCACGAGTTTTGTCGCCGTACATTACATACTTTTCCATACAGGTTGTGGACTTTTGGCATCAAATTTTCACTAACTGTTGAAACAACAGTTTTCAACAGTCA
>Ga0049105_1000501_pt1 | contig 13782 bp, 9 predicted proteins | sample WorMetvaBAHAMAS1_FD_61260 | JGI IMG/M metagenome (GOLD analysis project Ga0049105, IMG submission 61260) | Worm MetaG Olavius vacuus BAHAMAS.1 | ecosystem: Host-associated > Annelida > Digestive system > Unclassified | place: Germany: Marburg | collected 2013-04-09
GTCAAACGATTAAACGGCAAAGTCATAATGCACAGTTGCAACAACACTGTTGCACCAGAAGTCACAGTTCATGTTCAAACTGTCCTCCTTCAGCAGCAGCACACGCTCGCAGTCGTTTTCACCACTCCTTCACTGCACCGTCGACAATGCGCTGATCAAGACGTTCCCACTCGTCCACGATGCGCTGGCGAAGTTCTTCAACATTTGCAATCTTCCCCTTGTTGTAGGCCCTCTCCTGCATGATTCCCCATGTCAGTGAACACGACGGAAACAGTTGTTGACTGTTGAAAACTGTTGTTTCAACAGTCGGTGAAAATTCGATGCCAAAAGTTCACAACTTGTAACCTATGGAAAAGTATGTAATGTACGGCGACAAAACTCGTGCGATAAGTTTTACAAGGTAGTGTAGACACACTAGTTAGGTGAGATGGACAACTATGCTGTCATGCGATGTCAAATTATGTGAGGAATTTTGGTGTCAAAAATTATTAAAATCGGACAACTATTCCTCATCTTATAGCCAATAATATGAGTGGATGTTTTTTTTGAAACACGGTGTATATATTCAGCTGTTTACATTCACGGGTGGTAATAATGTTAGCCAGAAAATAGAGTGTGTAACGAATTCTGTATGCTGTGTAAGGCTGTTCCTGTGTAACAGCATGTTACTGCTATTATTTTTATTAGCAATGGTACAATATACAAACAAAGATTAAAGTGACAGTATCACAAATAAATGGTGCAGGGGCTACACTACAGAGTGCATGTACATTATACTGACCTAATGATGCTGATGTGTCTGAAGTACTAACTTGTACAATTTTGTATCCTATCTTTATAGTTCCGAGAACAGTGAAAATTAGGAATAAAAGCAAGTTCACAGCGTGATGTGACTGACTGATTCTGTATTGCAGGTTTTACTCAGTGTACAACTCTGATTCTGATAGCTTCTTGCATTTTCCGAAAATTGGCATTGTCGTACATGCAGACATTTTGGCATATAACAACTGTTGTTGTCACAGCTACGTTGCTGTAATATTTAGTTAGGTCTGTTGTATCGTCTAGTATCTTCTTTGAACTGGTGCATGTAAGTAAGTAAGTAAGTAAGTAAACGACTTATAGATCAGGTGGAATTCTATTTAGCATATTGTCAATTGCTGCGTGCAAGCTGCATTAGTACATTAGTATCAGGCTACCAGCAAGAGTACGTAATGTATGATGAAGTCCAAGACTTTGTCAAATACTGCTGTAGGTAATTTGATACTGTCTCCAGTCTTCAGGTTTTGGTAACATTTTTAATGTATCGAAATCCGGTATTTTGAGTCTGGAAATGACGTAAACAGTAACGTATCGACATTAGTCCAAGACATTCTGACTGCTACCGTTCTGTGCTGATGATGATTTTGCTTTTTGTTATTTATAACGAGTCATTTAATTAGTGTTAATAACCTTGTGCCTATATGTGCTTACAGCAGTTATGGCTGTGTGTTTATTACTGTATTTTGTGCTTGTGTGTCGATTGTACGCGGGATGTGTTCAGGAATCAGTCCCTACGAACATTCTTCTGGTAAAAAGCAATATGTCATTGTACATTTTAAGAGCATATTGGCTGCAAAATTCTTATGAACTCATCATCCATTGTCTGCCGTTGTGGCTCTGGAAGGGCTGTGGGGCATAGTAAGTGATTGAAGAGTTACTGGTAGTGTACGTGTAGTTTAGATTTAGTTTAGGTTTTTTGGTTTCGTCGCTGTGCTGGTTTCTGTTTCTGACCGGTACCATTTTCTGCTTGCCGAAACTTCAATTTTTTTTATCTATGTTGTATTTACCAAACCAACATAGACCCACATCAGTGGCCCATCCTAAGATACCTTAGGTTGAAATTACATTAATTACAATACTACTACTACCACTACCACTACTGCTGTTATAATGACTAATGAATAAGGTATTGCCAATGAACACAATGGTATTCTTCTTGCTTTGTGTTTCGTGGTTGTTGGAATTATCAGTTCTTGTTCATGTGGTCGGTAATATTGTATGTTTTTCAAACAAAATGTTGTACGTTATGCAGAACAAGAGGAGTAACACCACGAAATGAGCAGTTTATGCTGCATATATGGGTAGTGTGTGTTTAACTGACCTCTTACGATCTACTATGTTCATTAACATTACAGGGAAATATGTTCTCTTTGACTTGCAGAGCATGGCAGCAGGTAGTTCAGAAAAGTCTGTTCTATGTTCTGTTGCTAGTAGTGCATTTGCCAGTGTTAAATGTTTGACTTGGATGTAATTACTGCCAGCAGCTATTTCTACTCTCTGCAGATTGCCAAAGCTCCATTATTGCCAGGTTCTGGCTTGAAAGCAAATCTGCTTCTCTCGATGTAGGGTTTAGAAACCTTGCTGAAAACCAACCAGTTTGTTGGCTATTTCTGTGCAGTGTTCTGATCTGCTTTTATCATTAAGTTTGTTCGGTGACACACCAAATTAGGTTTTTTATGTCTAGTGAATGTGATGCGTTTTATATGTTTGTTAACTGTTTGCAGAATACAAATTCTACAGCTAAAATCATCCGTGTTTTGTTTAAAATGGTGTTGTTTCATCTCTACTATAACATTGTTAATATTTTTATTATTGTCGTTACGTTAAGTGACATGACCAAAAGATCACTGTCTGTCCTTATGGCATAGTGGGCTAACACCACTATAGACCACAGACTCCACAGTGCCTGCTGGGCTAACAGGCTGATGGCTCTCGCTGGCCAGGTCTGGAAGGGGGTTTTTTGGCTCGATTAGGTTAGCAGGCATGCTGTGAGATTAAATTCTCAGACAGGCATAGAGGGTTTGCCTGTGTCCTCTCTAAACTGTGACAAGCCATTACACTCAGGTTAAAAGGTGCCTAAGCTTGTAATGGATGCCGGCTGTAGGACCGAATAACAGATGGGCCGCCTACTTGTACATGTGACCACCGGGCTGTAGTCCTCTCGTGCTCCTACCTAGCCAGGAGGTGGGCAAGCCTTGAGTGTCACTCATCTTGGTTGGTTGTAGATACACAGGTAAAGGTGTGTTCCAGAGAAACCCACAGTCCTAGCCGGGCATCTAAAATATACGGACACAATGCCTTTCAAATAACACACTTACACACCACTGTTATCAGCATCACTAACAACTCACAGGAAGGTATTGCAAAGCACACAAACACAGTATACAAACATTCAGAAAATGAAAACACTGAAAAGCGTAACTGTAAACAAACTATTCTTTTAATGTTAGCAGTATGGTGGCTAATGCTAACCTGAGATCGGGCCAGCCTGCTTAGTGTTGCATCTCTGAGAAGTTAACCGAGTAAGCCCTGGCATGGCATCTGCATCCACTAATTCTGCCCAAAATTTACTTACCCTAAAGACAAATGAATGGTTTGTACTTTTGTAGTCGCCCTTACTTTCCAAAACTGGATTGTCAAATGGTAATACCTAATGGCCATGGTTACTGGTTATGTTACAGTTCAGGATTCGGATGTAGCGAAGTACTGTCAGCATATTAGCAGACTAATAATTTAAGATAATGGGTAACAGCAGAAACAAAGTTATTCATGCAGTATTTTAACTGAAATAAGGCACGTGACAGTATTATGCCAGACAAGCACAAAAATGTTTCTGTAACACTTCTTTGTCGAGGTGTCTGCCAATAAACACAACTGTATTTTTCTTGCTTTCTTCTTCCGTCCAGTTGGTTGTTGGAATTGTCTGATAAAGTTCATGTACGGCTTGTACAAGAACGCGCCGATCATCTCCTTGTACAGAAACAACCCCCTTGAGCCTATAAATTTCCATTCTGCATCCATTTGTGTCATTGATGTCTTTTTCCCACAGCAGACGCTGAAGAAAGGTATCAAGTTTTCTTGGATTTATGTCACCGCCTGTGTCTAACGTTATGGTTGAGATGCTGTTGTCCAAATGGTGGCTTTTCTCCTTGGAAGACTGCACAAATGACGTTGCTGAAAATTTTTCTTTTGAGCCTTTGTAGCTGTATGCATTTAAGTCCAAAACTGATTCTATATCAACACACGAGTGTTTTGTCTCGATGACGCGAGCAACAGCATTGACGTCCTGCACAGCGGATCGAACTAAACTGAGTTCTTTGTCTGACACCAGATCCAGCTTGTTAATGATCAGAACATCGGCCAATGCCACCTGTCGGATGGTTTCATTAACAAGGCCATCTTGTTTCCTTTCATTGGCATGACGAAGAAAATATTTTGCATCAACAACGTCAATAATTCCATCCAGATAAACGTCAGAACCAAGCTCCTCATCCAACCAGAACAATGCAGCAATGGGTCCAGGATCAGCCAGCCCGGTTGTTTCAAGCATTATGTAATCAAATCTGCCTTTTCTCTTCATCAGTTCCTCTATCGCTTTGACACTGCTGTCCTTAACGGAACAACACATGCACCCATTACGCAATTCAAGCCATTCTTCGTACAGTGCTCCAGACTGGCCAACACTTAATGACTTCTCCATAGCATCACCTTCGCCAAACTCATTGAGGATGACAGCTATCCTTTTCCCATGTTGCTCAGTCAAAATGTAATTGAGCAACGTTGTCTTTCCAGAACCTAAAAATCCTGTTATTATAGTGACAGGCACGCCTCCGGATTCAACGTCATTATCACAAGGCACTAACTCCGGTACACTTTCTTCGTCTTCTTCGGCATCCATATCCACTTTTTTATGAAAATAAGAAAAGTTATTAAACAGCCAAGTCTAACAAGTAAACAAATAACTGCATAGAATATATAACTACAAAATGAACAGCTGGAGCTGTGCCAATCGAGCTTTTTACCTTTCGAGTACTCTCGATACTCGAATACTGGCTGATAACGGTCCGTAACGGAAGCAGGCAGCTATTAACTATAGAGTGGTTCAAAACAAAAGAATATCTGGTTCCTCATTCAAGTTTTTATAAACGGCATTTCTGTGGTATTATAAGCTTAGCAAATATGTCCGGTGGCAACCTCTGTCGGCCTAAGCTTATACTCGTTCTGTGTGGAACCAAAATGCTGTAATTGAAGCGAATCTAGTTGCACGTGACAAATTACAACACGTCTAATTTCCCCGTTTTAAAAATTGTCAGAAAAAAACGTGGATATTAATATTTCTAACACCGAAGTCGCTTATAAATGTGATGAATCTCCTCACACACTCAACACACAGAATGGAAATAGATTCAAATAGGCCTGCGTCAACAATGCTAATACAAAAATACCCCCATTATTGATTCATACTGCAGCAAGCGTGTCTGATGGAGAGCTGAAGGAGCGCTGAATCAGCTTTCCTAGCGAGGTCCTTTACGACCCCCGGTTTGTACCGTCGTACGGCGTTTCTTTGACATTTTGAGGAAAAGTGTCTGCACTACGTCTTTTTCAGAGAGCACAAAGGGGCGTGCATGACCCCGTCAGCCCCATCCAGATCTGCCAGTGCACGTGACAACCCTGATTTGGTCCGTGTCTCATAACGTACTTGTGCCGTATGCTATGCAGTGCTTGCATAGTTGCGTTGTAACCAGGCCCTAGTGTCGAAACGTGTCTGACTATAGCCTCCACAGCTTAATATTTGGCGGAAGAATATATCAAATGAAAGTCCAAGTTAAACTGTGTCCAACGGGAGCGCATATCTGCACGCTGCCGTCCCTTTCTGAGAAATATGGACTCGCTGTCACGGCGTTTGCTGCGTGGCTATTCGATTATATAAGGTGTCTTCTGGCTGGGCCTGTACCTGTAGGGAGGAGAGGCATAAGCTATAGGCTATGACCTCTCAGTGACCTCTCCAGTGCGAGGCCCTGCTTTCGGGGTGGGCCGAAATAATAAAACAGCTTTACGGTCAAAGGTCAAGGTCAAATGTCACCAAAATCTAATAACTTCTAGGGTTCACCATATAGCACATTCCTACCAAGTTGCCTATAGTTGTGTCAGGTTTTGCACCGACGGACACACGGACAGACAGACGGACGCGGACACATGGAAAGAAGGAAAACAATATCTGCTGCGCTCATTATGGCAAATAATAATAATGTCATAAATACATCGTGCTGTCAACGGCAGAGATGCCGACTAGCGGGCACGGTGGAAGGCTGGAAATAGCGCAGCAGTGACCTGCAAGCTGCGCGAGAAGCGAAAACAGTGGGCTCGGAGCTCTGCCGGAATATTCGGGCCACGGGATTTAGGCCTATACTCGCTCTTGTCTAACTAACTGAGGTTTATTTCGAGTGTGTACATAAGAAAGTAGTTATTCTCCAGAAGCTCGTCTTGTCCATATAAGTAAACCAATAAACAGCAGTAGCGATGCTGTCTGGCAGCTAAACGTGGTACCGAGTTAAAGACATTCGAAGGACAATGATGATGATGTTCGCGGTCTCCCTGCTGGCAATCACCGTCTGCCTGTCACCTTTCCAGCTGGTTGCCTCTGATATGAATGACGCAGACCGACGTCTCCTGGACGCCGTGGTGGAGGAAGCACTGAAGCAGAGCGACATCCCAGGCATGGTGTTGTCGGTCGTTAGCGAGTCGGCGGTGCTGGTCGAGAAGGGCTACGGCGTGAGGAACGTGTCCAGTGCTGAGCGAATGAACGCGGACACTCTAATGCCGCTCGGCTCGACCACGAAGGCGTTCACGACCGCCCTGCTAGCATTGCTCATCGAGAAACACGCTGCAGATACCGACGCGGTCAAGTCAGTGCGCACTCGATTCTGCTTTCATTTACGGGTTATGGCTCCTCAGTCCCCATACCTCCGGAAAAATATTTTTGTCCATTTTTTAATTTTTAGGTTCTTCGCATACTGCCCAATTCTCTTAGTGTTAACATATCAGTAATTCGCCCGTATTAATTAACCTTTATTACTCTTGCTCCATATGAGGGAGCGTGTATACCCCCTCCATTGGAATATCCATTAGGCCTACACTTGACATAAATACTTCAATGTGTCCAAGTTTTTTCTCAAATCGGTCTCATCTTAACTTATCAAAGTTTGGCCGTTTTCAGCCGTAGCGAATTACGCTTCGAAACTGCAGCGTCGTAACTCGTAAATACATGTACTTTTCACCATAACGAACGAACGAACGAACGAAGTTCATTTGCCAATGAACAGTGAACAATGAGTGGTTACCAGTAGAGGCCGAAGCCCATCAAAGCTGGCCACCAAAAATAAAATAAAAATAAAAATAAACTGACAAACTAAGAAAGAGAGAAAGACAGAAAAAGAAAAAGAAAAAAAACAAAATACATTGTTATACATAAAATAGCAGCAGAAAAATACAAAAAAAACTACTGACACTAGAATTATATCACCACACATCAGACTACATAGAGTTAGTGAAATACAATCATAGCGACATAGTGGGCCTGTTTCGATCAGTCATAAACGTTGTCAGACACACACTCCTGTGTCAGTGCTCATTCAGTGAGTGCCAACTCTAAATTATTTCGACAGATTCAACTGGACGACGTCGGTATGGCGTCTGCTCGAGTCGTCATTCGAGTTGTACGACGAACAGCTGACGAGAGAGACGACGCTCGAAGACATTCTCTCTCATCGGACCGGTATTCCAGACTACACCCTTCGACTGATCGCTGGATACCCGTACCACGTCACCAGGGAACAACTCGTAGAGTAAGTCTTCGCATTAGTTTCACGATCTGTAGTTCACGTTCCTTGCAGCGAATGTAGAGGCGGAGAGTGGCCCATCCTTCTAACAAAAAGACGTATGGTTCCCATTTTGTGCGTTTGCCAAAATACAGTATGCTCAAAAAATAATAATTGCCGTCGCGACACACGTCTCTATTTATTTTGTCAACCGGTCATGAGCAGATGCAACAGTTTATCTCAGGAAGAGCTAAACTATGAACCTTCTATAAACCTGTTCAAGAATTGCTTTGAGAAATCGAAGTAGCTAGCAGGTGGACTTAAAAAAGACGACTTACAAGTGCGATCGGCTGCGCGATTGGGAAAGACTTGGTCAAGCACTGTAGTGTATACACAAGCAAAACTTTACCAGGTGCAGCCACACCCGATAAGTGTAAGACCGTGCCACACTTTTTTGTTTGTTGTTTGCTTGTAATTGCATATGCAAATAAAGATTGATTGATTGATTGACCGTGGTTAATACATGTGAAATTTAGAGAAAAAAAATCAGCCTGCGTCGAACGCCCGTCGAAAAACATCGTAGCTCGTGACCACGGCATGTCTGCGACAACATACAATAATTTTCCATTTGTGACCTCGTCTGAAACAGACATTATTTTGACCATCCGCGAAGCGGCGTGGTATTTCGGTGGTGTCTGTCTGTCTGTCTGTCTGTCAGACGATAAATTTCGAAAGCCTTGACGTGAGAAGTTTTGCAAAAGTTTTTTTTCCGTACAACTTATTTATTTCACACGTAACGACTTCTTAACCTACTGATATAATAAATATTCATACCTCAACTCTCGTCAAAATCAGGATTTTGACACTATTTTTCAGCCAAAATGAAAGGGACATAATTGCAATTCGACGTGTTAGATTTGCGGAAATCACATATAGTACTACAAAATACCTGCGAAAATTAAAAGCTTATGAAGTTTTACATGGGCGGGTCTACAGGGGTCTATGAGTTTAAGTCCCGTTGAGTTATTGATCGCTAATAATTGAATACTGCATGGATGTAGTAGGCTTATAGATGTTTTCACTCATACCCATTATCCACGGCGTCTGTTTTGCAGCTCAATAATATTCGAGTAACAAAATAATTATTCATTCATTCAAATTCTTACGTTTATGTGCCTTTTAATGTTGGGTGAAAATTTTAAGCAAAATCATGATTTTCACGACAAAATGACAATAGCAATAGCCAAAGCTGTGGTTTTGCTTACGGCTGGGTTTCTATTTGCCAGAGATCGGGGCACGCAATTAGCCACTCCCCACCTCCACTTTCCGAAATTTTATAGACCCATCTCTGCCTTATATGATCTGTACTGTGATCGTTGCTGGGTATACCAGGCCTTCACTGCATATGCGTTCTAACGTGCTTTTACGTACCGCTTCGTAAGCAAAAGTTACCGTAAACTAACTTAAAACAACGCTGGCTTGTAATAAAATAGCAAAAAATTGATAACGGGCTTGCGGATTTAGAAAAAAAAACTTTAACGGTAGAAGTGTAGAAAAAATGGGGGATTGTGTGTAGTTAAAGTGCGATTGTAGGTGGGGAAAAGCGCTACATTCAGGTTTGGGCCCTGACAATGGTGGTGTGCCTTTTCCTAGCATTATAACAATCTGAAGTGGGGAAATGGGGGAACGGCGTTCCCTCGAGTCCCATTACACTTTAATCACTGTGTGTAGGTCGCTGAAGTACTTCAAACCAGCGCAGCCGTTCAGAGAGAAGTTCTTATACAACAACCACCTGTACGTGCTGGCAGGCTACGTGGCCGAAGTGCTGGAACACCAGTCGTGGGAAGATCTCGTCAGCGAGTACCTGCTCCAGCCACTCGGCATGACGTCAACGACATTCGTCCGTGACGTACTAATGACGCTACCGGACAACATGGCGGCGTCGTGCGGCTGGACGGGACAGGCATGTGCGCCGGTCGACTTGCAGCTACTCGAGTACATATTACACTCCGTTCCGTTACATCCACATTCATTATTCACAGTAGCGTATTCGTTGCTCATAAGAAACTAAGTAAGTAAGTAAGATGATTTCTAAACTGCACTCCTAACTAAAGCGTCACAAAGAGCCGCGGTCCCAAACACCGAACAGATGGGTCTTCGGCAACCGTTTAAACTGTCCGAGACTGTCGCACTGCCGTAGATGGACTGGCAACGTGTTCCACAGGCGTGGTCCAGCAGCCGCAAAACACCGGTCGCCGAAACTGTTATTTGAACGTCGGAGGACGCACATCGCTGTGTCGGTCATCGGAGTCGGCGCGTGCTGACGTCGGAAGTAAGCTGACAGTCGTCTGCCAGCTACGCCGGTGCCTGGCCAGTCAGACACATGGAAGACTAGTCATAAGTTGTCAGCATAGCTCGACCATCAAACTGCTCCTGTTCAAAGATTACTGTTCCTTCGATGCGCGCCCGCTAGGCTTATGCTGAGCGAAGGGCGTATATTGTTCTTAGTCTGTCCCAGGGCTGTAGAAATGGGTTTTAAAAAACTAGGTTTTCAGGGTTTTTTAACCAAAAAACTTTTTTAAACCTCAAAAGTCCAAATTTTAATTTTTAAAGGTGAAAAAAACTTTAAAAATCCAGGTTTTAGACCTACAGTTACAGCAGAAAATTACTGTCTTTCAGTCCAATTAGCTGTGTTTATAGCTACGAGCCATGCGCCGGAACGGCTCGACGACGTCCGACGTATTCGGCAAAGTTACGCCTGTGGACGATGTTGAGACCGACTGCGATCAACAGCACGCCGAGCATCGGTCTGCTCAACCACGGCCGTGGCTCAACCGTTTCTAAATACCGCCGACGTTGCTTGCGTTCACGCTGCGCCAATCACGCTCAGTAGTCTCGTCATTTCGACGACGTCTTGAACGACTGCGCTCCGCATCACCTGTTCTAATGTCACTACACAACGCTCAGTAACGCCGTCGATATTTCTGTTCGACTCCATCTATACACGACGACACAACTCAGCTGACATTTAACTTGCCATAACCACGTGCGACGCGAACAAAGTGACTAACGGCCTGCCAGAGCCGTACCTCAGTCCCCTTATTGCCCCCTCTCTGAGGCTGAGATCCGGCGCAGCCGTCTTTGGCACCGATGCAGCGCTGCTACTGATAACGGTAATCTAAAACGTATGGCTAATCTGATTGCCGACCGGGCGAACGTCGACGACCGAAAATGGCCGCATGTGGCCGCTATGCTGAATGGTCTGCATACGGCTGGCAGTGTGACATGATTGGCATTCCGGCCGTTCGACATTCCGACACCCGGTCAAACGGGCAAGATAGGAACTTTTATATATAGATGCTATAGTCTGCAATGGCTATAAATGATGTGGCAGGGGAAAGGGTGTATCATGTATGAGATATTCTTCGTGAATGTGTGGTCATAACTGTGTGTCCGATCTTCGTATGCTACATTAAAACCTAAGAACCTAGCTAAAAAACTGAAAAACCTAAAAACCTATTTAAGAAAAATAAAAACCAAGGTTTATCCAGCCCTGGTCTGTCCGTGTTTGTGTGATACGATACGAGTTTACGACACAACATGCAAAGATTTTTAGCGCGTTCAAAACCCGACTAGGACCCAGTCTAACACACACTGTGCAAACCAGCTGTTGAGCAGAATAACAAAAAGCTCAGCTACCGCAGAGATAGCGCGCATCGGCGGTCATTACGCCGTTCAAGGTCATTCAAGGTCATCAATATCGATATCAGTACCACTTGAGAGCCCATATGCTACTTCCTAGTGAATAATACTCATGCAAGGGAGTTAAACCCCATTTACCCAATTCTGGCCCACTCGCATCAAAATTTTCCCGCCAACCCCGACTGGCGACCGACGGGCGACGACAACTAGCGACGGCCGTTAATCTTCCCTGCCAGCCTCCGCAACCGATTCGGCCAACTCGCCCAAGTGGAATGGTCCTAGTGTCCACGAGCGACACGCTGACACGCCATGCGCCGGGATCGCGTTCCTCGTGGCAGAATGTGACCTCAGCGCGAGGTCTTTGGGGTGGCCGAGCACGCAGAGGAAGAAAGCGAGCGGTCCGACTGCGCGGTTAATGAACGAAGCGAATAATTAGCATCTTCATTAATAAAGAAACTAATGTTAGCTTAAACCCCAGTGTTGGTGTCCTTATTTGTCTCTTTGCCACTAAACCCGCTGACACTTATTTACTTCCTATCTCGTACCGTTTCCAAGTTATCGCGCAGTGTATCCGTCATATTTCCGCTTTCGACAGGGGGGGGGGGTTTAACGCGACTATTTTCGGTAACATCTATGAATATGACCATACGTCATAAATTTTCCGAAACTACATTCTTTGGCCTACATTTCTGTTGCAGACAGTGTATATGGGTCTAAATTTAATTGGTTTGACATAGTTAATATCTCCCAAAGCTACCGAATTCGGTGAAACGACAAAAAAATGACGGCCAATGCCATTAACGCGTCTTCCCGAATTTTTAAGACTGTTTTTCGAATTCGTTTTGCTTGCCACTGATCTGTTTTAGTTCTCTATCATTTCTGTTAATTTTCAATTTGATGTGTTATGGTAATTAGTTATAGCTGTGACCCGTCGCTTTTGGGCAAACGTTAAATATTCATAGAACGTGTCGACTGTAGTTGTAGAAGAGCTGGAACAGGAGAATGGAGTAAGTAAGTAAGTAAGCGTTTATTACATATGACAATCGCACATGTTTACAGAATAAAATGCAAAACTGCACAATGACAAGTAAGCCTAGTAAAAAGACAAAATCGCACATAATTAAAAAGCGAACGACCAGTAAAGATACATTTGTTGAGTTCGTACTTGATAGCTGGCAATTCAAAATCGTGACCATGACCAAGCGTTTGTAACCGCGGAGTAGGGGACAGAAAGAAGAAAAGAGGGAAGGAGAAATAAATCAAAGCGGACTTCTGGAAAAGGGACAAGTGGATGGGAGATGGGGAAGAGAGGAGGGAGGGTAAGTATATAGTTTTGGGATTGCATACAGGGATAGACGCCCCTTTATATACCTTTACGTTTCGTGTGTTGTTGATGACGTCATAGCGAGGTGAACGTAGCTGCTCCGGCAGGTGCGATCGTGTCGACGGCGCGTGACATGTCTCGCTGGATGAGGTGGCATCTGTCCGGCGGCGATGTGCCGCCGCCGTCATCGCGGACGAGGCCGCTGATCGACAAGGACAAGTTGTGGGACACTTACAGGGGTCGTGATGCGGTGTTCACTGCTTCTGGTCAACAGGCCAACTACGCACTCGGCTGGTATACCAACTCCTACCGCGGTATAAAATGGCACTGTTTTATGTAAGTAAGTAAGTAAGTAAGCGTTTTATTACACCTGACAGTCGCACATGTTTACAGAATAACACTTAAAGAAAGAATTAACTGCACAGTGACAATAAAACAAGACAAAATCACACGTAATGAAAAACGGAACGAACGATGAAGTTTGGTTTGTTGAAATCATAGGCAATTGACCACGCGTTATTAACCGCATGGCACCCGATGGCCTTAGTTTTACCGTGTACAGGTGGCCTGTATCCGTGACCAGACTAGGAGGTAAGTAAGTAAGTAAGTAAGTAAGTTTATTGCAAACACACTAGCAGCTTTGCAACTGAATAGATCAATACAGTACAATGATACAACTCAACAATCTATCACTGAAATTACGAATGCATGCAAAATACTGTACATATTCATAAAACAAACTAGTAATAAGACCGACAATAGTAGAACAACTAGGAGGAGAGAGATCGCCCCTTTACATGCAGAAAAGGCCTTTTTATGCGAGTATGGCAAATACTTTCTCGAGGTGCAGGACGTTTTGATGCTTTCCCACGGCACATCAACGGATACTGTAATGCGCTGATGACGTCACGGCGGTGCTGATGACGTCACGTCCCGCCGATTACTGAACTGTTCGACGCAGCTAATCAGCAACTGTTCACGTGAACAGTTTTCAGAAGAGAAATTTGTACCGTTCATTTTTAGCGAACGTGAACTCATGTTCACGTTCGCTATATGTCGTCGTCCGTCCGTCTGTCTGTCGTCTGTCGTCTGTCTGTAACGTTCGTGCACCCTACTCAG
>Ga0049105_1000502_pt1 | contig 13781 bp, 13 predicted proteins | sample WorMetvaBAHAMAS1_FD_61260 | JGI IMG/M metagenome (GOLD analysis project Ga0049105, IMG submission 61260) | Worm MetaG Olavius vacuus BAHAMAS.1 | ecosystem: Host-associated > Annelida > Digestive system > Unclassified | place: Germany: Marburg | collected 2013-04-09
TGTTAGCTTTTTATTATCAGTACCAGTGCAATTGATTGCCTGGGAAGATTCGTCTCCGAAATGACCTATTATGTGTCGAGTGGGACGTTAAACCTTACTAAACCTAAACCTAAACCTTTGGTAACTTATAGAAGTCGAAATGCTGCACACATACACTTACCGTTCAACGACGTTACATATGACAGACATTAGAACTAACCATGATGTCAATCAATTGCTTGCCCTATGGTCTTTCTGTCTGCTTTACACACGGAATTTGGTCCGCACAGACCGACTCTGGAACAAATAATGTTCCGAGGCCGGACCGAAGTAATGTTGTTCCGGCCTGGAACAGTACCAGTATGTGTTCTGGTACTATCACTGTGTTACATACATAGCTGGCAAACTTTCTTATTACATGTCATCAGTTGTTCATTATCAGGTTTTATTAAGCTATTGAGAAGTGTCGATTGTTTCACAATGTTGATGAATTTGTGTAATGCAGATGTGGCGGTCTTGGCTACTCCGAACAGCAGTCTACTAGACATTGAGTCTGCAGCAGTTGATCAGCACCATCAGGTTTCTTTTGCTTGACATTCTTTTTGTATTTTTTCGCATGAGTGTGTAATGTAAATGCCGCATGACGGGCATCATGGTCGTCTGCTCACCTGTAGATGTTGTCACTGTAGTTGTTCGATTTGATGCTTAGAGTGTGAGGCAGTAGTTTTTCTGCGATGTTACCGGGGCAAGGGACGTATGTCGTTTCTGTGATGCACTGTTGCCTGTTGCCTCTAACAGTCCAACTGAGTGAAAGTAAAGTAAACAGATAAATTTATATAGTGCTTTATATATAGCATCTTTACTTGCCATCCACACACGAACCATACCTGCCTTTACTCCCCACCTGCAAGGCATCACCGCCATTTGGCTGGTACTCATTGCGCCTACCCATGAAGGGATGGCCAGGCTTAGTTGACCTGGGTGGCTGGTTACATATGTATATAAATGTTCCACACCGGGAATTGAACCCGGACACGGTCACCCATCAAAGTACTTTCTGCATTGAATCTAGCTGTTGGATGTATACCAGTAAGTTTATTCATGTACTGATGCCTGACTTGCACTTTATTGGTCGTGGGTTTGAGTCCTGCCTGGGCACCGTTGCATAGTGGCCTTGGGCAAGCTACCTACTTACACCTGTGTGCCACTGTCATCAAGCAGTATAACTTGGTACCAGCCACGGGCGGCGATGCCTGCGGCTGAGAAGGTAAACACTGGACTGGCGGAAAGTAATGACATCCTAACACTGGGTTTATATATATTCATCTTTATTCACCATATAATATGGTAGCACAAGCAGACAACACAGGAACAAGCAAGAATACGACAAATGAAGAAGAAAAAAATGACAGTTCTCAACTCAAGTCATCTGCGTCACTGACTGCCAAGAGACCGGGATCACCTCCAAGCCCTATGCTGTGAGTGAGTGAGTAAGTGAGTGAGTAAGAGTATTTGTATGGCACAAAAAATCGAACATCACGATGCGCCGCCATGATGCCACTTCTCATTGGTTAATTGTTTACTAATCGTTCTTCACTAATCCAATGGCAGTATGCAGCCCACCTCGGCAACTGCTCTGTCAGCAGCTGCATCAGACCAATAGCTACAGCCAATAGCTACAGTGTTGTACAAGCAATCAAGGTTGTTCGGTGATTGCTTACTTACTGTTTTCTGCATCATTTGCATCATCCACACTTATTTGGTAGGACGGAAAGTTTTCTCATTGTAATGTGCAGTGCCTTCGTAAGCCTGCATTTTCAGGTGAACATTATGCTGTCCTCGAGTATGAACTACCTTTACCTTTACGTTCACCTTACCTGCATACCAGCTGTGCTGAATGAAGCAGGCATTGTTTTTGTTTACTGTCTGTGTTTGTCTGTCTGCACAAAACTGAAAACTGTTGATCAGTTATTGACATGAGATGGTAACAACAACACATGTTATGGTAAATGCTGGAAATGGTTACAACTCACTGACATTTGATCTTTATCTTTGACCTTTGACCTGGAGAGCATGCTTTTTTAAGCCTGCATTTTCAGATGAACATTATACATGTTGTATCTGATAGTATGCTGAAACGTTTTGCTGTGGCATTTTGTTGCAGCAGATGATGGATGAACTGGACATTGTAAACAGTAACTTAGCAGAAGCAATGGAGTCTTGGGCAGTTTGCCAGAAAGAAATTGAGGCTCTGCAACCGGCTGTAGACGGTGTAGGTGACATGGGCTTATTGCATACTGTGTGCGGAGTCGGTTTAACAGACACTGCTGTGCAACAGAACTATGATACTGCCGTGCTCGAAACTCTGCAACAGTGTGTTAAACTAGTGGAAAACATTGCTTCAGAGCCTGACACCAGTGAAAGTTTGGCTCTCACTGTAGATGCCGGAGAATTGGAAGACAGGAGTGATAAATCCAGTTTACAATCTGCAGGATCGTCTGCCAGAGTCCGAAGAAATAATAATGCTGTGACACGGCAACTGTCCGGTCCAAAACACCAATCAGCTTCCACTCCTGAGTCCAAGAATGTAGTCAATGTTGCCAGCAAAAGTCCACAGAAGACTGAAAACCCTTCTTCTGCTGGGAAGAAAGTTGGGTCGTCTTCAAATATAATAACTCGGCAACCGTCACTCACCAGCCAAAGGTCTGTTGATCTTAGTAGCTCGCGATCTTCTGCGCCCTCGTCAAGTCGTGTCAGCAGCAACCCGGCTGATTCGACCACTAGGCGGCCGTCAGTTCCAAAGCGGACTGTCAAACGGCCTACAGTGACCGGTGACAGTAAGCAACAAAGTCAGACACCGAGGAAGTCGAGTGCTGCCTCTGTGTCGAGCTGTACCTTGCTGCCTGGTCAGAAGACCACGTCCGAGTCCAGTCTTGCGGCTGGCGACTTTACCGGTGACCTGCCATCTGTGACGTCTTTGCGGAGTTCAAGTCCGTTAACGTCCTCAGTTGGCGACTCGAACGACCCAAGCTCCATCAGTCGCGTTAGTTCGGTGTCAGATGCTAGCAGTCTGTCAGCAAGCCATGGCAGCAGTGGTGCCTTCCAAGCATCTGTCTTTCGTTCGCCGAAACCATCCACAAGCACAGGTGAGTAACACCATCCGTCTTCTTATGTTATACTTTTACTGTACTTAGCAGTGTTATCCGAGTCATCAGTTTTTGTTTATTTTTACCGCACTTATGGTGATGAGAATTCTGTCTGTCTGTCCGTCTGTCTATCAAACGCGTGATTTGTGACAAAACAAAAGAAAGTTGTGCCTGCATTCTTATACCACATGAAAGACCACTTACCCTAGTGTTGTGACAAGAAGAATGGTTGGTGGGGGCGACTCCTTCTACCTGAAATTTTGGGTCATCCGGCCCCCATTGGAACGAAATCGGCGATTTTGAACCCATATTCGCTCGTAGCGCCTCGGCCGTAACACCCAGCGAAAAACGTTAAATTAACACTAATAGGAAGTCCACTATGCACTTTCCAGTGAGCCTAAAATGATCATCGTACGGTTCCCTAAGCGCTCAAAAACGCAGAACAGCCGTTTTTGGTGTAAAATCGCATTGCACTTGAAGAAAGTCGGCTACAAAGTTTCTTTGTGTGAAAACTGTCAGAGACAAAGTTGTAAGGCATTCATTGGCCTAACTATCCGTGCAAAAATGATTGGTGAGGGATGTCTCCTTCTACGTGAAAATTTGGCAGCTGATGCTTCTAAAATTGCATTTTGTTTCATGGTACACACCGATCATCGGAACCAATCAGAAGACTGAAATTTCGGTCCAATTATCTAATACTTTAATTAATATTCATGTTTAGTGTATGTCTACTTTTTGTTTGCATGGAATAAAACGATGTGTTGACAGCTGTTCTTTTGATAAGAAAAACATCCCAAAATAGCAGATTAGGCTGCTTTCTTGCAATTAAATTTGGTTTTAGATATAAACAAGTAATGTACCCATGCTAATCATGAATACTAATTAACATAATTATGTGTTAAGTTTGGTGTTAACACCGGAGTTAACACGGAAGTTGACACCAAACATAATCCATTTTATCAAGTGACCCATTGTTTTTTGGCGGCATACATGTGTCTGTTTCTATGTGTTTCTGCACAAATGCGAAAAACTGTCGATCAGAAATTGTTGTAACTTGGTGTGAGTATGGGTTACGGGGAACCCCTGAAGCAATTAAATTTTGGTAACATTCAACGTTGATCTTTGATTTTGGCAGCTCTTTTGACGCTAATGCATCTTCTTTGTTCTGTAAGTCAAACAAAAGTGTATATTTGACCTTGTCATTTGACCAAACTTGACAGCAGTGTGCACCATCATCATCATCATAAACTTTATTAGGAGTTGACAAATGCAACTGGACAATAGAAAGCGATGAAAGTAATAAGACATAAAAGTAAAATAGTTAAGCTAAGAGCTACAAGAGGTTTCTGCTCCCTTCAAGCACGGTTTAAGTGGTGTTTGATTTTGTTGAACGTTATTACCAAATTAATTCGATGTTTGTGTACAACATGTACCATAGATATAATAGAAATTGTGTAGAATTATAGACAGAGAGGTCATACATTTTAATTATGTGCTGCACTCGGCCCTCAAGTGACTGTATCCGAGTTTATGAGGATGCATAGCGATATTTTGGTCGGGCGTAGTCCATTTTCGCACCTTAGTCACCCTAACCTAATCCTAACCCTAATTCTAACCCTAACTAACCATAACCTTAACTCTAACCCTACCCTAACCCTTCGTAGGGTGACTAAGGTGCGAAAATGGACTAGAGCCTATTTTGTCTGGAACTAAACTAAGAGCCGTAGCCGTCAGTGTCGATGACACTGATCCACAGGCGTTCGCCATATATGTTTGGTGTTACCCTCCAGGAAGATCCATGGGCATTTTAATTATGTACTGTGTCCCAGAAGCTGTTTTGCTTATGCCACAGTTATCGTCACGTTCTAATAATAATAGTAATAATAATAATACTAGTTGCATGATGGGATGTAGTGAGAGAAGTAGTACAGTTAATTACAGTCAGTTGATTTGAAGTGTGTTCTATGTGTGTTTGCCAATACAGTCAAGTCAAAGTCTTCCACCAGCAGCACACCTCCTAGAACTGTTGCTCATTCAAAGACAGATTTATCGTCAAGCACCACGGTTTGCATTGTTCGTTGTTGCCGTGTAGTCATCCTTCGTCACTCAGTCCTGCAGTGTTTTCACCTTTTTTTCTAGCCACACCTGTAGTTCCCATGCCCTCTTTGCACTCCAGGTTACAGACTTCTTTGCTCTGTACTACTGCAACTTACCAAGCTGCTAGATACTACTTACAATGTACAGTCTGCAGAAAATGCATCTAATTCTCTAAAGATCAGTTTTTACTATTGCTGGATAAGAACCCGTGCAGTATTGTAATGCTAAAGCCGACTCTTTCGGTGTTTTTTTTGTGGTCTACGTGAACTATTCTTGATTGATGAATGTGATAGAAGTAGCAGAATTAATACCCCTTTAATGCTTTGACATTGTTAATTGGGTGACAGAAATGGCATCTGGCATGTAAAAAAAATCCAGCTTTATTAATCCCTCAAGGTCTGTCCTTACAACTGACCTTTTGAGGACCCATCCTAATGTGATCCTAAGGTCCCTCTCTTCCTTTAGTGCTTCGACACTGTTGGTTGGGTCTTTTGACCCGTAAAACCTGTCTGCCATGGGACCTATAGGGTGTTTGGTGCGACGTTAAACCTTAAACAACCAACCTATCCTAATGTGAAGTAATTATAGAAGTTAGGATGGAGAAAATTGCAGCTCTCTGCACTGTTCGGAAACTGTGATCTGATAATGAAATTCTTATCTTGCTATAAATTAAAGAACTTGTCAGTAGTTTAAAACTTCATTTGTGGTAGATATGATGGACAAGGTAATATACTACTAGGAATACATTGTAATACACATATATGGGTGAGTGTAGCGATTGACAATGTGATGGTGAATAATGTGCAGAAGTCAAGTGGGCCTCTGTCACGACGTGCCACCATTACGTCAGAACCAACACCGACAGCGGTCAGGAAAATCTCTGTTGCAAAACGTGATTCGGTCGTTGATGCACCAAAAGTGGGACCTTCGTCTGCAGGTTTTAATTGCTTTCCTGTTAATGTTGGTTTTAGTTGAGACTCCTGATATTAGTGTCGCTACATGCACATTTCAGCTGTGTTACTGGCGTGGCTTGTCTTGCCAGTCATAGATTCAGATCTTGACAGCAAGCCATGACAGTAAGTGTCTGTGGATTAAAATGATACACAAATTATACAACTTGATTAAGATAAGCTGGAGTTACAGTCAAGTGTAGATTGTCACATTTTATGGACTATTGTGTAGATGCTATAACAAGTGCTTGTAACTTGATCTGTGTGCCTTTTGTATTCAGCAGGGAGCCGTCGAGCCAGCGTTGCCACAGTGACACCAAATCGTTCTGCCGTTGCCGCATCGTCTGCGCATGCATCACTTTCCCGCACTAACACGTTGCCGTCGCGACCATCGTCGGCTCCGAAGACGGTGCCAAAAGACAGTCCAAAGTCGAGTAAAAGTGAGATTGCACTTGCGTGCTGTAGCTGTGAATACTCTCGTCGTTTTAATGTCTTTGTTAATAATAGATGTGGGTAATTTTACTATGAATGCATGCAGCAGTTATTTGCGATTGAAACTGTACAAAACATTGTAAAAATCAGTGCAGATTTGACAGATTTTTAGTAAAATACAGACGGGCACATTTTTATGTAAAACAGTAGATATATAAAAGTAAGGGTGGGAAAATTAGACTGGATGAAAAATATTCAACAGTCAGTTGTCTTCCTGTCTGAGCTGTCAACTGTTGAATGGAAAACAGTTTCCTTGGACGATTTTTAGTGCTTGGTTTTTAATTGAATTAACAATTAATTATTGTTAATTTTTTTGCAAGATAGCTATTAAAATTTTTTTTAATGTTAACGGCCCCATATAAAGTTGTTAAATGAAGTAAATACGGTGTCTGTATGTATCTCTAAGCAGATTCCGTGTCGTCATCAAGAAACGTGACATCGTCTCGCCCAATAAAGCAGTCTCCGCAGCCTGACGTTATATCCAACTCCATCGTTGATGAGCATACGTTGAGCGAGATTGGTCGTCTTGAAGCATTGTGTGAGTCAAATGCCAAGCAGCTATCAGCTGTCACTGCATCTCTGTGTGAAAAGACCAAGTGGTTTGAAGCAATGGCTGTTGTTGCTGGATACTTCATTGAGAAGGTGTGGACTCTGTTGTAGAAGTGTATATCACTGTGTAGTGTTTATCAAGCATTTGTACATTTATTGTTTACGCTGGGCCAACAAGGTTTTGGAAAAAAGGCCTGCATGCTGCACCACTCATGATTGGCCTGAAATTTGCAGACACAGAGAGGGCAACAATGCGTGCCAAATCTGTATGAATTTCCCCCAAAATTGTCACCCCTTTAGATTTTCTCTTTGCATTATGGCCAGTGCGATGTTTTCAAAGTTTTGTGTGGTAGCATACAATTCAACGATCAGCCTAGCAATCTGGAAGTTACATATATGGTGGGAGGTAACCCCATAAAATTTTAAAGGGTCATATCCCCCACAGCACTCGCCGTCGGAGTGGCATCTTCAAATATGCCAAGTATATTGAGTGACAGTATCTTTTACTGCTTATAATAAGGCATATTAAGTTAATAGCAGCTGAACATGTTAGGTCACTGGCATTGATTTCTGACCCAGCTTAATTGTACCTGTTACTTACGTTCATTGCCAGAAACTGGTACCTGAAAGCTATCTATGGTACCATGTCTGCGTGAAATACATGCTATCAGCTGTGCATATGTGCTAGGCAGATACTGAGTAAATCCATTTACATGTAATTGAGTATTAGTAAGTATGTCTTCCATTTGAAAGATCTGCTTTCATGATAGTATTTATTAAACTCCACACATCACTTGAAAATATGGTGGGAGGCGACAAATATAACAATCAATAAAAATATTCGGGATTAAAAATTGTAATTGTTAAATTTCAATTAAGGTCACATCACTAATAAAACGTACAGTGAATGACTCTTCATCTCAGCTTTATATATTGTCAGCAAACAATGGTCGTGTCTTGCTCTGGAGACTGTCACCATTTCAGTTTTTTAAGATACTGCATGAAAACACTCACTAATTGTGTGTCGTAAGAGCTGTCGGGTGATGAATGAAAGAAAGTTTTCTTGTTCTGTTTGTAATATGCTTGTTTTTTTAATCAAAATTATTTTTTTAATTGTTAATGGCCCTGCTTAAAAGTGAAGTAATTTGTGCTGTGACAGCTGACAATGGGGAATGACAAGCACGTTGCCGATCAGCTGAATGAACTGATGAAACGGCTTGACGCTGCCAGCGTCCAGCTTGGTATGTATTGTTTTAACTGACATTTTGTTGTTTTATTTTAGTTACGTAATGTGCAGACATCTTAGCCTGTGTGCTATGTTTGCAATTCACCTGCTGTAGGTTACGTTGTATTGTGCAGGTATTTTTTGCAGATGAACACATGATGTTTTGTATTTGAATGTAGCTTCGTGGTTGGTCGATCACATTTGTGACTAAATGTCTGGACACTTCAAAATGTGACTCAGTTCGGGTTTGCTTGAGACCAAGGTCACATTGTAAGGAGGGAGTCAGATGTTCCTAAAAATTCATTGTAGCTAAATATCTTTTGACTTTACGTCTCGTTTTTATTGTACCCTCGCCTGCGATTAGCCACTGAAGGCATTCTGCTTTCGGGCTGTCCACGTGTCCATGATCATATGCTGAAAGTTTGTGAACACAATACCAGACAAACCACTTTTGGTAATTTCATCAGATTTACAGCTTAGGTGCAGTTTGGGACAAAGGTGAACTGGTCACATTTTGAGGTCAAAAGGTTAAAGGTCAAGGTCATAGCAAGACCAGATATGGTCAAAAATAACTTATTCAGAAATGCACCTTTCCAGCAAAGGTTACCGGTCAATGGTTGGCCATCGAAGGCCATCTAGTTGTCGTTCTTGTTAACGGTTTAGGCTTCCTCCCACAACATTGCAAGGCACAACCTAATATGTTGAGAAATGCTAACGTACTGTCTCTGAAACTGAGGCTTTGTACCCCAGTTTTTACATACATTTCTGTTTTTATTCTTCTGTAGATTTAAACTTGTCATCAGATTCACAGTGATCTATGAACTGTCGCCCGTTTGCACCGACAATGTGTTGCTTGCACTGTAGAGGAATCAGTGAAGCAGCGAAATGCTCTCATCAGTGAGATTCAGCAGCTGAAACAAGCTGCAGAAGAACACGCAGAGCAGCTGACTGCAGCCCATCAGTTGGAGTTATGTCAGCTGGAGACGGAGTTGAATGCACGCAATGAAGATGCATTGCACAGACGTGAGTTGCCTCACAGCATCGTACTGTACTGTTACTGGCAATAGTACTGGTGCTGCTAATAGAGATATCTTTGATAAATATATGCACAGTCGAATAACGTGAACAAAATCTCGACTACTGAACTACTGATTCATTTTTAGGCGAGTTGTTGGTACGAAACTGCTGAAAACATTTGCTTTTAAGTTTAGTTCCACAACTTAGACAATTTTTGTTGAAGAAGACTAAATTCCGCAGCTCGGCTCATTTTTGTGGCAAAACAACAGATTCCACGGCTCAGCTCGAAATACTGCGGCTGTGGGAAACTGTGATCCGTATTATTATTATCATTATTCAATGTTTTTGATGACGCGCCAGTATGTCGACGTGTGATACGGGTATTCACGTAGAGGGTTAGTGAAATGCGAGTGAGCAAACTCTAAATCGTCCAAAACTGTCAGCTACGCAAATGTTGTGAGGTAGACTGTTCCAGATGGTAGGAGCAGCTCGGATGGAAGCACGTGAACATACGACTGTTCTTGTTGTTGGCTTAGCCAATAGCAGTGGGTTGGTGGGGCACAGATATTGGGAAGATGCATAGAAGTAGACTGATTGTCTGAGATAGTCTGAACAGCCTGTCTTCAGAACCTCGTAAGCAAGCGTTGTGATCTTGTAGTCAATGTGGAAGCTGATTGGAAGCCAATGTAGTTGTTGTAGCATCCCCAGTGCTGGTACTGCTAGTAGTACTGACACTGCTACTGGTATTGGTGCTCGTCTTTGTCCTGATACTAGTTCTGCAACGTAGATTTAGTCATCACTGGAGAGACTAATGATAATTATAGCATAGCAGTTTTGGTAGAAATACGTAGATACATTTCATTCTGAATATTTTGGTCAGAGGCTAACCATGAAGTTAATCCTAAACTCAACTGCTGAAGGTGGATGATCTGTCAGTTATCATCTATTGATTAGCATACAATTTGTTATATAATGTAAGTGTATTGTAATGTTGTATTGCAGTGTCTAAGCAACATTCGGATCACATAACTCTCCTGGAAGCCTCATATCATCGGCAGGTATGACATACGCACTAACGCACTTATTACTGCTGTTTTTCTGTTTCTAACTGTCTGTTCATTCTGTCTGTCATTCTGCCAGTTTGTTACATATAGCACCATTGTTAGTGGCATTATAGGTCACACTACATGTTCTCGATGGGAATGTTACTTATTGGATGCATTGATTTTTTCAAAAGAAAAAATTGATGTTTATCATTAGGCCAAATTTAAAGAGTAGTTTTCCTGCTTTGTAAAGATTGTCCTGTCTTTCGTGTGTTGGACCAACAGCTATATTTGCTGATGCAAAACTAGAAGGCAGTAGATGCTCTTAAGTGTTATTAATGCAGCCATTCTTGTAACTTCCAACACAGAAATGTTTTACCGAAGTTTCATCTGGTAAAAAGTTGTTTGATTTTAGTTGATATTAAAAATTTTTGCAATTAATTGAATACATTAACTGTAAAAATTTGCAACCCTAATTTGGCGTCGTCTGTAAGAAACCTTTGTAAAGTGTAGGAATTATTGTGGAAGGATATCATGACCTGATGTTGATGCACGAGTGTTGGAGCACGGAACGACTTCTGACCACATAATGAACGTACTAGTCCACGTTTGTTGCTTTTCAATGCAGTATGCAATGAATTTTTAGTGACAAGATTTACATTTGTCATATACATGGTATTATCATACAGTTATTGTCCCCTTGATGTTTTGCTGACAGATGACTGACATGCAGCAGAATTTTGATGCGCAGCTTGCTGGCAAAGAAAATGAAATGAGTTCTCGCCTGGATAACATGAGCCAGAAACACGAGAGTGAACTGTCTGGTGCGTTGATGCGCATTGCATGGTTCTTCTCATCATTTGCTCGTGTGATTTAGATTAATTGAAGTGATTTGCATGTCAATGTCGAACTGAAGTAAAGCACAGTGATTTAATTTCAGCTACAAACTGTCAGTATTTATTCTCGGTGTCCTTTGCCAGTGGCTGTTGTTTAGTGAAAGCAGATGATCATGAATTGATGCTAAAGGATGGTACACACTTGCAGAGGACTGTTTTGGGCTTCTCTGGCCTCCCGTAGCTGTCTCCATCAGTTCATAAATGATGTAAATGTGTCGTTTATCACTGCTCTTTGTACTGATCCATTTGTAGCCTGAACTCTGAAGCCATCAACAAACAAGCCTCCACTTCCAAACACTGACTGTATAGATAGACCAGGCTACTGAGCAAGCATGCAAGTGCTGTGAGCCACTGGTTACATACAGACTCCTCTGTTTTAGCAAAATCTGATGTAAAGTTCTGAAAAAAATTGTTCCGCAGCTGTAGAGAATATAGCACAAAAGGTGACGTTGCTGACTTGTGATGTAGAATTGCAGAGTCGACACGAAGAGCAGTTGGAGGAAATAACGGAACGCTTTGAGCTCATAAAAGTTGCACTATCAGTAAGTTCCGTTTATGATTTGTACTTTGGTTTTCCTCAGATTTGAGAAAGATTCTGAATTTTAGTTTTCATTACTCGATGCCTTTCGAGAATTTGAATTATGAAAACGTTCTTTGTCGTTAGTTTATTACTGACCTTTCGTTGGTGGTGTACGTAATGGCTAAGATAAGAAATATGCGTGAATTCAGATGTTGTATTTCACATTTTATTCTATTAGTATTTTGTGGCATTGTGATATTTATGCTGTTGAATGATGTAACTGGTTTGCATGTATTCTTATTATGATATATAATAACGTAAAACATTAAACTGCTGAATTCTTTAAAAGTTCTACATGATTGAAAATCAAATACATTAAATATTTTTGTGGATTTTCTTATGAGGTAATTAGTTAAGTCATTATAAAGCATTAATCTGTTAAAATTCTAAAACACAGTGACGTCCACAGCATTTACATCTGGCATATGTGCATATTTTTGAGTAATTTTTGTGTCACATTTTTCAAGGAAAAAGTGGAGTTCTTGCGGACAGAAGGAGAGGAGCTTCGACGTCGAGAGAAGACGTACATGGAGGCATGTCAGCATGATTCTGAGATGCGGATTCAGTCAGCTCTGGCTGCCTACTCTCAGGAGATTGACAGCCTGAAGGCCGTGCTGGAACTGCGTAATGGCGAACTGCATGATGTGAGACTGCGCAACATGGAGTACAAGCACGAGGTTACTCACACCAGTACTCTTAATTTTGCGGATATTATTCTCACAAGCCCCTGCAAACGAGCATTGACTGATAGTACTGGTCAGAGGCACCGGAGACATATATCCAGGAGGGCATGTGCCCTTCCGTTTTTGAGAGTGGGAGGCAAGAAGGGGCACAGGGCTGGAGAAACTGCAAATGCCCAGCGGTAAATTACTTGCATTCACAACAAAAAAAACAATTGCTGCTATCTCGGCAAAACAACATAATGTTTATTATGCCATGTTCTCTTAACAAATATTAACAAACACAAATATGTTGTAGTTTTGAATGACACATTCTACGTGACATAACGTAGTCTGATAACGAGAAACCAAGATAGGCCTACACAATACCTAGGCCTAAATAGTATTGTCATCTTATACTATGGGATTAGTTGTTGATGTGGTATTTACGTTCAAGCTCGCGGTTATCGTCTACCGCGCCCTGCACGGCACAGCTCCTTGCTACTTGTCGGATCAACTGCATCGAGTCGCCGGAGTCGCCGACATGCCGTCGCGGAGTCGGTTGAGGTCAGCGTCTTCCAACCGACTTGACATTCGTCCATCACGGCTGGTCACTGTTGGAGACCGCTCATTTGCTTCTGCTGGCCCTAGGTCTGGAACAGTCTCCCTGAAGACGTCACATCTGCTCCATCGTTGCCAATGTTTTGACATAAACTGAAGACTCACCTGTTTCGGCACTCGTACCCAGACATTGTTACTGCGCCATAGTGGTTCCTTGAAGTTTTTTTTACTATAGGCCCCCTTACAAACTGCTATGTAATGTAATGTAATGTAATGCTGTAGCTGGCTGTCTGTTGTCAGTTGGAGGAACTGCCGGCTGCACGTGACACGATCAAACGACTTCAGCAGAAAGTGGAAAACTTAGAGGCGATTGTCAGCATTCGATCCGACTACGAGAAGTTTGTATTATTGCAGTGTTCTCTCTGGCTTAATAAGTAAGAATCGTATAGTGTAAATCCCTATATAACGCATTTTACAGTCACAGATGTTTATAATAGGAAGCTTACATAAAATGGAAGCTCCAGATTATAGACACCTGCGGCTGTGAAAAGTTAATGAAAATGCTTAGTCAATACAAACCTGTAGGA
>Ga0049105_1000503_pt1 | contig 13775 bp, 8 predicted proteins | sample WorMetvaBAHAMAS1_FD_61260 | JGI IMG/M metagenome (GOLD analysis project Ga0049105, IMG submission 61260) | Worm MetaG Olavius vacuus BAHAMAS.1 | ecosystem: Host-associated > Annelida > Digestive system > Unclassified | place: Germany: Marburg | collected 2013-04-09
AATTACGCGGCGGTTAGGGCTATTACGCCGTTCAAGGTCATCCAAGGTCACCGAGTTTGGTACCAATCGAAAGCTCATATGCGACTTCCTATTAGTGATTAATACTAACTTAGCTTCTATCTTGCACCGTTTCCGAGATATAGCGTTCGATAGGTACAAAATCGCTATATTCGGCTACCCCTCTTGTGTTTAACTCCCCCAACAGAGGGGTTCCCCTGGGATGATCTCCGTAAAATTTTACCTGGATATCAAAGATGGCCAACGCACCAAATGGCGTAAAAACGGGATAGCTGAATTTGCAGGACTGGAATATGCAGGACTGGAAAATGACGGACAAAGTCGCAGGGGTGGAATGACGTAGTACAACAAGAGCAAACGTAGGCTATGTACTGCATACGATGAAGTGAACGCAAACTAGGCTAATGGGTACGACACGTAATTATTTCACGCACAAATCCAAATACTTATCTTACGGCTATTGTTTGAGGGACTTGAAGGCTTGTGATCGACAGCATTCACACCTAGACTTAATTAGCACGGCACGTAAGTAAGCAGCAAGCACGTTTGACTGAAGTCAACGACGGCGATGTCAAAAATAAGGCGTGTTTCTAATGTACGGCGACAAAACTCGTGCGATAAGTTTTACAAAGTAGTGTAGACACATTACTTAGGTGAGGTGGACAACTAAGCTGTCATGCGATGTCAAATTATGTGAGGAATTTTGTTGTCAAAAATTATTAAAATCAGACAACTATTCTTCAACTTATAGCCAATAATATGAGTGGATGTTTTTTTTCTGAAACACGGTGTATACAGCAACCATTTAACAATGAGTGATTGATTAATTGACCCATTGATCGACATATCACCAGATCGATATCGCACCTTACAGTAGTGTAGTGTTTTAGTTGTTTATTTTCGCTCAGTAATAAAATGACAACAATACCTGCAACGCTTATTTTTGTGCTTTTTAAGCAAAAAAGATACGGAGACGATTCGCTTGGCCAATGTGACAAAACGAAGCGAAGAACGATGACATGGCGCGTTGAAGCGACAAACGATTCACAGCAATAGCCGTCGACACCAGCACTGTAGGCTTCGATGATCTCCAGGCCTCGGCGATCTAATTTGCCGACTCCGCAGTCGCCAGTTATATTGCACAGTTATATTGCAGACCTCGCCATGAAAACTTCATCGAGTCTGCAGTTCGACGTATAGGACATTTGCAATTGACATTCCCTCCTGGAGGGTTTCGCCGGACATTTCTTCTAATTAAACGCAAATAAACTTGTACTGAACGTTTTGACGTTTCTGTACACGGCTACTGTTACATATCGGTCTTAATGGACATTCTGATAAATCATTATGTGAACGTCGTACGACACCAGTTTATTGCGATAGTGTAACATTTGAACTCCTTGTGATCAAACGTGGTGTACTTTTGTGCCAAATATTTCAACCGATATTATTAATATGCTTTTTGTCTGTTGTGTGCACAAACTAGCAGTTACGATTTATTAGCAAGCTCTGTCTGCTTTGTTGTAATGTTATAACTTTTGTTTGATTTTTATTTATTTTTTTCATGCTTGTATTGTACTACGTTTACGACATAATAATAATAATAATAATCAAATCGATTTAGGGTTAAGTCCGGGGTCACTTTTAGGGTTGGAACTAGGGTTAAAAACTTTAACGTTTAAATATTGATAGCCAGGGGTAGAGGAAGTTCGAGGGGGAGGTAAATCAAACGTCCAGGGGATATATCCGTGTTTCGGGGTTTCGACTGCTTGCTGAATCTGCAGAGGATTCACTGATTCGTTTATGCGTTACTCGTTTACCAAACAATTCGCTGAGTTGATCGACGAATTCGTCTCGCCGTCTGCTCTGGTCACCTTTGATCAGCGACAGTTTATTAGATACACGTTCGACATACAGTTTTGTCGCCACAGTAGCAAATGATCTGAACTTTTCTATTAGTTCACTATATGTTCTATGTTAATTTGTTATGCTACTGCACGAAATCTCACGAATAATTTCAATGTTTCGATAGTAATGTAAGCCAAATGCCAAATATTCATATAACAGACAGCCCCGATTCTGATTCTGTCGACGTAGCAACGCAGAATGCGTAAATTAGTTCATTGCTCATACAAGCGACAGGACCACAGTAACAGAGTCTTTTCTACATGTATGTATCACGTACTTCATTCCTACTGCATATAACAAGATTAAGACAAGTGTTTTTCACAGACAGTCGATTTACGAGGACGCCGAAGGGCGGATTTCTATTTCCGGTGAGTCGGTCGGTGAGTATCAGAAGTGATGCGTGAATCTCATCTTTCATCGATGTACGCCGGCCAGGACTCGCTCGTGACGTCACCGCCGACGTCATCTTAGCGAGTGACGTCACCGCTGATGCTGCAAGCGCGTCATGTCACGTCGCTTCGCCGCCGCAAGAAACATTACTGATGCGCTTCGTCTGACCTGCTGTCATTCTGTCGTCGTCGTCGTTGTAGTTGTTACAGGTTTTTCGTGTCGTCGTTCATGACTTTTAGTTGTATACTTTAGTCTCATTTTGTACTGTCGTTGTCGTCGTTGTCGGTGACGGCGGCAACAGTAACAGTCGTTGTTGCACCGCTTTGTTGTCGTGGTTGTTCCATGTTCTATTTGTCGTTGTTCCTGACTTGTGATTGTATACTTTAGTCTCAATTCGTGTTGTCGTTGTCGTCGTTGTCGCGTCCGGCAGCGGCAGTAGCAGTCGTCGTTGCACCGCGTCGTCGTCGTCGGATTTGCATGCGCTCGATCGCGCCGGAGATTGTAAAACTATTGACGCGAGACAACACCCAGCGTGCCGGAGGCGAGCTACAAGCCAGACAGACACGTGGCCGCCGAGTCCACTGCGACCTGAGCCGTCAAGGTCGCCTGATTGGGATCGTAACGTAACACAGACTCGCTGACAATTGGCGCCGTTAACGTCCGCGGTCGCCACCTTCCACGTGACGACGTCATGTCGGCGATCCACTGCCAGCAGTACGCATGGTCATCGACTTATATTAAAATTTAAAGAAAAGACGTAATGACCTATCGATTACTCTCGGCGAATTAAGCAAAAGTTTATGATTACGTGCATTATTAGGTTATTACAAAATTGTTATTAGGCCGCTCGACGTAGTCAACAGTCTTATATCTCGCTGCTGTCCATCGTCATCATCGTCATCACTCATCATTATCATCATCATCATCATCATCTTTATTAAAAGTTGTCAGAACGCAACTTACACACAAACCATAAAGACGATTGCATCCTTTCTGTCTTTTCTATTGCACGTCCAATCTCCCAGACCGCATCCCATCAAAAGTATATCAAAGCTTTGGTCCTATAAGTCAACCACGAAAAAATGACTCAGACATTCTGCCCATCCCTCCTCTATTTTTCCCGGGAGGAAGTGCGAAATTTGGTATCGATTTTCGACTCCAGTGACCTTTGAGTAGGTCTAACTTTCGTTTCGAAGAATCTAAAATCTAAAGCAAACTCAGTGTACAGTGTCCAGACTTGGTAGAGTTCGGCCGGTTGGTCTGTGAGAAACTGGAGCTCATTGGTCTGCCCTGAAAAATGGGCCGGAAATTCGTCGGATCATCAATAATTCAGCCTCGCTGTCGCATTTGAACTGTGCTATTTATAGTCACTTCTCAGCACTGCAGGTTATTGCTGTTGTTGTTGTTGTTGTTGTTGTTGTTGTGTCTGTTTCTTTGCGTTGGCCACTTTCGACGAATTATTAAACATATCGAAGAAAATCGACATGAACCTTATTGGTTTATCAAAATACAACATTTTACGTTAGTTCTGTAGTCAACAAAGAACATGTTCGCTCAGATAACCACATCGAGCCTGCTTAAGTGACTGTCGGTATAGAGCAGATCGAGGCTACAGAGTGCGTCACTGTTCTCTTATTCGTTTATCACATTCCCTGAAACAGCTAAATCGATTCAACCGGTCTCCGCCGTATAGATTCCCACTTACTCAAGTTTCCTGTCGCCATTGCTCGTATCCGTTCCGTGTACAAATGCGGTGTACGTGTGACAGAGTTTTCACTTCCTGTCACTAAATGAGCGTATTTTAGCAACGCGTAGGCCTATCGTATAGTATTAGTAGTCCAGCTGACTATACGCCTCGATGTCAACCCAACGACACCCCGGAGAGACTAACTTACTAAGAGTCTCTCTCGGTAGCGTCCATGGTCTATACGGTAAATTTACCTAGTGCAAATTCCATGAACCTCGGAATGGGCGAATAAAATTTAATTGCTTCTGTCGCAGCGTGACTGCTTTTAACTGATACTGACGTTTACGCTCCCCGTTTAACTCTCTCCCTCCATTGCAGCGCGAATTTCTCTATATCAACAGTGACAATATTTCGTCAGTATTTGACCGCAAATTTGTGCAAAGTGGATGATACACGATGACAGTGGTGCGGTTGCTATAGGCCTATTACAACGAGGAGGGGAATAGGAATAAGGAAATAGCGCGAATAGGATGCCCATTTATCCATGCAGTGGCATAACTATTATTATAGATCCCCGGCATGAATTTGCTTCAGCCCCAACACTCCCAAACTCGTTCAAAACTTAGACGGCCCCAATTTAAGCCAATAGCCGAGAACCCCAGCTCCTCTTTGTACTAAATGCAACAGCCGGTTCATCAAGGGCCAGTGCATTGGTCTATTTCTATGGATTACGTGACTACTCAGTGTCGGGAGCTTGCCGGGATCACATCATTCCCATTTTACACAGTCTGCAGTGCACTGGCCTATGTTGCGGCTGACGGTCTGCTAGCCTCGTGTAGAAATTTATCCATGCATGGCGTCGATGTTGATATCTGTGTCCCAGTGGAAAATGTCCTCGGTCGTCGTCCGTTATGTTCTACATCGGCTGGAGTGCTGACATCAATCGGACAAAGGAGCTTCGCGTTCTACGGAGTATACGGACCCACGTGCCAGCTGCCCTGCGTTACAATAGCCAGGGGCACCCGCAGGATTTTTTTGAAGGGGGAGGGGTGCAACCTATGGCTCATAGCTCCAACTTTCTTGTTACAGTGCATGCATATTAAGAAAAGAACTGGTGCTCCCCAACCCCTCTGTATAAAACAATCTGGCGTCATCTCTGTTCAATTGCGATAAGATTGTCAATGTCATCTTAAGTGAACTGTAAATGCTGGTTTCATGACATTTACAAAAAAAACCTGAACATACTATTTACTGTACACATTGTTAAATTTATCTTATTGTTTATGAAATTATCGCTCAACAACAGCGACAGTCAGTGGCCGTTATTTTAGTAACATCTAAAAGGCCGGGCTTTTCAAAGATTATTGTTGCTTTGTTAACTGTGCTAAAGGGTTGGCCCTTTAAAACGTTATTAAATTATAGCTTGAAAACAGCAACAGACATTGGATGTCATTTTAGTAAAAAAAGAAAGCTAAAGGGCCGGCGGTTTCAAAGGTTATTGTTGCTTAATTAGTGAGCCATGTACATGTAGTATAGTTAAAGGGCCGGCACTTTAAAATGTTATTGTTTATTAAATTATCGCTCGAAAACAGCAACATACATTGGATGTCATTTTGGCAAAAAAAGAAAGCTAAAGGGCCGGCGGTTTCAAAGGTTATCGTTCCTGAATTAGTGTGCCATTGCTGTGTTAAAGGGCCGGCCCTTTGACACAGTTTTATTTTTTTATTAAATTATTGCTCGAAAACAGCAACAGACATTCAATGTCATTGTAGTATAAAAAGTGCAAAGAATTGCAAGTACGTAAGTATAGCCTATAATAAAGCGTATACATGGTCGGCCATCAATTCGTGATTAACCTAGCCTATTACAATAATAACTCAGCCTTATAACTGTACTTCAATGGTAGCACTACTTGCTACTTAGAAGAAGTTATGATGGTGCAAAAAAATTGCTACTCAGAATCCGGGGGGGGGGGCGGTGCACGTGCACCCCCTTGCACCTGCCTGCGGGTGCCCATGCTGAACGCTTCCGGCAGCGGCTGAAACTTATTTTTTGAACAGTGATGAACACCTTCAATACAGCGATTCTGGCGCAGAACACAATTTATATTCTGATTTACTTTCTTGCTAAACGGTTAAATACGGCAGAGATAGAACATTGTCGACGATTGAGTGAAAGCTCAACAGTCTGCAATGTAAAATATAAGTGTCTGGTAATGCGGTTTTGGTCTACTCTAGGGTCAGCGTCAGCAGACGACCACTCTGCCGTCGCTGCGCACAAAGTTCTTGGAACTGATGCACATGACTGCACTCTCCAGATACACCCGGATGCAGATTCTATACAACTTCAAAAACACCGTTTAGGCTAGTGATGCCGTTAGCCTGTATACTAATATTTTGGTTTAGGTCTATAGGCATTGCTAAACACGAACACAAATGTACCTAAACAATTTTTACTAACGTTTGTATTCTTTGTAAATGCGGTTTTATAAAAAAACACTAAAACGTTTGTAAACTAACTTAGAAAAATGCAGATATTGGCAAATTTATGGAGTTGGACTTCTGCATTGTTTAGCTTATGCAAACAACTCGTGAACAATTTTCACAGTGTAAATCAGACTGCACTCAAATAAAATTTTTAGTGGAATGTTTAATCCTTCAATGTGCCGAATGTTTTTGCATGGTGAAATGTACGAGCGGGCTCGGGATGACGTTTACGTCAGCTGGAGCAGTTCAGCTGAAGAGCTGTTAACACTGTGATCGTTAGCATTCGAGTCACGCCATACAACGACGTCTGGTAACGAGCTATCGTGACAGACATCGGCCGACCGACAGGATAATTGCAGCTTATACCCCGATGTCACCGATTAATGCTACAGCCCGTAATTCTCTAAGCAGTATAATTTGGCTGCGATGCTATACGTTGAGGAATGTAGCGTAGCATCGTAGGCTACTGTAGGGGTTATATGCGTCGCTGACTATTTAACATACCTCGCAGTCGGAATGTTTATTTATTGGAAAGCTACCCCTAAGTTAAGGCTAAAGCCTGCGTTGTCAGACTTCAGTCAGAATATGCAGCAGCAGCAGCAGCAGCAACAGCAACAGCAGCAGTTTGGGACCAATATACTTCAAAGAATAGAATAAGCTGCAGATCAAAGCCGTCCAATGTCATGCTTGTGCAGGGCAACGAGATTATCATCTATTGTCATCACGTATACAGTACCGGCACAAGGTTCAGTGAGCACTCTCACCCCGAAGGGCATGAATATTTCCTCAATTTTCTGACGACGTTTTTAGTGGTCACTCTCCAGTAAGTTCATCTTTATGGGTTCCCCTTTATCTAACCCTTTCTCAGTGTGGCCCTCATCGATCTCTCACACCTGCATAATAACGTCTTTCACTGCCAGTTTTTCTACCACGTGGCACAGAACTTACATGCAGCAGCTGCATTCTCTGGCGAATCATCGCCGATGAACCATGTGTCTGGCGAGTTCCATGCTATCAGTTTGATACATACATTGTATCTCGCTTACCTCATTTACCCCATGAAGAACTTTATTTTCCTACTAATAATAGCGATGTCTTCAAATGATTGGAATCTCTTCCTCTATCACTTCACTTCAAACGGCATGTCTCCATATTTACATAATTATGTTCTTGTTGGTTGATGTCATGCACGTGTCAGTCATCATGTCAGTCACGGTAATCCAGTGGGTGCATAACGGCCATGGGCGAATCTATGTTGTCACTGAGATAACAAGAGTCTAGGAGTAGATTCCGCAGCGGGGTGCAGAGGCAAAGTCTTTGCAAATGGGGGCTTCAGGAGGGGCGAAAGTTGAACACTTAATTGTATACCATATAACAGTCATTTTTGCTTGCATTTTACGTATGAGCGTTATGTATATGTGGAATAGTCATTCGACCTGCTACATTTAATGCAGGGGATGCATCTCCATTATCATCCCCCTGTATCCGCCCCTGCTAACGACTCTTGCTCACTACCGGAAGAAGAATCTGCGTCCTCTCCACAAGTGCACCTGTTTATACACTTTGCGCACATCTACTGCTGTCATATTTTGCGTTGCGATGCGGTAAAAATTATGACCATATGTTTAACCTTTGATGCAGTGTGACCAACAGTCAATCATCAATGAGACGGGCAGTATACTGGTATAGCGTTGCGCGGTAAAAAAGGCCTCAAATATGTTTTAATATTCTATGTCTCGTCTCTTGGTTTGTTTGTAAACAAAAATGGAGAGTCTGTAATCGGTTTTGCTATGTACTGATACGTTTCCTGTTACTGCGGTCCTTTGATAGGCAGTCATTCTGTTGTTTGTTGCGTCACACAATATGATGTCGTAGTTTCTGTGCACTCTAGTAGCAGTTCTGATTGCAAAGAACGCCAGTTTGCGTCTGACGGCAGTCATATTGGTGTATATACAGTTTTTTATACACCTCGCTGCATTGATAATGGAATCATTCGACAAGTTGCCGAATGCTTTAATGGAAATGATGGTGGTTCTCGGTTTAGACGAATCGTCTGCGCTCGACTGTTTGGTGAATACATAATTTCACATACACTATAGTTGAAATGGAAAGTCTTCCGAATCGGTACAGTGCGCTATAACTGGCCCATGTCTGCGCATGCGTCACAGCCTTCAGCATAGCGCACTGTACCGATTCGGAAGACTTTCCGTTGAAATTAGTCAGTCATGCTAAACTACGCTGGCGAGTACTGCGAGTACGATTCACAGCCTTTTCGCTCCCTGTACAATTCCCTCCCACGAGCGAACCGGCCAATAGGAACCTGGCCAATTCAATCCTTGGAACTTTCGCTTTCCGGAGTGACCTTCGTTCCCTGGAACTTTTGTTCTTAAGAGTATTTGCTCCCAGGAATATTTGCTCCCTAGAACTTTTGTTCTCTGTTATGTCAATGACATTGATTTACGACATTCACCTTGACTGTACTCTGTCTGTGCCTATATTCTAATGACACTTTGTTGTCGACGTGGAATTGTGTGATTAAACGTTGTCATATGTGGTGTAAACGTTGTTCTAAATTTAATAACTGATAAATCTTTCTGTTTTCTTTATTGCATTTGTTGTTTATTCGTATTTATTTATGTAGGCCTACTGTGTACCCATGGTAGTAGGAACAGAAAGAACTTTGTGACAGTTCTAAAAAAACGGAATACAGATAGTAGGCCTACGATGTAACTTTGTTCAATAGACAGTGAGATACACAATATGGGAGCGAAAGTTCCAGAGAACAAAAGTTCAGTTAAGCGAAAGTTCCCTAGAACTTTTGTTCCGGTGAGCAACAGTTCCAGGGAACGAATGGGCCAGGGAGCAGGAGGGCGCTTCAGGAGGGGTGCAGCTTCCGATTACAGCGAAAGGGCCAGGGAATTGGCCGGAGTCTTATTGGCTTCGTTACATTATGTCTGTGTCAGCAATGCAAGAGCGGCATGATGCGTCACCCACTTCGCAGTACTCGCTGTACTCACCTGCCTACTTTAGCATGACCTGAAATTAGTTACTGTTAACAATTACGCGCATTTAAATTTACTTACCACATAGCTTCTACAGCCAGGGCCACACTAACAATGCATGCAGCTTGCATATGATCGTGAAATGCAGCTTGGATATGAGTGCATGCGCTGTAGCATGCATGTGATCATGTGCAGGCTGCATGCGATCGTATACGCTTGCATGCAGGCTGCATATTACGATTGCAGGGGCGAACGAGGCCGCATGCATGCTGCATGCAGGCTGCATATGAGCATCTGCAGGAAGTAGATGCTGGAAAATGCTCGTTCTGGTAGTAATTTATGACTATGATGAATCAATTACCAGGCATTCTAAACATGTTAACATTGCAGTTGCTGGCGGTAACATTTCCAGTGTTTGATAAATAAATGCTCGAATACTGCATACTTACATCAATCGCAGTTGCACTGCACTGTGCTGTGATGCCATACCATACCATACCATGGTTTTTTCTCTGCTAATTTGTACAATTTTGTATTCGTTGTCATGGCTATGATATAGTATGGGATGGCTGTGCACTCTTTCTATAAATGGTACAACATCGCAAGCTTGGAAGCTCCACAAGTTTGTCATCTTGAGCGTTCTTGGCCGACTATGGAACATGCCCACTGCACTGCTGATGGGCATGTCAAATTATGTCGTGACTAAAAAAGAAAACTACGATCCTAAAAATATGACGAGAATTGACGTGTTCATTTATGGCATACAATCTGCATTCCGGCATGTTGGCATGCAGGGATCAATTATGCAGCTCGAATGCAGGAGTATGAACTTCAAACTGGGTCTCAAAAAAGAGAAATATTCAAATATTCAGTATTTGATGTATCAGCACTGACTATTTAGAACTCTGTGTAAAAGCTTGTAGTCATCTGATAGTGCAGCAGTAGCTAGGTCTAAATGATATTTGAAAATAACACTTTTCAGTACTGCTTTTAATGGTGCTGTATTGTACCACTCTGATGACCGATATTTATTTACATGCTGTTGAACATACGAGATGGATATTATGTTATTTGGTTTTCAGTCGCCAGGTGATGGTGGACAAGATCTGTTTTTGGCAAGATTTGAGCCACAGATCCTTGCAGCAGTGTCTCGTCATGTGGCACTCTTTCCACCTGAACGGCCTGATGATTCCTATCCTCCGCAGTTGCACAAGGCATCTCAGGCCTACAACAGATCTCCACTTGTCTCCCAGAGAAGTCAGAAAACGTCAGCTAAGTGTAATACGTTATCACCAGAAAAAGTGGCACCGCGAGCTGATGACTTGAAAGCAGATGGTGACGTGATACCTAGTTTGGACACTAAGGATGCTTTATTTGGTCAATGCAACAAACGTTCTATTGTTAAACTGCAGCGCCATCAGACCATGCGATATGCACTGAATTCCGTTGACTTTATGCTACAAAATGGCACAAATACTACGCTACGCCCAACGCAGCTTCCTTTTAGCGATGAAACTCTCGCATCGCTGTCCACCTTTTGTTTCCCAGGTATTGTCATTGATTTCGTTGTTGTTTACTCGATGTAGTGTTGATAAAGTTTCACTAGAACATTATGGGAATTATGTGTGCAATTGATATTATGTCGAAAACTACAGGCTGCAGACTGCTAATGGGAAATCGTATGACAATGTTGTTGAGTGATCTTTAAGGTTCATTTTGATGTGTATGGGTTCTGTATTGACAAAATTATGGCACATAACAGTTTATATAAAACTACTGTAAACAGAAATCCATATAGTCTGTGATCTGAATGTTTATTCAAGGTCACAGGAAACGTGACAACAATTTAGTTTACAGAATGTATATGGACAGTGTTTTACATAGTACCATGTGCCGACGTCATTCTTTCGATGGCAGCACACTGGGTGATTGTGACCGGCGGCGGCACGAGTTAAAACTCGGTAGCGGCGGAATTCGGCCGCACAACAACTAGTTTAGATTATTTAGATTATATTTATGGTCATTAATTTTAGAGCATTATTAAATGACTGGTAAAAAGAGCTAAATTTTGTATTATTCATGTATATTTTTAGCAGTTATGTCTGTCAGTCCGTCTGTTTATTTGTATTCTGTCTTTGACACTTGTGAGCCACGCCTGAATGGTTTCAGATATCGAAACCCATTTGCACATCACGATAGTGTTTCTAGCTTCTAGTGCAAATTTGACAAATAATCTGCAATAGACCCATCTTGGAAACAGTGTGAGACAAGATGTAAGTTAGTATTAATCAGTAATAGGAAGTCGCATATAGCTACCAAAATATGTGACCTTGAATGACCTTGAACATTGTAATGGCCGTTATTTTGTATATTCTGCCGAATTTGTTAGCTGTGGGGCCAATCATGTAAAGGTGGTTGAAGTAACATCCATATTGTCTGCAACAAACATAGTCCAGATAATCTAGATATTAGCAATTATGATTTTGGCGATATTCTCAGAGGTTTCTGAGAATGAATTCATTAGAGGGGCACCTCCTGTCAAAAGCGATAATTTGATTAAGAATATGCGCGATATCTGGCAAACGATACAAGATCGGGTGTAAGTTACTGTAGGAAGTCGCATACATGCTTTCGACTGTTATCAAAATCAGTGACAACAAATGACCTTGAAAAGCATAATGACCGCTGAACTGCACTATCTCTGCAGTAGCTGAGCTTCTTGTTTCTGAAGGTAGGCCTAAGTGACAGGATGTATTTTGATTGGCATTTAGCAAGAAGATTTGTGAATTGTTAGAGTCGCAGCCGGTAGCTAACTTATAGTTCGTTGTTTCTGGAAGTGATGGTAGTCGTGATGTGAACTGAATGTTGATTCTAAAAGGAATAATGAAGTGAGACCCACAAAACGATGAATGAGTCAAATCCTATAACAACATCAGACTGTCCACATTGCTTGCAGTTACAGTGTATAGATATAACTTCAGTAATATATACCGGGTATACAAACATAAAAGAGGTATATACTATATAGCCACACAAAAGTTAACATCAGTTGTAACATTTCAGACATTTGGGACTTTTGTTGTAAGCCAGTGTTGTACAATTCGGTCTGGGCATTGTGAATACTGAACATAGTTCACCTGAACCAGACACCATAGCTGTGCTACATTAAACTGATCAATTCTAGCAAACTAACTTATGTCAATTATGGAGAGGGTCATATTTGCGGGAGATGCTGATTGACGCTGGCGTGGACCCGAAAGTTTCGACAGCGGCCGCGTTCGGCATGCCGATTGAGTTTTTTTGGCGGTGACAGTGCCACAAAAAATCCGGTGGCGCGATCGGCGTAGCACAGACCTCTAGTTTTAAATTTTAAAGCATGATTTGGCCAACTTGTTGATGCATGTTTTTAAGATATCTGCTAGTGGACACTGAGTGATGTCCAGTTTGTTCTGATAGTGGCGTTTGTTCTATGTATTGTGCATGAATGTAGATGGTTTTCGTGTGTACCCTGAGAGGCAGCCGGACAGCGTTCATTACTTGGCACTGACGAATGTGCTCGGTCGGCGAACATATGCAGTGTGTCTGACACAGTTCACCAAGCATTCAGTCAGCAAGGTAAGATTACTGGTTGAGAACATGGCATGATGCAGTGTGTCTGACACAGTTCACCAAGCATTCAGTCAGCAAGGTAAGATTACTGGTTGAGAACATGGCATGATGCTGTTGCTGTGTGCTTTAACAACGTGTCATGGTGGTGTGATGGTTTTGATGTCACACATATAAGTAAGTAAGTAAATCAGTAGTTTTGTATCCGGCGCAAAAATCACGAAAAACGCCACAACAGCGCCGGGTGGTGGTGGTGGATGTTTCTTCTGTTCGTCGGCACATCAGATGTGGAACAGACAGTTGTCACTTGAAAGTGTGCAGTGTCATTTGGCTGATGGAAGTCTGGCGCTGTCTCTGCTTATTGAAAGTAAAACTGTCAGCACGAGAATTGCAACATTATTTGTGCTTTTTACCGCGCTGCATGTAATGCAGACGCGGTATAGCGATGAGAATTCTGTCTGTCCGTCCGTCTGTCTGTCTGTCTGTCACACGCATGATCCCTGACGAAACGGAAGAAAGATCCGACCAGATTTTTATACCATACGAAAGAACATTTATCCTAGTTTTCTGAGAAGAAGAATGGTTGGTGGGAGGCGACCCCTTCTACGTGAAATTTTGGGTCAACCGACCGCCATTGGAGCGAAATCGCCGATTTTCAACCAATAATCGCTCGTAGCG
>Ga0049105_1000505_pt1 | contig 13753 bp, 12 predicted proteins | sample WorMetvaBAHAMAS1_FD_61260 | JGI IMG/M metagenome (GOLD analysis project Ga0049105, IMG submission 61260) | Worm MetaG Olavius vacuus BAHAMAS.1 | ecosystem: Host-associated > Annelida > Digestive system > Unclassified | place: Germany: Marburg | collected 2013-04-09
ACTGGCACATCTTGCACGCAACATTGTCCAAATCTCTCAACTTCACTTTTTCTGACCTATGACTCCAACAGCCCAGATGTGATTGGTGAACTCCACTGATTATAAGATTTAGAGAGTCATCATACAATAGCATGAGTATGAGTCATGAGTCAACAAGTTTGAAGAAATCTAGCGGCGACTGCTTAAAACTGGCAAAGCAGTGATATAGCATTTGAGTGAAATGATGCTAATTCTGAACTACTGCATTTTCTCTAGTAGTGCAGAAGCACTAGTTAGGTGTGGTGGGAAACTATAGCATCTACTGATTGCTTACTTTCGCGGTAACATGTATGCCAAACATTATGAAAATCCGACAATGTTTTCTCGAGTTACAGCTAAAAATGTCGGGGATGTTTGTTTTGAGACACACTGTAGAACTCCTGCAAAAACAGCTTGTAAATTTCACAGATAGCATCAGGTTTCACAGAAAATGTTTCGAGTGCAAAATCTGAGAATCAGGATGGTACCCAACTGCTAACACACCAAGATGGATGTAAAACCATCCCTAACCAATGCGAGTCAGTATACTTCAACACTAAAAGTGTGCAACAGATATGACAAAAGATACATTCAGAGATCAATAAGCAGCTGACCAATGGTCTGCTCTTTGCAGAGACGTATTAGCCACGACTCAATCTCAGCGACATCAGAGCTGGCACCATCAAGCAGCTGACACAACTGACCAATCATCGTCAGCAAAGTGGACGCGTCATGAACTGGGCGATCTTCACCGGCCGCCGTCAACACCAATACCGTCATTCTCTGCAACAATACATAACCAGTCATTCTGTTCTGGGGCTGTATGTGAGAGAAGAGAGTGTGCACATGCATCCAGCATCATGTACTAAAAGTTTGTTAGCATATTATCTTACAAATCGCTTTTGAGAATATTATCAAATTTAAATCTTCGGTGTGGTGTGAACTGAACTGAACTGAATATGTCTTGAGGTCAAACGGTCAAAGGTCAAGGCCACCACAAGACCAAATGCACTGTTAAAGTGGAGACAGCAATCAACAGTTTGCCATCAAAGAACATCCAGATTGTATTAAATCTTACTCACTCATTTTTATTTTGATGTCATGCGGCAGACTAACTGTCAGCTTCTGATCACATATTAAACACCCGTGCACAGCATATCATATGGTACTCGTATCACCACACAACAACATAAGTCGGTGGAATTTACTCACCTGCAGTCTCTGAATATGTTTGGCAGTCAACGCCTTCTCCTCCGCATCATATGCGACTACTTTGTCTGAAGCACGCCTACGTTCTGAAAACATACATATTTTCCAAAACCGATTAACAAACATGCGTAACATTAACTGACTGCACATATACAGTGTAGGCATTCCAGCACTGGACCAAAAGCATACTAAATATTTTACACAAGAACCAAAGTTGCTTAAGGGTCATATATTCAAATTCGTGCAGATGTAACTTCATCCACATATTTTTACACATACAACACTGCATTTACCTATCCCTTTTTTTACGCACTCACTTGTTAATTCTTATACCCTCCAGCCACTGCTACAGGAGAATGTAACTTAACTGTGAAGCACACGAAATCACAAAATACACTCACTACGTTTGATTGAACTGCTGTGAGCGCATTTTTGATTTGTGGATTACTGCAACTCGTACACACACGCACAGCAGATGGTTTTATGAGCCGGTACAGAGTACAAGTACAGAACGCTGTGGCACGTCTCATCACTGGAGTCAGGCGGTGTGAGCACATCACGCCAGCCCTACATCAGCTGCACTGGCTGCCAGTCCGCAGACAAGTGAATTTCAAGATATCCACCCTCATCTCTTTCCTTGGCACCACTCGTGTGTACCTACCCGCTGGTTATGCCGCTGGCCGCCATCCTTTGCGGTCTGCTGACAATCGAACATGCTCGGTCAAGAGATCACGCAACCAGTTCAGTGACAGCTGTTTTGCCACTGCCAGGCCAACACTGTGGAACAGTCTGCCTGAACACCTTCAGGAACCGGATATCACTTTCAGACAATTCAAAAAATTGTTGAAAACGTTTATGTTTGGTTAGCTGAGCCGTGGCGCCCTGTGTTTGAACATTAAACGCGCTGACTAGAAATCTTCTTACTTACTTACAGAAATGGCCGTATTATTATTTTTTTGCTTAATGGTGTAAAATGCCAAAGGGCTAAAAACAGAAGCTGAAAACTTGATTATTATTATTAATTTTTGTACCCCTTGTAGTATAGGTCCAGGGGTTAAAAATAAAGAAAAAGATTAAAAGCAAATGTGGAATGGCTAGAGGACCAGATCGTCGTGCCAAGTAAATAGCTCGTGCAACAGGGCCGCATTAAAACGCTGGATTGTGACCAACAGCCGCAGGAAAATGGACGATTCTTCTCGGCTGTCACCAGACACTTCACGAATCTTATTATTATTATTATCATTCTTATTTTAGCCCTCAGCAGTATAGATCCAAAGGGTTAAAACTAACGTTAAAAACCAAAAAAACTGAACGTCTGATTGTCAGTTGCTGTAGTTATTTTGATCATTACTAGTAATACTGATACACATATGTACTACATACATACCGAGTGCTTTGAGAAAATGCCAGAGATGACGTGAGTATCTGGTAGAGAAGAGCAGTGTTGCCTGTGCCACACCTTCAAGGCAACTGGCAATAAGAGAACGAAGTTTTGCCGACTCAACTGGCTGATTGTTGCTGTTACCATCAGCTGCTGATGATGAGTTCAATGACGAATATGATGAGGAATATTTCACCAGCAAATCACTGTACAATCACATATCACAAATAACTGTATGGCAGAATTCAGATGCACACTATTATTGGTTTCAACCGACATCATATGTGGTGTCTGCTAAATCATTTCTGGACAGGTCTGCACAGTTGGGGACTTAAAGAATAATAATACAGTAAAACTTCGTTAACACGGATTTCTGGGTTAACGTCTGCTGGGTTAACGTGTGTTAACCGAGGTCCATGTTATCCGAAAACTGGAAAAATCAAAGCTACAGTACATTTAATTAGGCACACTGTAAATGCAATGCCAATAACCATACGATACATGTAAATGTCAACAGTTACTGTTTAGAAGTAAATTATTGTTCACGTTTCTTTTCAAGTCTGACACAGCAACAGCCTGTGACATTAGCATCCCATCACCAGCAGCAGTCTTTACAGCCAAGTGCGGCCACCACCACCACCCACGCACGCCAATCACTTACATGTAGTGAACTTAATGGACCGACATCTCCAGGTGGAGCAGCCAGCGTGCTAGTACCAGAGATGTCTATTTATAAAAATCCGTGGATAGTACACTGTACATTTTATGTAGCAGTAATCAACCTGCCTCCAACGTGCCACGTCGCCGGTCCGAGCCACTTCATCCATATTAACCGATCTATTTTCGTATTCAACAAACCAGAAATGGAGTCACATGTCAGAAAATATTATCAAGCAGACAATATGGGATGTGTTCTCTCATACCGTAGACACTGATCTGTGAGCTTTTATTTTCACTTTTGTACAATATTTTGTGTGTTCTGTGCTTTTCATTGTGTATGTCTGTACTGTATGTTACTGCTTTGCTGTCTCTTGGCATAATAAAGTATGATGATGATGATGATTATTATTATTATTACTATTATTAACAAAAGCATATTATGCAAATACTTCATCAACTGAAAGGAACAACCATCTTGTGCAATGGGCAGATTACCGTCCAATGGCAGAACAGTATTTAACCAGCTGTTCAGTACTATGAGCCGGTATGCCATCACAGTGACCACGTTGTGCAATCTGTTGCAGACGAGCCACAGCAGACGTCACTAGATGCTGTTGAAACTCAATGCTTGACTGAAGCACTTTGATACCATCCTGATGATCCGCACTGTTATCACTGTAATACAAGCATGTAATTTATTTATTTATCTGTTAACACGGAAACTGCACAGAAGTACACAATGATAAATTACAAAAAAAATGAAATAAAAACAAAATGTAAGACTAAGTAGTCCCAAAAAATTAACTATAGCAGCAACATCTTCACTAATAAAAAATTTAAACTCACATAATGCTAATCTACACCAGCACAAAAATCAGTTTAACTTTCACCTTAAGGTAATATTTATCAAGAAAATCCCTACACCATACAGCCTTGGATGTGGGCTGCACACCCTTACATCATTCAGCCTTCTACTGTCTGTGGGATGGCAGATTTTAGGTTGAGTAAGGTTAAATGGTAACAGTGACTGTAGACGATAACAGCCTACAGCAGGACTCACAGCCCAAGTCAGACGACTTGGTCTGAGGGTCAGTCGGCAGCTGCTTGGCACTGCTATACACGTGTAAGATGAACTCTAGCAATGACATTGTCACGATGACAGCATCATGTAATTGTTTAACTGTATCAGCATTATTATTACCAATTTACCGCACACAGCATCAAATACACAATAATTAAACTATTTGGGTATTTCAGTTAAATACTCAATGTATCGGTAATAACCACATCAGAAATAAACTCAACATAAAGCTAGCAAGTAGCATGCCTGTACAGGGCTGTGAGTGCAGCAGACAGGAAATGAATCGAAAACATTCCACCAGGTGTCTTGCCAGTAGCCGATGAGTCTTTACCAGAGGTCGATAAGTCCTTGGTTGGTCGACCTTTCTTTTTGTTTCCGCTGCCACCACCAGCTGACGAAGGTTTGTCCATCAGCACTTCACTGATCTGCTGGTAATTGCTGAACAGTTTAACGATCCGCTCACACCGACCAACACTACACAACAAACACACGGACAATTTATGTGTGTGCCAGTGTTATGATCATTGATACAGAAAAAATATATCTGCTACTACCATGTGTCTTAACTGCTCTTTAACCAATATAATAAACCGAGAAATTTACCAATAAACTTTACCAGAGGCCGATAAGTCCTTGATTGGTGGACCTTTCTTTCTGTTTCCACCTAAGTGTTTTCGTCATACAATACAATACAATACAGTGAGTATTTCTAGAGTGCCGTAATGTCTATGCTGGGTATGTACAGAGGCGCTTGGGGAGGTTGCGTTACGTCCTAAAAGTCAAAGGCAGTTGTGAACAGTGCAGTTTTCAGTCTTGATTTGAAGACAGCCAAGCTGTCACTTTGGCGAATGTAGTTATTAGTATTGTTGACAGTTACACTATAACATGCACCCTTAACTTATGTTTCCATATCTCTTATTATTACTAGCAGATACTATTAACCTCTTCAGGCACAGCAAAGTGCGTGTAAGTAACAAAGGTAAAAATCGGGCACGCATCGAAGCGCATTTCAGTTTGTGCGACCATATGAAGAGAGCTCATTAATGCACGCTTGTGCCTAAAAGGGTTAAAGTCAACAAAACATCATTACTGTCGACGTAATGCAAAAAAACAATATTTGACTAATATTCAAGAGCTACACTGCACTATAAAACAGAACAAAATTAGAAAACTTGCTCGAAGTTTGCCGAGAAGAACTCATATTCAATAAGAACTTCGTAAACACCGGAGACAAGCAGTGCAAATATCGTGTTACGAACTCCAACACTCGTGAGGGCAGAAAAGTCGGCAGATTTGTCCTACACACGACAGCAGAGTTTGCTGCGGATCCTGCTGCTGCTTGAAAACTGCATGGCATTCGCTGAGCTAAATGATGCACCTGGAATACTAATCATGCTCACATCATCTTCAGTGCCAACACTGAAATATTCATTAAAGATGCTCTCATTTGGCTTACTTTCTAAACTCACAATTCAAGTCTCAGTGACTTCACTTGCTAGATACTTTTTTATGCAAGTACAGAAAGTTTGGATCCTTAGATTTAGATTTTGGTCTTTCCAAATTTACCAAGTCTTGAAAACACCACTAATTTCTCCACAATTCTACACTCTACATCTTTTTGATATGATCCAACATCAGAAATCACAGCTCCCAAGAATATAAAATCTACTTATTGTAATTTCTCATTTCCTACTCATTAGGTGACAAAAAAATCATCCAATCTCAGAAATCTCACTCCAACAATTTCTAAAGGTTTTGTTGGAAACTTCTCTGTATGTGGCCTAACCTAGTAACCACAGAAAAATGCCAGTTAAACAGAAGCTACATGAAACAGACAAAATATACCAGTTCAAAGTCCTCTGGCTCACATTTCACCATGCGTTCAACGAGTGAATGCAGCATGGCTTCTGTACTTGAAACTATCTGCTCCTCATTGGAGGCATCATCTCCATCCTCGGTGTCGGCAACTTTTGTTCTCTTATAAAGAACGCTGTGAACCAAGCTGCTCAGCAAGTGTGCCTACATCAACAATCACACAAAAAAAATATTATTTAAAGAAATGTCAAAACTTCAGTGCCTCTGTATCTTTCAGCGCCTCTGTATCTTCGGACTTTATGGCACTATACAAATGCTGTTATTATTATTATTATTATTATTATTATTATTATTACATGAATCTCACTCAAACGTTACATAACACTTAACATTTAGTAGCTCTTAAAACTCTGCTGAACTTCTGCTGCAATCTACTCGAACACATGAAATAGAACAAGAAAAGCACAAAATGTATATATATTCACTGAATTCACTGAAGCCATCAATGTCAAACAATGACAGCATAAGTTGTCATACAATGCTCTAAACTATCAGTTTTTTTACTCGGTTTCCAGTTCCAGCTCACCCTGAATACGTGATTTCAGGTTATTCAATGGGTCACTTGATAAAAAAAGATAACACTGGAGTTAACACTGTTCTTAACACCGGAGATAACACCTAATTATGTTAATTAGTATTCATGACTCAGTCCACTACAACAAAGTTCATGTCTCAGGAGAAGTGATGACTGGCACACAACATGACATTAGCTGCTGTAAATCATAGATATAAGATCAGAAACAATATTATAAATATTGTAATAGCCGTAATATAGTGCACTGCTTCTAAAATTGCCATTTTGTTTCATGGTACCAGTGATGTCAGAACCAATCAGAAGACGGAAATTTCGGTCTAAAACCTAATTAGTATTTATGTTTAGCGTATCTCTACTTTTTATTTACATTAAATAAAACGGTGTATTTACAACTATTCTTTCAGTAAGAAAAATACCCCAGAATTGCTGATTAGACTGATTTATTGCGTTTTAGATATAAACAAGCGATGTACCCGTGCTAGTCATAAATACTAATTAACATAATTAGGTGTTAAGTCCAGTGTTACACCGGACTTAATCCATTTTATCAAGTGACCCAATGTAATGCATTTAACATAGCTTTCAGATAGTTCCATTTGTCAAATTATTCTTCACTAAACACACATACTTTCTGATGTCTAGCCTGCTTCGTCTTTTGAACAACTTATCAGTGTCCCCTTCTGCCACCTTTATTGTATTTAAAAAACAAGTCTGTGTCAATCGTATGTCCATTATTTAAAATCTTGAAAACCTCAGTCAAGTCATCTCCAATTCTGCATATCTCCAAACTCATCAAGCCTACAAGGCATAATCAACAGCCATGAAACTAATGCAACATAGATGCACAATACCAGTGGTTCCGCAACATATGGCTTCTCGGCTTGTAATACAATGCACGAATCCAGTCTAATGGGAGGAAGAGTGTCGGACGACGCTTCAAAGTAACAACGAAACTGCAAGCACATTGCAAAATACCTGAATGAACTTAATGTAAAACACAGTACTGGTATTATAAATACTTGGGACTCAAACATACATAAAACACGAACACACACACACACTAATCTGCACCGTCCTGAGCACAAGTACTTGACTGGGCGACAGAAGTTTCTCTGTCGCAGGACCACGTGTCTGGAACAGTCTACCCAGCACTCTGCAACAGCTTGACATGGACTATGGACAATTCAAACAATTAGCTAGTTGCCTAATGTATGCATGGCCACTTCCGGTAGTGAAATTGGCAGTGACCAATCAGCTGTCAGGTCGTGGCCTTGTCATTCTGGTGCGTTGTTTTATTGAACCAGATTTGTTAGACAACAATGTGCCGTTCGACAATACCACTCCGATTTATCTGATCAATCTGCTATAAAAATTAGGATTAGACTTAAGAGTTGCACTATTTTCGCACTTTTTGCGGAGAATGAAAACGAGCACCTTATCATCAGTGAATGTTATGTAAGGTAACATCTTGCTAAAAGAACGCACCCAAATGATCCACAACAAAATAAAATTACATATTCTATATTATTTTGTTGTCGATCGTTTGGGTGCATTCATTTTAGCAAGACATTACCTTCTGTGAAATTAGCGGAAGATAAGGTGCTCGTTTTCATTATTCTCCACGAAAAATGCGAAAATACTACAACTCTAAGTCTAACCCTAATCCTAACCATAATTTCCACAGCAGATTGATCAGATAAGTTGCAGTGGTATTGTCAAATGGCACACTGATGTCAAATAAATCTGGTTCACTAAAAAAATGCACCCAAACGACAGCTGATTGGTGACTGCCCATTTTGTTGTTGTCTGTGGCGAAGTGCTTGTTGCGATAGGCTGGGCAGTGTGCAGGAAATGACCATGCATAAATTAGGTAACTAGCTAACTGAAGGCATTTTTGTTTGTCTGAGATCTCGGCACACTTGTGACTTTTTTTGATCTGCCGTGTATAAATTCATTTACTTACTTACTTAATCTAGATACTGCACTATAATTATTCTTACACATTGCTGACTTGTATCTAACGTTCACTTATCACAGAAACATAATCTAATCTGCAAACTGCAAGAATATTTGTGACTCATATTATAATATATAATACTCACTTTACACAATGACAATATAAACAACAAATAACTATTTTAACTCAATTTTAAAAAAAATTTTTTTAAAAATCAGACTACAAAACTCATTGAATTTATACCTGATCAGATATCAGTCTGAGAATGGACCCAACGAGCTGTGAATTCGACTTTAGCACGTTGTACAAACCCTACAACAGATGACAGCTGTTTCTGCATGTACAGCACTGAAATATTTTAAAGAAAATAAGCTAAGATGCTAAACCGTCGTTAAAACAAGAGCACTTGGAGAGTGCAGACCTCTGCCACTGTGCATCCGGTCCAGACCCAGAGTCCTTATCTAGAGTCCGATCCGTATGACTTCCACGACTTAACGAGGAATTCCTTGTCCAGAGATACATCGGTGATAAAATTTTCACGAAGATCCGATCAGTAGTTTTCATGTGAAGTTGCTAACAAACAAACACCAGAAAAACATAACTTCCTTGGCAGAAGTAACAACAGACTCACGCCTGACGGACCTTAATTCCACCCACATGAATCACTGACGAAAATGCAGGTGATGTCCCGCCAAACCTGATCTTGTATTATAGGAAAGTCCCACTATTTGTCTGGGCATCAAACAGGGTATCAGTTGTGTACAGCACTGAATGGCATCACACACTTATCAAAAACATCACAATTTTCATCCATGTATCTCATATGCACAAGACACTATCAAAATACCGTGTAATGACTCAACAGAAAACAACTATGAACAATATCAGAAATAATGCACTGCAAACAAAACAACATTATCATAAATTAAAATATTAACGACCAGCGGCTCTGATTCGTTATACGATTTTGGCGCTATATAAATTTATTTGTATGTATGTATGTATGTACATGTACTGCCTGTGCACATATCAAATGCCAACACCATAGCAGAGTGTCTTTATAACATTTTTATGAGCTGAAGAGCAGAGCCCAAGTACAAATTCTAAGAAGAGGCCAAGTTCTTTGCAGTTAGTTCAGCATTTTGCCCTGTAAATAAATCTTCTACAAGTACTTGCCTCATAAAGAATAAGTCTGATGTCAGCCTGCTGAATGAGGCAGCGTCTCATCATGCTCAAGATCTCTAGACACAAAGCTTCGTTCTGTGACTCTGTGTGTCGTACGTGGACATCGACCACGACCTGCAGCAATGGTGAAACAACATACATCTGATGCATGACGCCCACTGCAACACTGGGACAGGTACTGTGGACCACAAATAAGTATTTAAAAGTAACTCTAGTCAAATTTGACCGATTTTTAAAAGTAATTTTGGTATTTTTAAAATTGTGAATGAATGTTAATGCAACCAGAGTACAACTGCTCACATTATCTTAAAGATGTGAGCACATTACTTGAAACTTGATAAAGTAGACAAAAACACAACAAATTGGGCTGTAGTCCTTAAATATACGTAAATAAGTAAGTAAATAAAGAAGTCTGTAGTTTTGTATCCGACGCCAGAATCACGAAAAAATCGCCACAATGGCGCCAGGCGGTGGTGCATGTTCCTTCTGTATGTCAGCACATCAGATGTGGCACAGATAGGCCTTGGTTTTGTGGCACCATAATGTGGCAGTGTATAATTGACTGTAAATCTGTTAAATCTTGACAGAATTTTAATAATTTTTGCAATTCCGTAATCAGACACGAACATGGAAATAACTCATACATTTACTTGCTTATTACGTTATCAGCATCCTACAAATGACATCAACAATGCATCATTTTTTGTTACGACTAAAGCTTGCATGCTATAATTTTTTTTAAATTGCATTAACGCATGCATTAATATTTTTAATCACGCGTTAATGCATTATTAATGCATATTTTGTCTGTGTGTATCTTTCCAGTAGGTATCAACCAACCCATATGGCCGAGCGTGTTGGTGCTGAACGTGGGGTTTGCACGCTGGTGCTGCTGTGAAATCTTACCAAACTGAGCTTAAATAAACGTTTATTTATCAATGTGTATTTATGACTGGCAATTTTACCACATAATGTCCGGTGTCTATCTGAGGTAAAGTGAGCAAGTTTTACTATGAAAGCATGCAGATTTAGCAGATTTACAGTCCAATACACATTGCCACGTTTTTTATGGCCCACAGTGCATATATCCCCAAATCACAGTTTAGTAATGAGCATGGTGCAAACATTCAAACAGAAACAGAAAAGGTGCGTGCTACACTGCTCATACGAGCGCATATTACTGGGCACAACTCTGATACATAAAAGAGTTCTGACAATCTTCGCTCATATCCTTCAGACAATCATCACCACTCTCATGCTGCCTACTGCAGAGGAAGAAGGCCTATTACTAGGCTACGACACTGACAAACCACAGAACAGCAGCTGAGATGAATGCAAAACCCAAACAACTAAACTTGACCGAACTAGCTCGATTCTAATAGCTTGTTACAACATCGAGCCACGGAATAAATCCAGGTCTGTTCTAACAATGGAATACTATTCACAGTGCCTGTGAGGCAATGGTGAATGCTGATTCAATGACAGAAAATTTCACCAGAATGGATGACTGGTGCATGTATACAGTACAGCTAAGGTCAACAACTGACACGCATTCGGTGATGTCCTGTCAGCCTCAGCAGCACTGTGACAATAGATGCTGGTTCCATTAGATCTAAAAAACACAGCTCCAGGCAGATTTGAGAAGTGTGAACCGAAATAAAGGAAAAAAGTGGTTGAAAGTGAAAGGAATCGTCAGCTCAGAGTAGAATAGGGACTGGTATTACTGTTTTCTTCTGTTTTCCCCACACGGATCTTGTAGCGGTAGCTCATTGGCACTTTAATGAAATAATGGATGTTAAACAAGTTGTATGAGCACCTGACTGCTGCCGACACATGACGACTGACTTGCAGACTGGCTTGACATGAAGTTACCAGCCAGTGTGTGGAAGTTATTCAGCAACATCAGGAATCCACTGACGGCAACTCGACGTGACTCGATCTGTCTGCAGCACATATAGCCAGTATTCAAACAATTAAACAATCATATCTATGTCTCTGCACTCCTGGACAACTACACGAAAAGACTTGCAATCAATGAGCGGCATTTTTCACAAACACAACACGGCAAACTCGTTTACAATCTCAGTAACATATCTGGTAGAGTCTATCGTCTTACGCAGGACAAGACATCAGCTATCAACAACTCAAATGGCAACTGAAAACATTAAATTTCTGTTTAGCAGAGTCAAATGACCACAGCACATCACGACTGCTTGCTAATTTATACGTTAAAATACTCTTACATATTTACTTCAGTGTCTTGGTGTAGAGACATACCGGTATAGAATGGGACTCCCTACTGCACTGACACAAGTTCTACTACCAGCCGTAGCACTGTTCTGTGTGTAAACTAAAAACCCGATCAAGTTTCTTGTAGCCCACTGCCTCTGTCATCAAGCAGTATAACTTGGTACAGGCAAAGGCTGGGAGGTAAACACACACACCACAAGAAGCAATAGCCCCAAGACCAACCGACCATGGTCTACAGCTTCTGCTGGTATCTGGCTGATGGCTACATAAACGGAGATCTGTCATTTACCCCAAAGTCTTGGCACAACTGGCTGGGTTACAGGCGGAGCAAAAAAGCCTCCAGCAATATTCAAAGATCTCTTTTGGGAGAGCAATTTAACCTGTAGCAACTCTGTAAACGCAAGCCAGTTAAACAAAAACCAACCACTAATAGCTGTAGTAATAAACTAACGGAGTGGCTACATGAAGCAGAGCACAAAAAGCCGACAGGAATGTACCTGGAGAATATAGCCTTGCGCAGAACGATGACCAGTGCATCACGTAGTGTGGGGCTCAGCTTCAGCAGCGGCTGAATTGATCGCAGCAATCCATCAGCCGTTGACAGCGGCAACAGCATCAGGTAATCGAACGCTTCACGCAGCCGGGACATAGACTCCAGTACGACATAAGGATGTGACTTTATAGTCGATGTCAACAGATCTGTAATGACAAGCACTGCAAGTCAAATAATGTACTGAAATGTAATTTTACTGCTGTATATGATTAAGCAGCAAAGGTAAACAGGTAAGTGAGACCCTGTCACAGCTCTCTGACAAATGAACATGGCTTTTATCTCAGTTTCATGGTCTTCAGCCATCCGGCAGTAAACTTACACTCAGTCTTTCGACCACATCTTTCCCATAACCTGTCGTTACCTTCCCAATTTTTACAATGGTATCAGATTATAGCATTTGATAAGAGAAGAACAAAAGTGTGATCAACCTGCCTAATGTTGTTGCATCACAGAGCCCAACTTGAGTCAAAAATGCAACCTCTTGATCACAAGTGCAACAGCCTATTGTTGCACCATACCACTCAAGATTAGCAGCAGCACATTACTGCAAAAAACGGTTTTCAAAAGATAACATGCTATAAAGACGTCATGTTACCCTGCATTACATTCTACACCGCTCAAGAAATGAAAGCAGTGTCCACATTCTGTCTCATTACAACTGAGTATCACGCTGCAAAATTGCATATAAGCAAGTACACTACTACACTAGAAGTTACATAAAATATTCCCTCAATTTTTACATTGTAACACTGACTGGATGCTTAGTAAAAACTGGACAATACACATAATTTCCATTTTCAAATCAAAGCCAAAATTCTCTGTCATGGTAATATACTCACACTGATAATACACTTAACATCCATGCAACTCTGGCCCAATGCTTGCTGCTATTTTCTTTTATTACCTAACAACATTCCCGTACGCAATAATCAAAATCTGTATCATTCCAACACCACAAATGTACCTATATAGTGACTGACAGGTGACGAGGCACGAGTGACAATTGAGTTCAACAGTCGCTCCACAATGGCAGCACGAGACGACTCATG
>Ga0049105_1000507_pt1 | contig 13742 bp, 9 predicted proteins | sample WorMetvaBAHAMAS1_FD_61260 | JGI IMG/M metagenome (GOLD analysis project Ga0049105, IMG submission 61260) | Worm MetaG Olavius vacuus BAHAMAS.1 | ecosystem: Host-associated > Annelida > Digestive system > Unclassified | place: Germany: Marburg | collected 2013-04-09
CGAACTTCGGCCGAATAGTCACATGTTGCCGAGCCGAACCGAGCCGAACATTCGGCCGAATTCTTCGGCCGAACTTCGGCGTCTGCCGAACTTCGGCCCATCTCTACTAGACAGGTGTCTTGTAAATCTCCGCAGATGGGGCCTTGCCGATCAGCTGTCCGTGTATATGGACAGCAGCAGATCATGAGCGACATAGATGACGTGTGCCCACTAACAAAATTTGAAGGTCAATTACAATTTGTAGGCTTGTGGGTAAAAATGGCTATTTCATTGTCTGGTAATGGTGCTGTTATAAACCGGTAGTTGGTTAGTCACAGACAGTTATGTAGATCTGTTGATCTCACCTTTGTCAAGAATTTTTTTCCATTGTACCCACAGTCATATAGGAATTATGGTTTTGTCCTCAAAACCAACTTCTGATTAGATCTTATTGTCTCAGAACCTAGTCAGTTAACTCAGCTGGCCGTCAACAACGAGTGGCTTAGTAGTGCAGACTGGTCATCATGGTTAGAGCGTTATCCCCAAAACCCATGTTCACTGTTCAGCGAGATGCAAGGTCTGCCTAAAGAGTTTTACACTGAGTAACATGGGAAGCAAGCAGTTACCAGTTACCATGTGGGATGTGCTAGCTTATTTGATTTAACTCCCGCCAGCACAAAGGCTGCACAGGGGATTACCAAGCTTTGTTGCAACAAACCTTGCTGTCTATGCAAGAATCTTACTTTCAGCACTGTAGTGACTGCCAGCCTCTTTGATGTCAATCTCTTCTGTACGAAGTGAAGGAAGGCCTTATTGTTACCACTTTGATGCATTCTGAAATTTTATATAGTTAACACAAGTTGGCAATTATATCATTGTGTGCTTTGGTATGTGATGTGCAACCAGCAATGCAAATGCTGTCGCTCTGACCTCGGAAGCCGCTGTACCGTCAGACATGGTAGATCTCCAGGTCGACTACTGGATGTCGCCGCCACGCTCCGATCCACAAGAGAGGGGCGACCGATCGCTACGCAAGGAGGTGAAGTGCTCACTGAAGACGATGTTCCGGTCAATGCGTGTTTCTCGCATGTTGTCGTCGGGTTCGATGTTGCCACCGACGGCAGTGGCCGAGACCGTCACACCTGCTGCATTGTCGATGATAATTGTCACTCGCGAGAAGAAACAGAAAAGTATGTTGGCATATTTCCGCTCGTAAACCGTGTTTTCATCGGAAAGTGATTTTTGTGTAAATTCGTTTGAAGTGTCTTATGTTGCAAACATAAGTTGAACTGCCTTGTCAGACACCCGCACATAAATCACAAAAGTTTGATTTAAGTAAACCAATATGTTACTAAAGTTATGCATGAATCACGGCACACTGGAGGAAGTAGATCGGCAGTGTTTTGAGTTGTTTGTAGATGCTGTTTATTTGTCATCGTTGTTGTCACTATTGTTGTTAACCACATTGAATTTGCTGTGCAGTAATGCGACTGAAGAAGTCGAAGGAGCCTGACGCCAAGAAGAGTCAACAGATTGACTGCATCAGTCGACTTATCTGCACCTCAAAGACACAAACACACCCACTTTCAGGTCTGTTGCCATAATTATTCTGATGATGACGCTATTTAGGAGAGTGTTTGTGGTGCTGTTATTGTGGCAATGTTATCGCAAGAGTTTACCGGGTTTATCTGATGAATGTACACTGTGTCTTAAAATAAACCGGACCCCTGAAACATTTTATTATAATTTTGCGAAAATTGTTTTGATATCAATAAAAATTGGTGTACACAACCTGCATATGACGTAATTAAAGTACAATATTGTAAAACTGCGGGAGCGTCTTTCTGGATCAACACGAGCTCGTCGAAAAGGTTAATGTTCTCATTCGTGCGCGCTGTTCTTGGCCGACCAGAGTATAGCTGGTGCAAAAGGTGAAAACATGGTTTGGGGTTAGGGCAGGTAAGTGCAGCATGGGTAGGAATGCTGGGAAATGTCAGGGAATTTTACATTGACTGGAGAGTGGTTACCTTGTAGACAAAGAAAATCTTCTGTTAAGAAGTAAGTGAATGTAATTAATCCAAGTTCATTGGAGTATTGTGGATGATCAAGGAAGATTTGATTGGCATGCCATTGTAATGTAATTATAAAGAATTCAACATTACACTGTGAAAAAATTGGTACGGTACAGTCTGTGGGCAGTGGGCCTGTATACTTGCCTATTGTTTTGTTGGTGTTCCTGCATTATGTGTTGCTTGTTAGTGTAATTGTTAGAGTATTGGACTTGCGATGGAGCAGGTATGGGTTTAGCTTCCGCAGTTCCACTTTTGCGTAACGATTCTAAGCAGATTGTTCACACACGCACAGCCACATACGTACTTTTGTCGATGTGTAGTGTAATTTGGTACTGGCCTAAGGGTGGTAATGCTGGAAAGGTATCCTGGCGGAGAGTAATGGCAGCCTGCTGCCAGCCATTATTATTATTATTATTATACATGCAGAGATTAAAGTGACACTATCACAAAAATGCTGCAGGGGCACTGTACAAACAGCAATGTCACATGTCTGCAGTCACAGCAACAGTAACAACTGGAACAATCATGTTCGGTCATCGCTGAAAGATGCCTGAAACAGCAGAGTACTTATCTGTCACCTGAACGCAATAACTAACATCACCTGCCTAGAGACTCGGATGAGCTCTGGCCCATATGCCCGTATTGAATACCTAACTTACCTTACCTCTGTATTCTTTTTTTCACAGAAAGTAGCAGCGTCTCAGAGGGGACTAAGTGAGACTGGTGTATTATCTGTGAAACTAGCATGCATGCAAATACTGTATGTTGCAGTGATGATAGACGGAGTCGAGTGGTCCGGTGTCAAGTTTTTCCAGTTGTCCGCCCAGTGGCAGACTCACGTCAAATATTTTCCAGTGCTTATTTTTGGCAGCAGCGGCAGTGCCCAGGCGACAGTGTTGGCATCCGAAGGTGGCCCGCCGACACCGATGACTGGGTAGACCATGCCAGTCATTGTCAGCCGTCAGATACGGAGACGAGACTGGTTAGTTTGGTCGGCGTTGTGTTCTAGTGCTAGTGACGGTGGATCAGTCGTCGGCACTGTTATGCTGGCATAACTGTGCTGACACCGATGTCAAACCTCAAACGGATCTCTCGGTCATTTCTGCTGCTCGAGTCCTTGTCGGAAATGACTTAAAACAGTTGCGGAAAAAGTTATCGGTCGTTTTGTGATGGTGATACGTGTGCATATGTATTACTGATCTTGTTGAATCTTGATGGCATCTGTTGTTCGTTTCTCCTGCATTGATTTTCCATCAAACAGCTACTAAATCGTGTACATAATCTGGACACATTAACTGTTACTTCTGCACCCTGTTCAATTGGAGGAAGTTATATGATAGTAGTGTTCTTCCATCTGCAGAAACAAAATCGCTCGGAAGCTGGTGGAATAATTTTAGTGAAACTTTTCATGTTGAGTGTGAGGAAGAACTGCGGGGTGAAAGTACAGTGAAGTGAATTAAGGGCTAGGATAGGAGCTGATGTACTGGCAGAGGTACTTGTACTCCGACTCTCAGTTTCTAGTTGAGTCGTGTTTTAGATAAAACATTACCTCAGATCATCGTGTTTGCTCGTTGCTTTTCTTCTCGTTATATTCAGTTTGTGAAATGGCCGTATGATCTGTACATCAGGCACGACCAGCTGATAGACCATCTGTAATGTTGCACTGTTAAATATACTTTGGCTGCTTGGATTTTTTTTATGTTGACTTTAACTTGCGACTCACCCCTGCATCACGGTTGTCACACATCGCACTTTTGTCTCTCAAGTATTATAGACATTGCTGGACAGAACTGTGTCATTGTCAGGAGGTACGGGGATCGATATTGAAAGGAGGAGGGTGTGTTGTTTGATTACATGTTGGCATTTTCTACTAACTGATACTCATATGTCGTCACATCTCAGCTCAGGTGTCAGTGCTCGCCGCTGTTTCTCTGTGTGTATGTTTATATTGCAATATTCATCGGCGTCGTTACTGGCCCTGAACCGTTTAATGTTGCATCTCTGGTACTGAGGGTAAATGGGTGAATGTAGCAATACGATATCGTGGTAAATTCACTGCGGAAATTTGAAGAACATAAGGTGTGACGTTAACGATCTCAAACGTGAAATCTTTCCATTAATCATAACGGCATCACGCTCTTATCATCACATTGCACATCGTCACATATGCTGAGGCAGAAATGTCGAGCTTTCTGCATCATCTTTCTCTACAGTTATTCACAAAGTTTTGAGTTCAATCATGTTATGACCAAATGTCAGCAGTGATGGATGGCGATTGAGTTGGTGCTGATTTCTCTGCAGTTGAATGGTCTTCCAAGTCTGTGCCGTTTCTCCTGTTTTTTTTCCAGTTTATCAGCAGTTGTGGTTATTTTACTTTCTTACAACTTCTTACAAGTAGCATGAATCTGTTTACTGCATGACCTGTGCTTGTTGTTGTCAATTGTATGATACGGTTTTGTACTCGCGCATTCTTTTGTGTTTGTATCAATCTATTTCATGTGCCTCTCCAGGAAGTCACATTCGCGTTAAAATATTTGTATGAAAAAATTCCCATTCGCAGTTCAGTAAAGCAGAATACATTTTATTGAAAATTTGGATAAGTAGAAGTAAAATGTTGCATAGCTGGCTTTTCCGTTTCGATGTGAAAATAATCGATATATTACGAGTATTAGAATTTGTAGTGGTGATGGTTGCAATGGCAGTGGTCACATACGAAACATATGTTTGTAGTGTTTTAGTGTTTGACAGTTGGATTATGTTTTTGTTGCTTAATTGCACATAAATTTATGGAAACTACCATGTGGGCAAAAAGCTGCACCAAATTAATTTCCTAATAACCTTGTCAAACCTTACTCAGTTTTGACAAGTTATGGCACACATGTGCTTGAGTATATTTCCTATAGTATGTGTAATTTACATTCTTTATAAAATGGAGCCAGTTTAAGATTCATTTAGTTCACTTGTTACCAGACGAAAACGAATGTATCGATGACTTATTTGTGGTGGTTTTAAGTCAGAAGAGATAAAAAGTTAGTTAAAAACTTTTACAGATATAATCGGCTGAAGTTAATTAAATGATTTGCAGAAAAGGGCTGAAGGTTTATCAGTTTGTATTATTAGCCTAAGAAGCTGCATTTTAACAGGACAGTGTACCGTGCACACACGACTGTCAAGCTGTTACAAAATGCCAGACTTCATAGCACGTGACTGTGGTATCCTATCTGCTTCAGAATGCAAAATATGATAGTTAAGGAGCCACGTAATGTTTTACTACTCCACTATGTGTCCATATCTTTCCATGCTTTATGCGATATTGTGTTTAGATGTTCAAGACATTAGTGATAACGTTTGAACTAACGTGACCTTGGTAACGAACACGTACACGCATGCTGGATTTTACAAAGCACTGTAAAGATACGCTTCAAGAGAGATTGATGCTTTTGATGTCATTTTGTTCCAGATTTGTTGGAGTATATTATGTGCCAATAATTATTTCACTGTAAACTGGTGCAGTTTTTTTTGCCCCATTTGTATATCTGCTGTTACAGAGACCATGTGTTTTCGGTTTTACTAGTTTTACAGTGTTTTGTTGAGATATCATCAAAGACTTTTCTCGCTGTTTTGATTTTCCGTTAGGTTTGGATAGCAAAGTCATCATGTGGAGAACGTGATGTCGTCGGTTGTATGTTGTGATTAGTCCTCAAATGTTAATATATTTGTGTTGTGTTAGCATATCAATGAATTGCTTTAAACTGTGTTTTTGTTTCAATTCTTAGTTACTGCTTGTAAGCTACGGAACTAATTAGTGTAATTACTGTGGCAGTTTTTGTATTTTGTTATGGCTTAGATGAAAACTGTTTGTACTGAGTATTTTTAGTTATATTTGTTTGTTGTCGCCCGAGCTGGTCGACATTGTGTACATCACTAAGGGCGGGTTGCATGAACGTCATTTAAAGCGCCATTTAACTAAGTCTTTACTTACTTTAGACTTTGTTTGTCTTTAGTAATTATTAACACTCCACTTAAATTAATTTTGTTGTATGAAAAGTACGTGGAATTGAAGTGTGGTTATACCGTGCAGCACTATTTATTGATGCAACAATAAATAGATAACAATGCAACTGATTGTTAAATGTTGACGTAAGCACTTTGCGTACAATTTGCATCGAAACAAAACAGCCTAATTTTAACAGTAGGATGTTCAGTTTGATCGACATTATCGGAACTCTCTTGAACTATTTCGCATGCGAATAATTACAGTAATAACCGATCTGTTAAATGGCACTTAAATATAAGTGGCATAAGTTGGCCAATTAACCGCAAGTACCGCTGAACATTTCATGCAGCAATTTTCTGCTTAGGTAGTAATTAAAAGGCTGTTGAGTGTTATTTAACTTTTAATTAATGTTCATGCAACCTGCCCTAAGTTTTTAAAGTTGTTACTTAGTTGACTGTTGTTTTGATCAAATCTCATCGTTTTCACTGGACGTGTTTCTGCAGTAAAAGAACATCTAAGTCAAGTGTGGAATGTGAAAGCCGACGTTTATCATGGCTCCATAATTGTCATTCACTCGCGAGTGTTTTGCCCGTGTAAAATGAAACTTATGCATAAAACTTGGTGTAAACGCTGTAGCTGGTAAAACAGATCAACCTTCCAAGGATCGGTATCGCCGTCATAGTAGAAATCTTCTCTGTGAAAAACAGCTGATGAGTTTCTGTGCAGCGGGGTTCTGCCGTAGCGAGTCGGTTGTGTCATGCGACACAGGTAGTTCTGTGCTGTAGCTAGTCGACGTAGCCAGTGTTCTAGTAAGCAGTGTTCAGTATGCAAATGTGCTGCAGTTAGTTCTGTGCCGTGTGAGTGATTGTGCTTGCGTAGAGAACGTGTTAGTAAAGTAACCAGCGTCTGCAGTAATAACTGCATCGCTCTGTCTGCTTCCAGTTGTGTTTCCGGCAGTGCCATCTGCCTCGTTTCGTGACGTCCGTTTAAGTACATATCATCTGCACAGCTGGATATCGTTTATTTCACGTCTTATTATTTTATTTTAAAATTATTTTATTATTACTTGAAATCAAAATTATTTTGCCGTTGAAATGTAATTTTAGTACTGTAAAACCCGTTTTTTCGCGTGCCCTTTATTTTGTGAATTTCGCGAGCCTGGCAAGTTCGCGAAAATAACGGGCCGCGAAAATTTGAATACATTAGTGTTTCAGTTTAGTAGGAAGCAAAAATGCCAAAATTACGGGGTCCAAAATAATTAAATTGACTCAAACGCCAAAATTAAGGGTGGCCAAAATTAATGGTTTTACAGTATCGGATTGTAATCTTGTTCATTGTTGATTTTTTATGTTTAGATATTGGTGTGACAGTAGTAATTTAGGATGAATGTGGAAAGTGTGACAGATGCATGAATCAAAATTATTGATTGCAGTTGTTTAACCTTAATTATTATGCCATCAGCAACTGTTGGGTAAAGAATTAATTAGACTTGTGTGTTTTTGTTTTCTTGTGTCATAAAATGTCCATGTACACATACATCGCATGTATTCTCCGCTGCAGGTATGATGGCATCTGTGTAATTTGGTGAAGTTTTGAGATATGTTTAGTTTTGTGTTTTTATTATTACTTATGCTTGCCTCGCCAGTGTAACAGGCGTAACTTGGATAGAGATAGTTTTTGTTACTGAAGCACTCATTCGCATGGTGCAAGATGATCTTATATTTTCTTGATGTTTTGCAAATGACTACGCTAGGAGAAGAGAGAAGAGGAGAGATTTTGCTAACGTTTTAATGTGTTACCGCTTGGATGTCTAACCAGATGTCACAGACTTAAAAAAAATTGGCCAAGTAATAGCTGTGAATTTTGTGTTGTTGTCTGTTCTAACTGTCGTGTGAAAGTGTTCATGTTAGATGTGGACATTAATTGTTGCCGCTGTGGAAGTGACTGTTAGTTGGACTTCTGATAACTATGTGTAAGGGAATTTTCTTCCCATTCTCGGCAGCAAGTAACTGGGTAAGCAGAAGACATCTATGAACATTGTAAAGTCCAACTACAAGATGGATAAGTTCTACAGCATTTCAGCAAATTTGACAGGATTTCTTTTCCATTACCACCAGTGACTCGATTTAACTACCAAGCCACAGCGCTTTGAGAAATTGGACAAGTAGTTTTGCAACATCCACACTTACAACTCTGTCTGCTGAGGTCATTAATTTTTTGCCATCAAATTTGATTGCAGTATCCAGCACAAAACGTCTTTAAATTATTCCAGTTGTCCGGTTTTTGGCTCATTTTATTTTAAACAGAGGCCACAGACAATAATGTTCTGTTAACAAGTTTGTGTGACATTATATGAAAGATTATATGTTGTTTATATGAAACAAATCGCAGACTTTGAAGACTGTTAGCTAAAGCTAACGAGTTGAAATTCTGCAGAAATACAGTGCACATATTGCTGTTTACTTAAAAGAGTATAAGATATTTCTTTCTTCAGCAGGCTTACTGCATTGCCGTCCTGATGGCGGTCAGACTGTCACACGAGAAACCTTGAGCTTTGACACATATCAGCACATCCGGCTGGTCGGGTGTGTTCTAGCTGTTGTGATGTTTTGAAAGTAAACTAGCTCGACGGAAGCCGTATATGATTTTTACACCCTTACGTTTTATAACCACCAGATAACTTTTGTAAATTTTCGTCCGTGCGCGACCGCCCTTCGTGTGCTAGTCTAGACTTAGCTGTTGCTTTGAGCTGGCAAGAGCAGTGTTTTAGCTCGTAAGCATATAAGTGGCGTTGTGTGATAAATAAGCAGACAAAGTCTTCTGTGATGTGTGATGTAGTTTATTTGTCTGGAACTTCCGTTTTGCTGTACTTGCTTTTCGATGTTATATACCTAATAAAACGTAGCCTAATTATTGGCAATGGGCTTTATTCAGTATACTGCAGAGTATCACCGTACATGATTTTGCTGGGAGCACTGTTGCTGTTATTTTCTGGCTTATGGTGGTATTTATAGGGTCGGCGCTTCTTCATTATGATGCAGATAGATTTTAGTTGGGCGCCATTTGCAGCGTTGTCGTAACAGTGTTTGTTTTGCTATTGTGACGTGCGTTCCCGTAGGCATTCGATGGTTATATACGTGATAGTTGTACAAGCCGATATCCGTCGTAGCTACTGAATGCGTTCAGTGCTGGTCATATCGATGTCTCTCGATGTATCACATATATATTGTATTGTGGTTGTATTATGTATTATGTACTGCTATTGTTTATAGCAGGGGTGGGCAAACTATTGCCCGCAAAATCTATTTATGTGGCCGAAATCATTTGCCGTCAATTTATGTGGTCCCAGGCATTCCTGAAGAAAGATTACTTATGCGTAATTATAAATATGGATGAAATAACGTGCTTATCGATTGGTTTGTAACAATTTGACGCAGTTGTGACCTTAAGGTTTGCCCACCTGTAGTTTATAGTGTCGTCAGGCAGACTGCTGATTGTTGGTGGCATTGTTTTATTTAATTGTTTGTAGCTGATGAAATGTGCAGTGCAGTAGCTTCGTAACTGGATTGGCGTTCCTGTCAGTCTTCGCTCATATCAAGTGCCAGACGTTCGATGTGTTTTGTAGCAGGTTGTCCGAAATTTTACACGCAAAATTGTACAGAACACTCTCCGATCCTGTCTTTTTGCTGCACTGTTTTGCACTAATGATATTGCCATTTCGTTGCCCTTTTTGCTGCGGAAAAACGTTTGCTAATTATTAATTACGTGGGTGGGTAAATTGTGAACTTGTTTGCTCAAGGGCGAAGACTTTTGCATGGTTTGCGTGTTGTAACTGAGTTAAGTTGCATTGTCTTTGTATCAGCTGGAAGCGTGTAGGTGGCAATATATGATGCACGACTTGTATTGTTTGCTGTTGACGGACCACACGTGGTCAGCTTCATGATATTTTCGTGATGGAATTTCCGATAAAACTGATATAGTTTTATCATCAGTGAAGCAACGTGCGAGATTCTTGTGGTTTGTAGTATCACGACTGCAGTTTTCCGAGTCTGGATGTTGATAGTCTTTATGGTGGTGGAAGGGTTCTCTGATAAACACCGATGCTTTGTAATCAATGTGCTATACACACATAATTGCAATGTATTGCTCAAGTATGCAGTGTGTTCAAATTTGACGATATAATTGGTGCTACTTTCGTCTGTACTGACATCTTGATTTACCTGCCTTAATCCTTTCCTCGGCAGAGACGACTTTTCCATCCATCGTGGTCTTGTGTGGCCGCCTCTATCTTCCGAAGCTGGCTCTCAACGTATCGTTTTTTGTTCGAGTTTCTCTTGGTCATCTTCCTGATCTGTGTCCTTGCGGTTGCCACTGGTGAGCTTGCTTGTTAGTCATTCCAAGTGTGCACCTCGGCCGGTTCTATCTCTATCTGCACCCATACTATCGTTCATCTACCTTTGTTTATATGCTGCATGTTGCAGCTGTTTCTAAGTTCTGTTACCTCGCTCTGTACAAACAGGTCAGAATATTGTGGTTCTGTCAGTGTGCTTCATGTGCTCACTGCCTTTGTTAAGTCCTCGTCCTTGATCTTGATTCAGCCCACATTCATATGGACACTTTGGGACACTCTCTGATGCCACTCTTGTCTGTCGAGGGCCGCTGCCTCTGCCTGTTCCGAGGTGAGTCCCAGTCTTTGTAGTTCTTCCTTGACTGTGCCTCTCCAATTCGTCCTTGGCTGTCTGGTCCTTTGCCAAATCCAGGAACCTTACAGTATAATGCTTGCTTTGCTATGCGCCAATGGTCCGTCCATACTGAATGACCAAACTAGTGCAGTCTTATTTCTCTGTCTGCATTTTCTATCTTTTGTTGTCGAGTTCTTGCCATGACTTGTTCATTTTGTTATCCTGTCCTTCCAAGAGACATTTAATATGCTTCTTTGCCATCTTTTACTCTTCCGTCATTTCTTACTGCTCATTGCTTATTGCTTTCTGTTCCTCCAGTCTGAAGCTTGCTTAACATCTAGTGATATTTCTGATGTTAATACATGTACGGGCTAACCATAGTACTTGCTTTCACTGTACATTATAATGTCATTGGCATTTGCTTGACATTTCTCTTCTCATTTGAAACACTGTGAACGTCTTCGGCAAGACTTAGCTGTTAATTTTGTGCAGTTCACGTGGCAGCAGTGCTAGGAAGCAAGGCGGATGTTGTGAGAATACCTGTGCTAGGTAGATAGGCAGCTAGATAGGTACGCATACGCATAGAGCTAGGTGTGATAATTGTCGTGATCAGTGCAGTAGCGGTGTGAAGTGTGGTAGAACATGATGCTCATCGTATCCGTGCAGTTGTTGTTCCCGTGTCTGCAGAGTTCGTGTATGTATGTGTGTTTATGAAGCTTGTTGTGGTGGCAGTTGGCAGTGTCAGTCTCAGTCTGTTGTGACTAGTAATGGTAGTAATAATAACAGTGACAACAGTTGCTGCCAGTATCATGATTATATTTCGCGAGCATAATACACTATGCTGCGTGGTCGCCATTGTTCTATTTTGGCTTCCATTTTCATTTTACAGATGTTGCTATTTTTGCACTCCATTCAGTGGAGATGACCGTCACATAATGGGCTCGTTTTGGCTGTCTTCTCAGTGGACTGGGGTAAACAAATATCATCTCGGTATAAAATCGGCAGGGCAAATTAAAAGCAAATTTCTAGTGCGTCGTCGTAAAATCGCTAATACGCTGCTTGCAATAGTACTTTGGTAACAGTGCGATTGCCACATTGACGTAGCAATTTCTGTGTGATAGCAATCAGTTTGCTGAATCTGGAATTGTCTGTGAAAACGGATTTGGCTTTGAATGTTCAATAGAATGTGCATTGCATTACATTCAACCGAATTTGTATATGTAATTTCGCTGCATATATATATGTGCATCTTACCGTTTGTTAGATGCTTCAATGTGTCGCTTGAGTTGGTGTACTATATCTATTGTTGTTATTGCTGTTAGGGCTGTACCGAGTGTTCTGTTTTTGTTGTATTGTCCAAAATGCTGGGACCGATAATTTGTATAGTCTTTCTGGTACTGCTTATCTTTCGGTGGATTGTCTTGCAGAACCTGGGAACAGAATTCCTTATTTTGCCTCTGACGGAAATTCCGTCAGTGTCTAGAAATTTAAAAAAATATTTCGGCAAGCTGTTGCATCTGTTAAGAAATTTTCATTTATTTTTTTTAACTGTGAAAACATTACTGCTTAGTATTGCTGATGATATCATCGGGTGCATGCACAGCTTTTTTTCGGAGGAGGGGCCAGTCTCAATTTTGAGAAATATGGCATGACATTTGGAGAATGGTGTAAAGTGGTATTTTCATGTTAGCGGGTTTATGGGTCTTTAAAAATGATAAAACTTAGCTGTAAAATTGTGCAGTGCGAGTAATTTTTGTAAAACTTGTTGGTCACTTGGTGTTAGGGGTGTGAGCCTGGTCGCCTTTTCACTGTGCATGCACTTTCCACAGCAATTCACAGTTTGATATTGGATTTGGAGATGGTATTAGCTGGTGTTGTGTACACATATTATTTGTGTTCGGTTGAATAATTTGATCTAACTGATCGATACAGCCCAGTCCTGTTGATAGATTGTGATAACTGTTACATTTTGTGTTTGTTTTAAATTTGTATTTTATCGTTCAGCGTTTGTTTCTTGTAGTGCCATGATATTGTGGTAACAGTGTCTACTGGGACGTCAACTAACAAGTTAACAGATCGTTTACAAATTGACAAAATGAGCAAGCTGGAGTTATGTAGAAGATATTATAATAAAACACTTTGGTCTCTTTGTTCTGGACACACTGTATAAACACATACATCAACAATAAAACAACAAAAATAAACTGTTATTATTATTATAAAAATGAAAAGAAAAAGATAACAAACTGTACAAACTGTGTTTGGAATAGCAACACTCCATTAAAATTCACAATGCATGCATCACACAGATACATTTGTTTACACATGTAAATGTTTAATGTAACTTATAAACTGCAATACATTACATTTACCATTTATATTTTAAATTAGGCGGAAATAGAATTCCAATATGGCGGCCGTTCGTTTTGGTAAACCGGAAGTAGTTTTCTCCTATCACATCACGAGATATATCATCGAAATTTGGTATGCAAGTAGATTTCCATCTTCCCAAACGAGTACCATCTCTAAAACAGAACCTGGAAGTAGATTTGCGATTCTATGGCCACCATCTTGAAAAGTCGATATGACGTCATAACTCCGCCGCCGACTGTAAGACTAATACGAAATTTGGCAGGCAACTCAGGGGCTGTGGATATAATAAGAAGTATTATCTTCACAGCCCCTGAGTCAATGAAATTAATTTTTGCTGTTTTATGTGTGTTACGGTCGATGGGCCTTACACGTTGTTATAAAACAGACGTTTTTTTTACGTTTATTATAAAAGCAGCCTGCTACTGTAACTGTCTACCCATATGCAGATGTAGGCCATTTTAGCCAGTTGAATTTTAAAATGTTGGGATTGTTGTGCAATTCTGCAGGGTTTCACAGGTTTAGTAAGGTTTAGGTTTAGGTTTAGTAAGGTTTAACGTCCCACTCGACACATAATAGGTCATTTCGGAGACGAATCTTCCCAGGCAATCAATTGCACTGGTACTGATAATAAAAAGCTAA
>Ga0049105_1000508_pt1 | contig 13737 bp, 8 predicted proteins | sample WorMetvaBAHAMAS1_FD_61260 | JGI IMG/M metagenome (GOLD analysis project Ga0049105, IMG submission 61260) | Worm MetaG Olavius vacuus BAHAMAS.1 | ecosystem: Host-associated > Annelida > Digestive system > Unclassified | place: Germany: Marburg | collected 2013-04-09
ATGCCCCATCTGTGCATGGACCTCGAGTTACAAGTAAGTAACAGCACTACGTACCTGATGATCGACAGTCGGCGCAGCAGTGGTTGCTCGCGTTCTTGTAGACCTCGTCAAGTACCTGTGAAAACACGTCAAACATATCAAGTTCTGACTTTCAAATGTAATTATCAACTAGCAACAGTGATGTAAGACTTTCAACCGTGGCATCTATGAGTGCATGATCTGGAAGTTGTCATCGACTGCACCCCGACAAACGCCAATCAAGTGTCTGCTGATTGGCAAACAGTCTACCATCAGCTCGGCCAACTACACACGGCCATTCTGTCATTGACTATGGAAGTAGCAAGAAAGTTTCTCCAGACATGTACATAACATGCCATTTAGAAAACTGCAACTTGCTATCGTACGGCATCACTGACAGTCTTTTCAGGTGCCTACAATCACAGCAGTATGGCACAACATGACTACTCTCTGAAGCATGTCGGTGTGACCACATCACGCCATTCTGCAGGCAGCTTCATTAGCTTCCAGTAAAGCAGCGCTCACTCTAGTGCCCTTAACAATCTACTGGCAATTCAGAAAGAGACCAAGGAAACAGTTGTTTGCGGACAGCTGTGACTGTTTTGTAATGCACTATATGAAAATGTGACTTGCGCTGCAGCTGCTGATGCTGCTACTACTACTACCTGAAAGAAATGCTCATATGAGTGTGCACATGACTGCACACAATTGTAAATGTTGCCTATTGCAGAGGATGAAGCACTACAGTTAAGAAGATCTTTAATACAACAGCATTGCGAAATGCTGCACTCTCTCAAATGAAACAAACTATATGAATACACACCTCGTTGTCACCAAGTGCGTAACTTATGCCGAATTCAAAGGAAAACTTCCAAGCACTCAACTCCTCAGGAGTCTCGAACGTCAAACTGAAAACAATTGGCACATGTGTCACCGCAACTAACCATAACGTTTACTTACTCGTTAGAAAACACAAAAACAAAAGCTCACTCACTACAAAGTGATGCCAAGTGACTCCACTTTCCATTCTACTGACCTAGCTACATAGTCAATAAAATACCAGTTATTTTCTTAACTAAACTATCAAGAATAAAAAGGAGCTGGATTTCGCACTTATTGACAGGAGAAACTCTTTTTATAAGATAGTTCTGTAAAGTTGTGTGGAGGCAGAACTTGAAAAGCAAGAAAGAGAATTCAACTGTTGGACGACATATTGACAGCTGGAAGCAATGAGTAAGTGAAGAGATTCGCTGAAGACAGAATAAGATGCAGTGTTGTCATCAAATCAATCACACAACAGAGTCAAACCTGCTGTAACCAAATCACTGGGGAGTGAGGAACTATCAGATCATCATTTGAGGACAATGTAGTACTGAAAAAAGTGGGGAATGAGCAGTCAGACAAATATGAATACATGATATGGCGTGCAAATATTTGACATGTGCTTGAAAACTGGCAAGCATCCAGCTCAGTCTGCCTTTCCTTTCCTTTCCTTTTGGAATGAACATGGACACAGGGGCTAATATGTCAACCCACAGTCCGCGCTGAGGCCTAGCTACTAAGGCACGACCCACTGCGCAGCGCCGGTGTATGTGCTAATTGTCAGTGTATTAATGCTGTGCTACGCTGCCCTGGACAGAGCAGGTGTGTGGTGTGTAATTGAGGACCTTGCACTGTTTATTTATAGTGTCCAATACGGCTGTAAATTTCACTGGCTGCTAGGCTTATATGGCCTATATCTGACAAGCATACCATGTGGTCTGACATCTGCCCGCCTTCCCAGCCAGATCATAGCTAGTCGGTGCTACAGTGACCTCGATGCAATGTGTAGCCTACAGCCATCTCTTATCTAACAGCCAACACTTATTACAACCCAGGCGCCCTTATTCCTGACTGTAATGGCCTGTCACAGTTTAAAGAGGACACAGGTGAACCCTCTATACCTGTCCAAGAGTTTAATCTCATAGCATGCTCGCTAGTCCAACCGTGCTGAAAAATAACTGCCTTCCAGACCCAGATTTGAACTCTGGTCAGCGAGAGTCTTCAGCCCATCAGGCCAGCAAGCACTGTGGCCTATTAACAGTGGTTTAGTCCACTGAGACACCGGGACAGGCTATGCAGCTCAGCCTATCCAGCTCAGTCTATCACGCAAGAAAAAAATTATGATTCAGTCGCATATGGGAACATATAAGTCTGTAAACACTTACTAACAAGTATGTCATCCTTCAGTCATCAACTGACACACTCATACAGGTGGATCCAGATGGAAAGAAGGAATGATCTGCCCAATGACATACTGAGAATATTTTTTTTCAATTCTGACAACAGGGTTATGGTTTATATTTACAAGTGGTGGTTGTCACTGGCCGCCAGTCGACAAACCCTTCTTGGCTACTTGTCTGGCACAGTCATTAATAATATAAAGGTTGTGTCACCAAAATAATTAGCATAACTACGACTTGAATGCCTGCATTCATTCGGACTGTATTCTTGCATGTACTTAATATGCTATTTGGTCTTATGACCACCAGATTGAATAAACGCTACTACTGCATGACTAACATGAATATATGTTCAGTCACAGATGACACCTGATGCATAAATCTATTACAATACAACATAATATGTGACACTGCTGGCATACACAGATACTTGACTGTAATCACTAATAGCTCACAATCCCAGCATGGTGGTGCCGTTGGGTCGACTGAACCCATAAAATTATGTGCATATGTATTTGAACCCCATAACTTTATTACAATTAACCCCATTTAACCTAGTGTGACCAATTTTGTAACCTCCAAATCAGTAACAGTGGCAGCGCCCCTAAATTACTTGTACCATAGATTACTTAGCAAATATGTACGTAAACAATGGAAACATTTTTTTCTCATTTACTTGTGTACGGCGTGATTATAAATAAAAAAATAAAATAAAATTAAGAAAATTAAAAATGAGACTTACACGAACGGAACCTGGGGTGTCTGTACCTGCAGTTTACACCTGCCGACCTCCTTCACTGATGCCAGCTGCAGGTCCACCTGGTGAATGGGACAGTAACATCTGAAATCCTGCACACAGCAACAGACATGCCAGCATGGTAAACAACACCAGCAACAACACTCAGTACAATGTGTACAGTGCTGTCGTCATGATAAAGTCATTGCAGTGTTCACCTGGTTCATCTGATAAATGTAGAAAACCATTAAGCAGCTGCCGACCCTCAGACAAAGACAAATTACTAGGGCCATAAGTCGACCTGCAGGCTGCTATCATCTATACCCATCAATGACATTTGGTCCCCCTTTCAGTCCCCCATCACAACTTAACATCTGGATCTTGCGCTTTTCGGTTTTCGCTCCAAGAGTTTGGAATTCATTTCCTGTCAGTATCTGTGAATCTCAGTCACTTCCTACTTTCAGACATCATCTAAAGACATTTTATTTTCAGTCAGCCGACCCCCTTTCTTCTGCCCACCTTGCCTAAAATATCTTCGTCCATACACCCTGATTCTTATAAGACTTCAGTGCTATATAAGCCATGTACTTACTTACTTACTTGCTTAGTATTACTGAGCCAGAAAGTTGACATTCTTTTTACCATCCCACCGAGGGTAGAAGGCTGAGGTGACCTAGGCATTGCAGTAAAGGTGTGCAGCCCGTGCCCAAATGTGTATCACAGTAGTTTTGTGAAAAACTCACAAACTGTCCACAGCAGGAATTGACCCTGAGATCTCATGCACTGCAGCCAGGCAAATTACTACTAGATCATTGTGAGCAACAAAAACGTTAATACTGGTAGCTACGAAGCTAACTACAATTTCAGCAAATACCAACTATGTGAAAATTAATACAGATACTCACGTGTCTGGTGTTGTAGAAACAAAATTTGCCTTTCTTTATTGCCATATAACACTTTCTGCGAACCACATCAACTTTGGCAAAGCCCTGTTGAATATAAAAAAGCTGTATATTAGGTAGGATAAAAATTACCGTAAACATGCAACCAGTGCACAGAAATTTTTAAAACTGAAGAACAAATTTCAGCAGTAGCATTTCGAACTGCATTCTTCTAAATATACCGGTAAGGCATATGTAATTTTGAGAAAGCATAAAATAAATATCAATCGAAATAGTACAACCTCAATGTTAGGTTCATGCATATCGCCTCCGCTTTTGAATCCGATTCCCTGCAAAATAACAAACAGCCAACAAATCTGTGCACATAATCTGAAAAATGCAGCACATTTAATGCTAAAAGTACAATGACGGCATAGAGTAGACATTAAAAACTAGAGATGCACCGATAATCGGCCAATAATTGGTACAGGTTGATTAGTACATTGGTATCAGCCAATTGTTATTTACACAATTGGTAAGTACAAGTTTTAATTTTTATTACCAAAAGTAAACAAACATGATAGTGGCTCCCATTTCCCGTAAAAGTGGGTGTGTTTTGTAACTTTGCTTTTGGCTGCATTTTTGTTTTGTCTGCACTCTGCAGTCCTTCAAGTAAGTAAGTGTACACGGATAAGGAACGGAGCCTAAATAAATAACTTAAATAAGACAGCAAAATATAAGCTTTTTGTATTGATCAGCAATCAGCCGATAATCGGCTGATTGTTAGGCGCCAATTATCAGCCGACCAATAATTGGCCAGTGCCTTATCGGTGCATCTCTACTTAAAACGTTTGAAAGTCTAAGAAGTTCATGTGCTGCTAAGCCAAACAACTATTATCAACATTGTATTAAATTACACACACAACATATGCTATACCTCCGAACCAATTATGGCATGCATCAGGAGGTTGGTCCACCATGCAAGGTCATCTGAAAACAGCACACACATGCAGCTGTCATTTTATAACACAGCAAACAGCAACGTCACCTGTGAGACGTTGCCTACTGCATACAATCGCACTCCAGTGAAATAATAACGATTTCCTGCACAACATCTACAGGACTGCTTTATGTCTAATGTACAAGATCAATGAATGATTCTCTCATAAGTGCAAATGTGACGACAGACAATACATTTTCTGCTTGAATAACTCTAATCCTGTTCTTCGACCGTTTCTACAAGAACATGCAATCCCACTTATTCTCCATGATCTGGGACTTGATGCAAATTCCTACTTGACAAGACGTGTGGTTGCAATTTCTCACTCTGTTTACTGTACAAACTCTTACTAGCTCGTAATGTACATAATATCTACTAACTTTGTGTTATTTTAGCAATATAACACAATATTTAGCTGTAAACAGTCTATGACTGACAAACCATCTGTTAAACAAATATGCGATAATGATAGCTATAGCAACCAACGACATCCAGAAAATACTGCTGTCAATGTTATTACTTTCCGTGCTCTGAAGCTGTTGGCTGAGACAGAGACAATGGATATTCAATGGTTACACAAGCCTGGACACACATGTAGCCACCTAGCGGATTTGTACCACACTACTACGGCGTCGCCATGTTGTTGTTGATTGGAATTTTTATTAGTTTGATTTCTTGAATATAAGTAAGTAAGTAAGTAAAAACGATTAACGTGTCCATAATGACGAGTGTCACTTCACGAGCCAAACAGTATAGTCAAGGAAAACTGCGTCTGAACTTGATTGGTCTTCAGACAACTGCGGAAAACAGGTAGACGTGACGTGGTGTGGCAGACTGTTCCAAACTCGAGAGTGTTTGTGTGTTTTATCTGCCAGTTTATGTATTTCTGTTATTTTTGGTGTTCATAACGTACTGTGATCTTCAATACATCGCGTAAAACTGTATTGGTTCGGTAAGTGATTGCGTCATGCATTTTGTTGTAGCAAGCAGTTCGCCGCAGCACATAACAAAATGGGCACCAATGGAAACGGACAAATCAGCTGTCAGAAAGACGTTGTTCTGTTAGTTCGTCACTAATCCACTAAGATCGTCACTTTTCCGTTTCCAGGCTCGTGTTATAAATATTCGAGGGCTTTGGCTGAGAACATGTCTGTAAAACTACCACTCCAACAATCTCCGAAGAGACCAGTGCACCAGCTAAGCCAGGACAAATTTGAAGATGGCCATTAAAACAGAGTTGTTTACCGCTGTCAGCAACATGCTTCATCTGCTCATTCCAACAAGTTACGCACCATGGACCTCAACACTGGGTTACCGACATGCTGCTCACACAGTAACTAAGGTAGGTTTTAATGCTAGCAACACGACAACAACGTACCAGATGTGTCAACAGCAAACCGATATACTCGGTCGATAGTTTTGAGACGAAACCTGTACGGATGAACATCGTTTGCCTACACAGCACAAGCAGAACTTGCATAACGGTGAAACATTCAACAGAACTCTACACTGACGAGGGACTCGTCTGTATCTATCTCCTAAATACCATCGGTGTAATCATCTACACGAATCATTTATAACGTAACTATTTTAACATAAACACTCTGTAAGTCAGTAGCACTAAATACTGTCAAGCAGCATTAATCAGGAACTCAGAGGTTAACATCATTATCAATGTCCATTATCAATAAAATAATAATATTATTATTATATTATCATATTATTTCTTAAACTATTCGCTTACAATTATTCGATAACCATTGATAATTGTTTTTCATAAACCCTCGGCACGTTATTCACTATCTTCTCTTGTAACTGCCATTGAGCAGGTTGTATCTGCTAAGTTGCTTGGAGTTACCTTCTTTCATAATCTTAAGTTTGATGAGCACGTTAAGAATATTTTAACAATCTGTAACCAACGTAGTTATTTGCTTAAGTGTCTGAAGGGCCAAGGCCTTCCCTCTAAAGAACTCCATACTGTTTTCTGTGCCCTGATTGTCTTGTGCATTTTGTATGCCTTGCCAGCTTGGGGTGGTTTTTTGCTGACTTGATTGGCAAACTGATGCTTATCTGTGTAAAGCCATCCAATGGTGTTATAATGGCAATCTTAAAATGTTGTCTGAACTTCTTCATGATGCAGATATGAAATTGTTTAGAAGTATGTTGCATAGGCACCCACTGCATTCATCAGTATCCCCAATTGAAATTTATGCCAATGAAACTCCGCACTTGCCATTGAGCTTTTGCTATCCCCTGCTTCAATTATAACATCTACAAACATTCATTTGTTTTACGATGTATTTTTGATGCAGCATATTAATTGCTTGTGTTGTTGCTTGGCCTGCTATTCATTGTTATTCATTTTTCATGTATTTTCTTTTTTATTTTAATAATTTTTTTCATGTCTTTTTTCATGGTAATGCTGTATTACAGTTACACACAAGCGTTTTCACTTATTTTACTGTATTGTTGCTATAGTTATTGTGTGTCACTTCGTGCGCTCCTTGATGGCGTTTGTCTGTCAGGAAATAAAAGGATTACTTAATTACTTACGTCACTCTCACACTTCAAATTTTTATCAGATTTATTACAATATGAAAGAATTACATAGCTTCATTTCATAAACTATATGTACTATATTATTACGATAAATGTGATCTAAAGCCTCATACTACTGTAACAATTCATAGAACAATTGACAGACTAAAGACAATAACTGCAATAGAAGACCTTGATCTCTTGCCAGACGTTCACCATCGTCGACACAGGAATCATTCGCTTTGATACCTGGCTCTTTAGAAAGTTAAACACACGAACAGTATCAGCATACATTTAATTTCCTCAATATCAGTAATAACAATAATAATCGAGACAATGTTTCTGGTGCTGTTATCGTGATAAAGTTATTGCCAGAGTTCACCCAGTTCATGTAATGAATATAGAACAGCACTAAGCAGCTGCCAACCCTCAGACCAAGCCAACAAATTGGAGCTGTAAGGCCACCTGCAGGTTGAAATTACTTTTAAAATTAGAAAAATGCATAACTAATGAACGACGATGACGATGAGTACAACAACAGTTATTTCATCAAAGACGCAAACAATTATCAAATATTATCACAAAGGCATCACTAGTGACTCAGACAGAAACAAGAAACATCTTAAGGTGCTTTCTGGAAACAGGAATGTCTAGAAAGAGAGATGGAAGATGGACAGAGGTTGGTAGAGCGTTCCAGGATGCAGGAGCAGAGGAGCAGAAACCAGTGAGCCAAACCTGACAGCGTTCGAATGTTAGATCAGATGCCGGAAATTGTCAGCACAGCACATCTGCCAGTGAGAGGGAATGTATAACAGCACACAGTTCTGAGTTGGGTAGCAAGTAATTAAATAAGTAAGTAAATCAGTAAGTTTTTGTGTTCGCACAATTCAGTCCTTTTGGTTACAATGTTACCGAGGTTTCATAAGCTCACACATAACTGAGTCTGCCTTAGTGATGGGTCGGTGGCAATGAGTTCTAACATAACTTTAACACACCTTGTTATTGGAATAGTATCGAAGACTCTCCGAGTCAACAGTGAGCCAGCGTTTCTGCCACTGAGTTCCCAAGCTGCCCTTTTGACTGCAACAGCCACATTGCATTAAGCTCTGCATTAAATGCACAAACTGCTACTGCTACTGCTACTGCTGCTACTGCTACTGCTACTGCTACTGCTGCTGCTGCTACTACTACTACTACTACTATCAAACAATTTGCAGAGCACAACAAGTCGCCGCCTATAAACGTGAATCAGAATGCTGTGATGGTGCTGAACTATACTAAGTGGTTTAAGTTGATGTAAACACATGCACCATTTCAAAAGCAGTTTTCCAGATTAACCCGAGTTGGCCAGTTCTCCACTTCTTCCAATCCTCTCAGCACAAGCCAACACTTCTAATCCGCTTTAACATCATCCCACCACGTCTTCTTCCGATGTTCACTCTATCTAGTTCCATGTCTATCTATCATCAAACGTAGCACGATCCAATTTGCATCATCTTTGCTTTCTATATGAACAAACCATCTCAATCCACCGTTCTGGATCATCAAGCGCCTGGTTCCAAACCAATTCCAACATTTCCCGAAACTCTACATTCATCTGTTTGACTGTTTCATAACTTTCATTTCACAGTGAAAACCCCACACAGCCATCTCATCATAATCATTGAATTCTAACATGCTGGTCAAAGTGCACATTTGTAACATGCAATGATGTCTGTAAAATATGATTTGCTTCAGCTGTAAAAACACTAATACGAACCAACCTGATAAATTTGAACACGTAACCTTTTCTTTCCTTGGCAGTTTGCTGCAACCAACATATGTCAGCAATTCACATAGCAAAGCATACATAGCAAAGCATACAACATAGCAAAGCATACACTACAGAGATGACAATACTGAACTACAACTACATATTCACAGATGTCATTATTTTCACTTTCAGGCCTCGCTGTTGATCATCGGGTTAATCACTAACCAGGCATATGAATCGCTGCAATAACAAAACATTACAGAACCGTGCACTTTTTGACACCCCCCTGCAAAAAACAGGGGAAGGGTGGCGAAACTTTCCGAGATTCAAACAGTATATACACCCTAAGTCAAAAAAAACAAGACACCCTACTCATGTTGATAACTTTGCAAAATATAAATTGATTCTCAAAAATTTTTAAAAATGGCTTAATTTTTGCGAAGTTATCAACATGAGCAGGGTGTCTTTTTTTTGACTCACACTGTACCGTCATTTGTTTCTGCATAACTATATAAAAATCATACCACAAGATGTGTTTCAGTGTCAGAAAACACAGTGATTTTTTAATGCAAATATCTGGACATCGTGAAAAATATTTGTAAAAATGTGATTTACACTTTATGCAGGACACAATGCATATAATGTATTATTTATTACAAGCAAAATGATGTTAAGTGTGATAAACGCGTTGGATCAAGGTCAGTGATGAGATTACTGGGATGTGTAGTTCAGTTCTCTCAACGACAGGTTGTCATCCAAATGCACATCTTTTGGCCACATAAACTAGCTAACTTGTAACTTACTTAGTTCTTGTGGGAGAAACTGTTCCAGTAATGCATGTGTACCACTACACGTACGTCATGACTTTAACAATTTTTAGCCTAAAGTGGCAAATGACAAGTGCAAAGCGGCAAGTTTTCCACATATGTGATGACAACTGTACCTCCAAACCTATCCCCACAGCATAACACATACTTGGGTGATTGAATGAAATACCATAATGGCTGCAAGAACACAGTAAGTCGACTTATCTGGTTCATGCTGGCAGTCCTTCAAAATAGTGTAAAATACAAGACAAAATCATAAATAAAATGTGAATGTCCTGTTCTGTTGATGTCATCAAGGACGATAAATAATAAAGCACTGTAGAAAACTTGCCGGTTGTGAAGGCAAAATTGGTATTGAATCCTTCATCGCTTGTGCTGAAGGTCGCATAAACTCAAAGTTTTCATTCTCATAAAATTCGTCACCAGAAGACAGTGCATCGTCACTGCTTGCGCCAGCATAATCTACCAAAACAGTGTGTTTTTAAAAAATGACGCAATGTCTGAAGAAAAAGCTATCCAAAGCTGCTGAGAGACCACATGCAAAATGCAATGTATTACATCAAAAAAGAGCACATGTGGCCAGTGCACACCTCTGCCAAAGCAATTCCGGTCCGGATCTGCAGTCCTGATCCTGATTCCAGCTCCGGATCACGACTCCAGAGCCGGATGACTTCCAAAATGTAATCCGGACTTTCTTGTCGAAAGACATATCTCCGATAAAATTTACACGAAGAACCGGTCAGTTTTTCAGGAGATGTGAGCCACACTGAGGGAAAATGCCGGATATGGCAATGTTGAGGAATTCTTCAAAAAAAAATTCTTAGATGTGGATCTGTAATGTGGATGACTTTAATCAGTTTTTCGTTGTTCACAGACACATCTGTGGTGAAATTTCATGAAGATCTGATCAGCTTTTCCACAGACATGAGCCAAATTTGCCAAAATGTTAAAAAATGCCTGATCTTGCAACGTTGAAGAATTCTTTGAAAGAATTCCTATAATATCCGGCTCCACATGCAGATAACATCCAAAATTTAATCAGTTCTTCACTGTCCATCACTGACATTCTCTGGTAAAATTTACATGAAAATCTGATTAACAGCTTTTACGTGAGGTTGCTAACAGGCAGACAAACAGACAGACAGATGCCAGGTAAAACATAATCTCCTTGGTGGAATAAAGATTGATTGATTGATTGATTATACACAGCATAATGACTATGAACAAAAACTAGAAAAACAGTAAAATAACTGCAAGTAAAATTATCAAAAAATATTTCACTGTGTGCAACATACTTTTGCTGTCTTCGGCATATGACCGTGCAGATTTCGTGGAATCTGAAGAAGTTACTGACGGCTTTGATGCTGTAGATGACGTTTCACTGCCTGCTACGTCTATTCCAATATCAGGTGGATCCTCCACTTCTTGGACGGCCCGCATGGTTCGTTGACGAACCAGGACAGTTGTAAGCTTTCTTTCCAGTCCTTTTGGTACTATGAGATGTCCAGGTTTCTGTGCAGGAGCTGGCTTTTCGAACTTGGTAGATTTCTCAACAACATCCAGAAACTTAGACACTCTATCACTGTTAGCCAGCTGAGACATTCTGTTACCTTTTGCACCCGACGCTTCGGCCAATGCCGGAAACCTGGGACGCATTTGTAGTCCTTCTGCCTGACTGACAGATTCTCTAGGCGACACACTTGACGGCTCATTCTGTGTGGATGAAGGAGAAGAAGTCGGCACAACTTTGGCATTCCCAAATTTGTCAAATTCCTCGACATTCTCGTAGAGAGGACGTTTTCTAGTGTCCTTGGGATTGGCTGCTGACATTTTTTCCGACCCTGGAGCTGGCTGGTAAGGCTCCCTGGTATTCTCATAGAGATGATCTTCTTCAGGGTCCTTGGCAACGACTGCTGGCATGTCTTCTGACCCTGGAGCTGGTTTGGGAAAATGTTCTTCCGGAAAATCAGGAGGAGCTGGTAATGGTAAATCGAAAGAAGTCTGATGGGCAATGCCAAGGCGGCTGTCCACGGCTCTCTCTGAATTTTCGCTCAGTTTGGCAGGCAGCGCCGGTGGCGACTGGGCAACACGAGGGCGTGGTACTGGCCGGTTCGACGCTGCAGTTTTACCACCGGCAGAGTTACCGGTGCTCGCAGCCATGCTATTCGCCTAATCTCGCAGTAACAGCTCAAACTCACAACTAAATTACATTACGGGCTGATACAGGAATACCTGTACTGGAATTCTACAAGTTCCTGTTCAGTTCCACACACGTTTGTCAGAAATAGGATTGGCAACAGGAGGATATCCTGCTGGCCATTTCCTGCCTGTATCTGCACACGCGGTGCGTAACAACTGCGACAGAGTAAATCTAAACAATGGTAATACACCGTGCTAACGAATCACACACTAATAACTGATCTATCAAATCGCAATTCAATTTAAATGACACACACTTATAAACTTCCCATATTAAAACGTCACCCCAGGCAAGCAATCACTTCCGGGTTTCCGATACACACTGTTATATAGCAAGCACTTAACGATGTCCAAAATGTAAAGTGTGAAAATCAAACAGCCTTACCGTTTATTTGCCTTACTGTTAGTTAAATAACAAAATGATGTTTTGCTGTTATAATTTAAAAAATGCAAAAAAATCACAAAACGCGTTGAACACTCGAAAACGGTGTGTAACTATAGTGATGGGTCAATATCTTCTTTTTAAAATCGATAATGATATCGATACTTTAAACCAGAAATATCAACGACAAACACAACGATGCATCATCAATATTGGCTGTGTTCTCGGCCGGTGGCAGATCCAGAAGTGTGTGCTGGTGGTGAGATAACGGGGGTCTGGGCGAAGACCAGGGCTGGAAAATTAGGCTTAGCCATGTGCAGACTATAGCTATAACTCACCGGGTAACTCACCGGACGGGGCCTCACTGGAACATCCAGATTGGCGCCTAGGGTCACGAGACATCAGTCCAATAGTAGACACATCTTTCCTGATCTTCGAAGTCTGTCTAAGTTCCACTTGAAGTTGTTGAGCGACGAAGCCAAAACTGTTTGATTGTCCAGACTATTCCATATATTAATAATTCTTTCAGTGAAGAAGTGTTGGCGCAGATCCCTGTTGAAACGATTCTTTTTCAGTTTCCAGGCATGACCACGTGTTCTGCCACTGTTGTCAAATTCAAAGAATGTATCGACGACAAACATAGGCGTAGCCAGGATTTTCTCTGCGGTGCACTTTTTTACTCAAAAAGTTGATGACCTTTTCTTAGTAGTCGCCCTCAATGCACACGCTGAAAATGCTAAATTAACCACACTCATGTGCAATCCTGCTCCGTCGAGCAAGTTTTCTCCAAAAATTGACTTCTTCCTCTGCCTGAGGTGCACTTACAACTTTCCCCCATACATTACGCCAAAAAATTGTCTCGGTCTCGGGGTGTACCTGCACTCACGGCACCCCCTGGCCTATGGCTATAAACGTAACTAATTACACTTAAAGGCAACCATTTTCTGCTGTGAATGTGTCTAAAACCTCGATTTTCAAAGGTTTTTTTTACCGCGCTGCATGTAATGCAGACGCGGTATTGTGATGAGATTTCTGTCTGTCCGTCCGTCTGTCCGTCTGTTCGTCTGTCCGTCTGTCTGTCTGTCACACGCGTGGATTGTGACAAAACGGTAGAAAGATCTGTCCAGATTTATATACCATACGAAAGAACATTTATCCTAGTTTTCTGAGAAGAAGAATGG
>Ga0049105_1000509_pt1 | contig 13724 bp, 10 predicted proteins | sample WorMetvaBAHAMAS1_FD_61260 | JGI IMG/M metagenome (GOLD analysis project Ga0049105, IMG submission 61260) | Worm MetaG Olavius vacuus BAHAMAS.1 | ecosystem: Host-associated > Annelida > Digestive system > Unclassified | place: Germany: Marburg | collected 2013-04-09
TTTTGTGGAGCCGAGACATGGTCACTCACCTCCATGCTTGAGAATAGGCTCCATGCATGTCAGCAGTAGTGTTTGAGAAGGCTTCTACGCATCTCGCACCTCCAGCGCGTCACTAACATTGAAGTGCTAAGGCGAGCTAACCAGTCACAGCTCTCTACAGTTCTGTACGACAGACGCCTATGGCTCTTCGGACATGTTGCCAGGTCAGATGTGTGGATGGACCATTTGAGGGCACTGTGTGCACTGTGCAGTTATTTCAGGGTCACCGAGTCACTGGAGGCGTCCTTCCAACCGGCTGACCCAGACAGTCATGGATGCCAATTGCCAACAATTGAGAAAGTTCTGAGTGCACTCAGCATCCGTCTGCACCCAGCATGGAGATGAGCTCAGGATTGTGAAAATGGCAACGAACAGTGGAAGCAGCTATCCTCCATCATGGGGCCTGCCCTTGATGATGATGACAGAAGTTGTGTTTTATCACAGCAGGGAGACCTACGATTGGAGAAAAACCCAATGAAGTGTGGCTCCCTGTACGGGTAAGCAAAGCCAGCATCGTTCACGAATATCCACTACATCTGGGGTTAAGTAACATATGATAATGGGAAAATTTTGTTACCACTTGCTAGTAATATTGATTTCTGGAAGTATACACAAATTTTGGATGCAAATTTGTGGCATTTTGTTGCAGAAGATTTCGTGGAAAGCCTTATGTTCAAGGATGACATTCACTGGCACATTGTTTACAAATTTTCACGAGAGTTGAAAACTGACAACAAAATTTTCTGTATGACCTGGCCAGCCCGGTCTCTGGACTTAAGTGTATGCCTTGCAGTTAAACTGAAGCTACATATTGAAACAGATGTGATCAAACTGCAAGCTGAGTTGGTCAATGCAGAATGTATGATCTGGAGGTTTATTGAATAAATTTCAAAGTCTGTACGCATCAATTTTACATAAATTACATTCAGTAGTAGCCGGAAAATATTTTTCTACAAAGTACTGAAGATTTGAGGCATTATTGATTCGTTTTTGTTTGTGAAAAGTATGCTTTTTGTTGTCGACTTCTGCCATAAGTTTTGTAGTTGTACGCTGCCGCCATGTTGGTTACTCATTTTCGGCCACACACTGTACTGTTGGGAGTCGGGACGCACAGAAAGTTACATGATATGCGACAATATTTCGTCTGCCGGTACCCTGAAGAGTCTTCCTTCACAATCACAACATCACCAGGCGTCCGCCATTATGCGTATTCACTGACGGGTATGCTGCAAAAAGCAAAAATTCGAGGCAACTCAAGTCGTACCTGGTTTAACAGATCAGATCTGAGAGGCCTACCAAGTCACCCGCATTTTGATCCGTTTACTCCCTCACCTGCCAGCTTTCAATTATCACTCGCATAAATGGTCTTGATGCATTGGAAAAAACGTGATTTGTTAAAAAATGTCATTGCTAGATGTGCTCAGTGGAAGGCTCAAGATCATGTTGTAATTGCGTTAAATAAAAAGTGTTGGTAGCAAGTTGTTTGAAATGATTATACACCAAATGAATTGAAATCGACAACTCATTGCCTCGCTTTGAAAGGGAAGCACTGATCTGCAGCACATGGGGTATGGAAACAAGGAAGATGAGAGTAGAGAAGTGATTGGGGAGGGAACTGGGAAGGGATCACCTGCAATTGACACTCATAAACTTGGCAGCTCTGGATTTTATGTGTAAAAAGTTGCAGTCATATCTAAACTGACGGAAATACAAGTTGTTTGAAATAATTATACAGCAAATGAACTGAAATGATGATACACACGTCTAGTCCTCATTTTCCTGCCAGACTGCTAGCCATGTGTATGTTTGTTATCACTTTTAGCTATCTGGAATGCCATACACAGACATAGGCATAGCCAGTCTTTTCTCTGGGGGGAGGGTGCACTTTTTCAAAAAGTTGACAACTTTTTTTAGTTGTCGTCCCCAATACACAGGCTAAAACTGCTAAAACTCCAGCTCTCCCCACCCATCAAAAAGTTTCTTTAAAAAATTGACTTCTTGTTCTGCCTGGGGGGGGGGGGCACACTTACAACTTACCTCTATAAATTATGCCCCCAAAAATTTTTCTCCAGTCTCCACCCTGAGGGGTGCCCCCTGGCTACACCTATGTGTGCAGAGATGTTAAGAATACTTATGAACACTGTTGTCAATACCAGTAACAATACTTTGAAAATGAAGTATTGCCGATATCAACACCAATACTGAGTGTTGAAAAGTATTGCTAATATATCAATACCAATTCTTTTGTGACAATACTTTTCGTTGTTTATTACATTCAGCGATGTTCATTTTCGCACAGTCATCTAATAATGAAGTTAATAGAAATATTGTTGTCGAGAAATGGCAGAATCATCATAGTTTACAATGATATGATGTTAATGAGTAAGCACTGTAGCAATATTTAGTTTAGATGAAAGACTACAGTCAAACTTCTTACTCTTTCAAGCACCTGGCACAGTAGTGTAGTTGTTGATAGAAGTAATTAGTGCACCTGATGACAATAGTATTGGTATTGAATATTGCCAAAAATAGGTGAAAAAGTGCCGCTGATACGCACTTCGATACTACACATGGAAAGTATCGCCAATATCTGAGGCACTGGCAGTACTCAAGAAGTACTGCCAATACTATTGGCAGCAATACCAATACTGCAATATTAACAACCATGGCCATGTAAACAGCTGTTTGCCATCCACTGTGCACACAGCCGGCTGTGAATTGCCAGTAACAACTGCCTATGCACACTGCAGATGGAACTTTTATCCATGAAAGAAAGAATGTCCGTAAAACATGCCACCAGGAATTGAATCTTTTATTTATTTACTGCAAGTCTTAGATAGTGCAAGAAATTGGGAAGTTGGCCTATTTGAGAATGTCAGACAAAAAAACTGCATTTGAGTTATATTGATTGATGGTTAATGTACGTTCATCCCAGTTTCACCGAAATTAGCGTCTGATCATTTTAGATACTAATGCACAGTGGGCATGCATTTGTTCATGTTATTATGTAGGCATTTGTTTAGATGCAAACCCCAGGCTGCAGCAATTGAAGCAACCAAAACGCATTTGTTTTATTTTGTGGTTATGTTATTCTTTAGTTATGTTCATGCTTATGATTATAGTGGCCGGGGTTCTTCTGTTTGCAGTTGTAGGTGCTGACATAAATTACATTACATTACATTAGCTCCAGCTGTCCCTTTAATGTGAACCAAACACAAGCAGGTGAGGTTTTATTTCTACATCCTTGACAGGCATTTGAGAATTATCATACGTTGTGCCACACAATGGCCGAAAAAGTTCTCAGTAAGACAGTAGGAAGTCAGCTGTGTGAATAGCTATTTGCCAATGTTGTGTATCCACCTGGCCAGCTGTGTGTAATAGACAGGGCATTAGCCTATATGGCAGTACTTTGATCAACTTGCATCCTTGCATACTGAGAATATCTTTGATGGTATAAACTGTTTAGTAGTAATGTACATTGCATACTGTGTTGCAGTGTGAAAATGGAAGGTTTGGTGGAGAGCGCCAATTTTACAGATGCAGCACGGCTAGGTAATTTAGGTAAGTTAAATAGCTTAACATTATGCAAGTAATAATAATAATATATATAGCCTATTATATGTCGTCGTCCGTCCGTCTGTTGTCTGTCTGTCATCTGTGTGTCGTCTATCTGTCATGTGTCTGTTGTCTGTAACGTTCGTGCACCCTACTCAGGCGATTGAAATTTTCGGCAATATTTTTATGCCATTTGGTACGCTGGACATCTATTGACTTCGAGGTAAAATTTTACAGAGATCGTCCCAGGGGAACCCCTCCATTGGGGTGTTAAACCGAAGAGGTGTAGCCAAATATAGCGAATTTTGGACCTTTGCAAGACTATATCTCGGAAACGGTGCAAGATAGGAGGTAAGTTACTATTAATGACTAATAGGAAGTCGCATATGAGCTTTCAATTGGTACCAAAATCGGTGCCCTTGAATGACCTTGAACGGTGTGATAGCCCTAACCTCTGCATAATTTCTCCGAATTCGGTAGCTTTCAGGACGGATTAGGTAAAAGTGGTTGGAGATACACCGACACTTTCTGCGGCAGAAATATAGGCCAAAGAATCAAGTTTTTAGTGATATATCACTTACAACGATATCAGCAGGAAATCACCCCTAGTGAGAGCGTTAAAATGAGGCACTCCCCTCCCGCCAGCGAAAATTGGACCATAACTTGGAAACGGTGCAAGATAAGAGGTCGTATATGAACTTTTGATTGGTACCAAAATCGGTGACCTTGAATGACCTTGAACGGCGTAATGGCCGTTACATTGCGTTATTTCGCTGAATTTGGTAAACCTGTGTTCTAACACATAACCGCGTTCATCTGTAGCAGAATTTATGCATGAGTCTATTGTATTTTGTAGTACGTGTACAAAGAAAGTTCACGTTCGCTATCTCATCTCCTGATGAGTTTCTTGTGAATATATATATAGCATATTATAGATCTATACATTTGTGTTACATAATTTTACCCAGGTGTGGCAAAGATGCTCTGGGTTTTAGTTCCCTAATATGCTGTGTAATTTGTACAGTAATAAACAGTGCCAAGCATTTGTTTGTTGTTAAATGCCTTGGGAAGAATTACATGTTACAGGTCTGTGAATAAACTGTTCCATGTGCACTGCAAATGTCGAAAGAGTTGTCCTTGTTTTACTGGAACACTAGACAGACAGGTTTTTGGCCACACTGGTGAAGTGCAACATTTGCTATTAGAATGTCTGTCCATCTATCTGTCAGATACATGATTCATGCCTAAACAGTTCAAGATATTGAAATACACTTCACACTTTGCGATAGAGGGATGTTTTTACTTTCTTGAAGCCAAATTTTGCAATCCTGAATTTAAGGGTTCACCCCAAACGAGTTTAAAGAGAAGCACCCCCTGTCAACAGCAAAAACAGCAAAAATTGGACCAATGATATACCATATTTTGGAAACCGTGCAAGACAGAAGGAAAGCTATTATTCACACGTAGGGCATATGGACTTTCCATTGGTAATGAAGTTGATGTGTCGAGTAGGATGTTAAACCTTACTATACCCCTAGCTGTGCTGTGCTGTTGTTGCGATATTGTGATATTCAGATGAAGTAACACACGTTGTAGTAGTTCTGATATTATACCTAGACTTTAGTAGTCATACATTAATACATGTCTGTTGGGCAGACTGTGCAGTACTTTTGTGCTACCTGATTGTTGAAATATAAGTGGATTGCTTGATAGGCAGATGCACTGTATGACATCCTGGCTGTAGTCACCGTACAACAGCTAGAGCTCTACCGAGCTCTGCGGTGATGTCCATTCTCCAAACATTGTCTGTTGTGTTGCAGCACAGTGGTGACTGGTGAAAATGTATTTGTGTCAGAACAGAGTACAGCAGTGAATTATTAATTTTTACAAATAAAAGACTGGGATTTCTACAGACCACTGTAGCAGTCGATGAGCATCAGCCGGTGGGTAAAAGTGCCCTAGGATGCATTTTCCCACCTCCAATTTATGATCCAACGTTTTCCCCACTTCATTTCCTACAAGTACATGGAAATGGTAAGGGAAATGTTTTACAATACTAGTGCCGACAACCACTGACAGGGGCCCAAACCGGAATCTATACTTTAACCACTGGCATGAGCCATTTGATGAAAGAGATGACATTGCTGTTGTTGCTTACTTACTTGTTGTTGTTGCTCAGTTGATGGGCAAATGTATGAATGAATCGTTGTAATGCTGTGAGTACATGAACATTGCAGTTACGACACCAATGGATGTGAATGAGGCTGATGTTGAGAATGACAATACTGCTACCGATGATTTGCCTCTTGCGTTGCCCGACATACCTTCACCAACATGTGAGCAGCTTCTCTGTTTATGTTGGCCTCAGTTTCAGATGAGTTTACTAAAGTATTTTTGAAAATTATTACTACTGTTATTAAATTAGTATTATCTTTAAATGATTTTGTTATCACAATGTTTATCTTGTACTAATGAAAGTTGTAACTGTCGATGTGCAACATTACTTCTGGTACAGAGCCCCTGTAGCATTTCTTCTGATAGTGTCACTTTAATTTCTGCATTCATAATAATAAATAATCGTTATCATTATCAACATAATAACTGTCACTCCAGAAATGACTGGCATAAGAGAAATCAGAAACTCAGTTTGTTGTACTGACAGTAAAATAATTATTTTTATTATAGTTTTTAGTTGTAATAACATTATTATAGTTTCTAGAAGCAAAATGCAAAGCCACTTTCTTGTGAAGAGCAGAAATGCCAACATTTATGTCGACATTTATAGTTTATGTTTGTTGTAATCTGTGGATGGTTAGCATCTCTGTCACAGTTATTATAGTAATCTGTGGCTAAATTATGTTTTTGTATTAGTGGTAATAATATAGAGACTAGGTCAGTGGCCACATCTAGGACATATCATTACCAATAGATGTGATGATGATGATGCCGACATTATAAATAGGCGTAACTGTCTTGTTGCCCAAGTTAATACTGTGCTGTGTTATTTTGGTAAGCTACCTGCATTCACCAGATTGAGGTTGATGAAGGCAGCTTCATCACTGTAGCAGCTTTTATAGCTGTGAACTTTGGGATTTGAGTTGTAGTTGCACCAACAGTGTTTGTGTTACATAGAGGAAAGGTCTAAGACGAGTTTGGAGTCTGTCGTACACTACGCATAGTCATCTGTTACCTGCATTGTACAATGATCTGCCCCTGTTTGATGTATTTGTGTAAACATATTGTGTCAGTTCTGCATGCTTCTGTTAACAGCGATTGCATCATTGTCAGTTATGTGTCTAAATTTGCATTCGTACATGGTTGTATGTTCTCACTATTAGGCCGCAGTGCGTTGTACTGTAGGTTGCGAATGGGACTTTATGTAACAAATATAGTGTGAAGTTTAGACCTGATAAAATTATTTGGAGTCATTATTTTGGCACTGTTCTCCTGAATTCCAAGCTGATGTTGGTGTGTTAAAGTACATGTTGATGTTTAGAGAAAACAAACAACAATGTATATGATGAGATAGTAACTGTTATTCAAGCCATCTGTACAGAGTAAAGTTTGTTTTGGGTTGTTCTAATATAATTGATTGTCTTTTTGTGTTTTTGTGTATGTACAAGTATTTTTTTCTTTTTCGTTATCGTTGTACTTTGAGTACAGTGTGCCATATAAATAGCTAAATAATAAACATACGCAAGAATGTGCTTCAGATTTGATTGATTGTACAGAGCAGTCTCATTTAGTTTGAGTGTGATAATGTGAACTGATCAGTTATCCATTTTTGTGTGGCAGATGTTGAAGGATCTGTCTTTGTGTTAGTGTTGTATAGTTGTTGCTGTGTGTTTGTAACCCAGATCCATGCAGCAGTCAGTCGTTACAGAATGCAGATGGCAGTACTCCTACCTCTGTTGTCTCGTGTTGTCAAGATGCCCAAGGTGAAAGTTGCATATCTGCTATATTATACAAATGTTTACCATAGTGAAAGGGTGTTGTTATCTGTAATCTAGTGCAGTTTCTGTGTTATTGTCAGTGTGCAAGAATGTGCATGAGTAACATTTTTCTCACGTTTGTGTTGTTAGTGTTTTTTCTGAAGTTCAGCCTGTTTTATGAGAACTCATAGAGCTGGATGTTTTCGCAAGCTGAATGCCCTTCTGTTATCTAACTGATGTCAAAGCATCTGCATCAACATACATTACCTAGGATGGTTCAGTGCTATCACAGCACTTGCTATTTATTTTGTGACTTTGGCCCTATACAGATTTGTTTTGCACAGACGTTAGACAAAGCACTGAAAGAATATACGCAGCTGCTATAAAAAAAATTAGCATATTTGGCATCCCTCAGGGGTCTGTTTTAGGCCCTATTTTTCTGTTACTTGATCTGATTGATCTGATTGTCATGACAACACACGTCAACATCATTACACTGGCCTCTAACTACTCTGACAGTGAGCTGTTTGCTGTTTGAACCAGACCTTGTATCTTGTTAAATATGTAGCTCACCACAGTATTAGATTTGGACTTAATTTTTCACTTATTGGAGGTAATGTTTTGTACTGCTCACATTATTTTTTGTGTACCTTGGTATGATTTACATAATAAATAAATAAATATGCGGCGTTAATAATAATAATAATAACTATGACGATGTTTATGGTGCTGTCATTATGACATAGTCATTGCGAGAGTTCACCCGGTTCATTTGATGAATGCAGACCGAGCGCCGGGTGGCCACAACCCTCAGACCAAACCAACCGATTTGGGCTGTGAGTCCGCCGAAACATTGGCTGCTACCATCCACAGACACCATCGACATTATATTATTATTGTTATTACTGTCTCTTCACCATTCGTTACAATTTTCCAGTATTTTCTAGCTGTATGACTGACCAAACCTGTAGTCAAGCATTGAAGATAGGTTGATTAAACATAGTAGTAGGAGTTGTAGTTGTACACTGATGTGTTTACATTGTGTGTAGATGCTGCTGGTACACGAGGCGTGGCTGGGCTGCGTAATCTTGGCAACACTTGCTTTATGAATTCTGGCCTACAGTGTTTGATGTCAAACCCGCAGCTTGTCAAGTTCTTTGTGGAGCAGTTTACCAGTGCCAGTGATCAAAGACACACCCTCACTGGTTTGTATAATGTTGTACATTAAAATATATACAGAGTGCGGCATAAAAGAAGTAGCCCCCTGAAGTTTACAGCAGTTTTCTCAGCAACGGTTTGAAATTTAAATGTGAAATTTTATACACTTATGTAGACAACATATATGTACATACTAGTTTAAACATAATTAATACTCTAAAACAATCTTCAAATTATCAGCATCGCAGCATTGCCATCTAGCAATTTCAGCACATTCCAAAAACTATGCACTAAAACAAGTGCATGAAAACCCTTCCGTTCTTTCAGAATGACGATTATCAGGTTACTTCTAGTGACCTTAACAGTGACGTAAATTTCGTAAACAGTGATATGCTTAATAGTCTTGTGGTTAGTTTTGATAACTTCTCTAAAATACATTTAAGATTTGACCGATGCCATATAGCAGAAGCGACTGGAATGTGTTGCTCTTGTTCGTTGATTCAAAGTTCGTAACACAAACTTGCTCTGAACCAAATGTTATCTTTCCAAGCACCAGTGGACTCCAAATTCACTGAACCTAAACCCCTGGTTATATATCATGGCTCGGGGCAATGTTGACAGCTGTCAGCCTATCACAAGCGTCGTCCAAAGCCGAGGACAATCGTCGAGCTGCAGGAAACGCTGCAGATGATCTGGGACAGCCTGCCTCAGAGACCAATAGACAGTTCTCAGAGTGACTGAAGGCTTGTTTTGAAGCTAAGGGTGGATATTTTGAACATTCTCAGTGACTGTAGAATTCTGACTTTTTGTTGTTGTTTGAATGAAGTTATTTACTGTGTACTTGCTCGAACGTTTTTGAGTGCTCTGCAAGTCGCTACATGGCAACGCTGCAATGCTGATAATTTTAAGACGTTGTATGATAATGAAATTCTGTTAATACCAATATGTATGCATATGATGACTACATAAATGTGTAAAATTTCGCCTAAAAATACCACCCCAATCCTGAGAAAACTGCAAAAAATTCTGGGGGCTACTTTTTTTGCCGCACTCAGTATGTATATTTGGTGTGTCCATTGTTGAGATGTCCTACCAGTTGCTTGCTGTGAGAATGTTTAATGTGTTATACAGGTTTTGACTCTCACTAACATACATTGCAAGTACAATAAGATGCACCAGCAGTCCACAGAGGTTTCCATTTGGGAGGGAGTTGTTTTGAGGACATGGCTTAACCTGAAGTACTGTTGAAAAGTAGGTCAGTTGAACAGAACTATAAGTAGTATTAGTGACGTATGATGAATCTTACACTTGCAGGCAAGTTTGCTCATCTGCTGCGCAAATACTGGAGTGGACATGTCTCGTTGCTGCATCCGGCTGACTTTAAGAAAACTGTTGGAACTTATCACCCACAGTTCCGTGATCATCGGCAGGTCAGTCAGTGGTTGGTTGCACTTGCTGGGCTTCTGTTGGTGAACTGTTTGCTGTCTCTGTGTCAGCTCTGCCATGTGCTGGTTTATGAATGAGTGCTTGTAAATCGTGCAGTTTGGCACTGTGATAGCATTTCAGTGTGGATCCATGTTATTGCCACACACTGAACACAACTGTTCTGGAATGATATGCATTCCTGAAGCATTTGTAGTCTGACTGAAGTGTATGTAAATGTTTCTGTTGTAGCATGATTGTCAGGAATTCTTAGCTTTATTGCTGGACAGTTTGCATGAACACTTGAACTCGCCATGTGCAGTGTCTGGTGCCCTTAAACTGACCAACAGTGATCATGACCAGAGCTTCAGTCAATCAGAATCTAGTGACGTGGATGCTGAGATCGATGATGTAGCATGTACTGAAGACAGACAAGTTACTGATGCACAGTCAGTACCTGGTAAATCTCTTGAAAGTGTTATGAGTGGCAGTGAGCAGTTAGTACTTGAGATATGTAAGATACGTGCAGAAGACAGTTGTGGGTTAGTTGACAGTGAAGCAGATTTACTGGAGCCGATGGACTGCAACACAACCACACAGTGTTGTGATGACAACACTGACAGCAGTAGTGCAGTGACTGTCGATGAAAGCGGAAGAAAAGTGCCGAGTATTGAGGACTTCTGCTCCAAAGACACAAAGACACTGAACACGAACGTGTTGATAGCAGAAGTGACCGAAGAACTTGCATTGGACAGTGAGAAATTCCATAAGATAGAGAACACGGCTGAGCACTCTGCAACGTCTGCTGCAGAATCTCTGGATGATGAAGTGACAGCTGGAGGTCAGCTGCATGAGCTGCTGCTAGCGGCTTGTGATGGCACTGTCAGCAAACCAGTCAAAGAGACCAACCTTGTGGCAAACTGCCGAGAGAAGTTTGTTGATTCAATGAAGATGACAACAAACTCGGTGAGCGCATATGCGCTGACTTCCCCTGCAGATGTAGACTGTTTTATATCGTCAATGAAACAGTTCTGTGGCAAACCAGCTGGAGTCACGCAGCTGGCTACAGAGTCCGATGACGACGTTCAGAATTACGACAACATCAACAACATAAAGCGAATAAAGATTGATGATCAGGCAGAGAAGAACCTTCGGATGCAGGCAAAACTGAAGGTGAATACAGAGCAAAATCTGACAAGATCATCTTCACCTCCGATAGCTGATTGCACTGGCTCAAATGCTGTATCAGTCGACCAGTTGACTGCCAGTTCATCCTCATCTGTAGCAATGTCTGCAGGTAGTTCTCACACTGCTCAGTCATCAGCATTGTCATGTACTGGAGATTTCAGCACCGCTCGTCATATACGGAGAGCAGAGGAGGCGTGGCGTGCTTACACCAGTCGTAATCGCAGTGTGATTGTTGACACGTTTCAAGGGCAGTTCAAGAGCACCGTAAGTACTGTTGTATGTCTCTGACTTACATATATCTTCCTTTATTGTCAAGTCACTTCCTTCTTGAAAAGTTAACATAATGAGAATAATTTCACTCTGTAATCATAGTAACAGTTTTAATGTTATTATGATTATGAACACGATGATTGTAATGATGGTGATAATGATGAAGACATAGCTAGCAACATTCAGTGTAATTAAAATAACAACCAGAGCACTCAGAGAGTAAAGTTCTCCGCCAAAGCCAAACCCAAACCCATTATTATCATTATTGTAATTAGCCATTTGAGAATACTCTCAACGTTACCAGGAAGAGCACATCTGCAGTCGGCAGACAATGAACAATACGACGTATCACAGGTGTCATCATCAGTCGGTTTCAGAGCTTTCTCCATTGCTGGTCCACAAGCTCAGAATCATCAGATGGACCGCATTTTGACTTTTAAGACTCGTCTCAAAAATGAACTGTTTACAGATGCCTTTTGTGCATTTTAATAACCATTAATTAACTTTGTCAAACTATAATTTCAATTAATTTCTATTGTATTTCATATATTTTATTGCTGTTAAAGTGCTGTTGTCTACTATTGTAAGCAGTGCTGCACAAGTCTCATATTGTGACTGAATGTGAGTGTTCGATAAAGACACAAAATTGTGGAAAGATGCACTATCTTACTTGGAAATAACAAGCTCTGCATGTTTTATCTTCTTATAAGAGTACAATAATGACGAGCAAGTGATTGCTGTACCAGATGAGCCCTACTGATTGTTGCTTTATGATTAGTCCGTTAAAGACCGAGGTCAGTAAACTGTCATATGTGACAGTGAAGCATGTTGTCTGATTGGCAGGTTGTGTGCTCCGAGTGCCGACACGTGTCCGTGACATTTGAGCCATTCATGTATCTTTCCGTTCCATTGCCACATGCTCTTGAACGACAAATCTGTTAGTTGATTTTTTCCACATTTGTCAACAAATATATTTGTTTAGATTTTAAGTGTTTGGATACCATACATCTGTCAAGTTTATATGAGCAGTTATAAGTTTGTTTGTTATCTATTACTTTTATGATTTTGTGTAGTAAGTAAGCGTGGCAAAGCAGAGAAGTTTTTACAGCCTTGTCTTAGGTTGTGGAGACAATAGCCAAATGAGAAAACTTTACGTGACTTATGTTAAGAGCATGTCAGTTCCGCGAGTTCACCGCAGCACTCTTGGGACTCGTGCATTTTCTGTCGCCAGACCAACAGTCTGGAATTCACTGCCTGAACATTTGAACGATCCAGCTGTTGACTCCGAACAATTTAGGCTGAACTTGAAGACGTATCTGTTTGCCGGACATTAGAAACGTTAGCGCATTAGAGGTGAACTTATGTAATCGCGCTCTACAAATTGACATTTACTTACTTATTTACTTGGCCGGAGATTATTGATGTATTGTTGTTAATTCTTCGTCATCTTGTTGATCTGATTTTTATTGTTTCTGTTTCTATCAAGTTGATGGTTGACAGCTGCTGGTTGTTCTGTGGCAAGGTGTGATATTTGTTCCCTGCGACAACAAGCAACCAATACGTTACCTCTTGACTGTCAACAGACATGACGCCGTCAAACAGCTTCGGTCTCAACTTGTTGTGGCTCTTGATGAAGACGAATGTTGGGACCTTATTATCACAGAAGTGTTTGACAACCACATTGCAAGAGTTCTTGTTAGTTCAACTTTGTGTTTGCTACTGCTGTCGATATATTTTACCAGTCATAGTGCTAGTAGTATTGTCATTTCATGTCCTGGAGTTCGTTCATTTTAGCTGTTACACAGCATTGGAAATGTGCTTATTTCACTGCATTTCTGTTAGTGCATTCAGTGCATTGACAGTGTTGATTTGGCATCGTAAAGAGCATTCGATCTGTAACTAGAAATACGTTCTGTGGAATGTGGTATCTGCCCCATAGCCACGTCCACAATGAACGAACTGTTTCTGGCGCATGCACAAAATGACTGTATTTTCACTTCAGGTCTAAAATCTGACGTCACCATTGTGTTCCTCAACCCCGATTTCCTAAAATACGCGAAAATTTCGGCGATTCGTGTACATTTAAGGCAGATATAGGATTAGTTAATATTTGCATGGGTTTTCAGGACCTCTTGGCCTAAAATGGAGGTTTGGGGGGGG
>Ga0049105_1000510_pt1 | contig 13718 bp, 11 predicted proteins | sample WorMetvaBAHAMAS1_FD_61260 | JGI IMG/M metagenome (GOLD analysis project Ga0049105, IMG submission 61260) | Worm MetaG Olavius vacuus BAHAMAS.1 | ecosystem: Host-associated > Annelida > Digestive system > Unclassified | place: Germany: Marburg | collected 2013-04-09
TGGGCAACTGTGGCTGAACGCGCCGTAACCCGACATCCCAGGCTGGCTCGCAGCATCGTCTGTCGGGTTACGGCGCGCCCAAATCCTGTGACCCGACCGAACACCGAAGCACGCGCCTAACCCGACCTACGTGACTGCATCCTTGTACCCACCGAGCGGGCTTTCAGCATCGTTGGTGGGCACAGCCCACCTACGGTCGGCCCCCCGGCGGGATGGGCCGTCCATGGCCTTTCCCGTCCTAATGATTGCTCCCTGCCCCCTCTCCGGAGGGTGTCGCAAAAGGCACCGATCTTGCCCTTTGATCCCCTCTCGCCCTTTGATCCAACCCCTCTCCCGGCGGGAGAAGGGTTGGAGAAAAGGGATCAAAAGTGGTGCTTGTACTTGACACCGAGGCAGCTTCTCGCGTTTTCTATGCGCCCTTCACTATCGGATGCTAAGGAAACGCATGAACCTGGTCATCGTGGAATCGCCCGCCAAGGCGAAGACAATCAAGAAATACCTGGGGCCCGACTTCGAGGTCATGGCCTCCTACGGCCATGTGCGCGATCTGATCCCGAAGGAGGGGGCGGTCGATCCCGATCAGGGGTTCACCATGCGGTACCAGGTCATCGAACGCAACGAACGACACGTTCAGGACATCGCCAGGAAGCTTAAGCGGGCCGAGGCCCTGTATCTGGCCACCGACCCGGATCGGGAAGGGGAGGCCATCTCTTGGCACCTCTATGAGCTCCTGAAGAGCCGCCGTCAGCTCGGCAAGCGGCCGGTGCACCGGGTCGTCTTCAACGAGGTCACCAAGCGCGCGGTGCAGGATGCGATGGCCAATCCGCGGGAGCTTTCCGGGGATCTGATGAACGCCCAGCAGGCGCGGCGGGCCCTGGATTATCTGGTGGGCTTCAACCTCTCGCCCCTGCTGTGGAAGAAAATCCGGCGCGGCCTGTCCGCCGGTCGGGTCCAAAGCCCCGCGCTCCGGCTCATCGTGGAGCGGGAGCAGGAGATTGAGGCCTTCAAGATCCGGGAGTACTGGACCGTGATCGCGGACACGGTCAAGGAAGACAAGGACTTCGAGGCCAAGCTCACCCATTTCGGCGGCGACAAGCTGGAGCAGTTCAGCATCCAGGATGAGGCCTGGGCCGAGGAAATCAAATCCGCCCTGGCGGCGGCGGCCCAGGGCAAGCTCAAGGTCGAGCGGGTCGAGCGCAAGCAGCGCAAACGCAACCCGGCCCCCCCCTTCATCACCTCGACGCTGCAACAGGAAGCGGCGCGTAAGCTCGGTTTCACCGCCCAGCGTACCATGCGGATCGCCCAGCAGCTCTACGAGGGCGTGGACGTCGGCGGCGGCGCGGTGGGACTCATCACCTACATGCGGACCGACTCGGTCAACTTGGCTACCGAGGCCCTGGAGGAGATCTGCGGCTTCATCGACGAACGCTACGGCGCCGACCACCTGCCGCCCCGGGCGCGCGTCTACAAGACCAAGGCCAAGAACGCCCAGGAAGCCCACGAAGCGGTCCGGCCTACATCCATCCGACGCCTACCCCAGGACCTCAAGGCCCAGCTGACCGTGGATCAGGCCCGGTTCTACGAGCTGATCTGGAAGCGCACCCTGGCCTGTCAGATGGCCCATGCCCTGATCGACATGGTGGCGGTGGACCTGAGCGCGGGCGCGGGCAACCTGTTTCGGGCCACCGGCTCCGCGGTGGTCAGCCCCGGCTTCATGCGCGTGTACCTGGAGGGACGGGACGACGCCAAGGGGGCGGACGACGACCAGGAGCGGATGCTGCCCCAGCTGCAGGAAAGCGAGCTGGTGGACCTGAAGGCCATCCGCCCGGAACAGCACTTCACCGAGCCGCCGCCGCGCTACACCGAGGCGTCCCTGGTCAAGGCCCTGGAAGAATACGGGATCGGTCGCCCTTCCACCTATGCTAGCATCATCTCCACCCTGCAGGATCGGGAATACGCGGAGCTGGAGAAGAAACGCTTCCATCCGACGGATGTGGGCCGCATCGTCAACCGCTTTCTGACCGAGCACTTTACTTCTTATGTGGATTACGACTTTACGGCCAAGCTGGAGGATGAGCTGGATGCTGTCTCCCGCGGCGAAGGGGACTGGATCCCCCTGTTGGAACAGTTCTGGCGCCCCTTCAAGGACCGCGTCGATCACACCCAGGAGCACGTCAAGCGCAGCGACGTTACCCAAGAGGCCATCGAAGAGGCCTGCCCCCAGTGTGGCGCGCCCCTGTCGATCCGCCTCGGGCGCCACGGCTGCTTCATCGGTTGCACCAAATACCCGGAATGCGATTACACGCGGGACCTGGCGGACACCACCAAGCCCGAGCGGCCCCCGGCCGAGGTGGTCGAAGGTCGCAGCTGTCCCGAGTGCGGCTCTCAGCTACAGCTGAAGCGCGGCAAATATGGCAAATTCATCGGTTGCGGCGGCTACCCCAAGTGTCGCTATATCGAGCCCCTGGAACGTCCCCAGGACACGGGCGTCACCTGCCCCAAGTGCGACCAAGGCACCCTGCTGAAAAAGAAGTCGCGACGGGGCAAGGTCTTCTACTCCTGCTCCACCTATCCTAAGTGCGATTACGCGCTCTGGAACGAACCGATCGCTGGGCCCTGTCCCCAGTGCGGCTGGCCGGTACTCACGCTCAAAGTCACCAAGCGCGACGGGGCACAGAAGGTCTGTCCCCAGAAGGAGTGCAACTACACCGCTCCCGGCGACTAGACCGCCGCACCCGAGCGGACCCTTCTCGCGTCGGGTGGAAACGAGTAGGGTGGGCTGTGCCCACCAAAAGGCTATAAACTCACCAAAAGGGCTGACAACAATGCCCGACTACCGTAGAGCCTGCGCCGGCAATACCTGGTTCTTCACCCTCGTCACCGGACAACGCCGCGCCATTCTCTGCGATGATCGTCTGCACCCCCTATTGCGACAAACCCTGAAAACGGCCAAAGAGCGCTGGCCCTTCCGCATCGATGCCTGGGTCCTGTTACCGGACCACCTGCACTGTATTTGGACCCTGCCGGAAAGGAGATATGGATTTCTCCAAGCGGCGGGGAAGGAATTCGGCAAACAGGCCCGGTCGGTGGTGGGCACAGCCCACCCTGTTGGATCAAACATCGATGGGCTGGAAGCTGGCGACTGGTCGCTTCCGCGTGATTCGTCGTTTCCCTGCCGGTGCGTCCTTTCCGCCTGGGGCTCCGAATTTGGTATCATCGCCGCCAACAGGGAGCAGGGAGCAGGGAGCATAGACCTTGGATCAATACCGCCACCACGCCTTCATCAGCTACGCCTGGGCCGACGACCAGTCCTTCGACACGCCCGGTGGTCCCGACCAGCGCGGCGGTAACGGAGGTTGGGTCAGTACCTTCCGGGACCACTATCGCAAACATCTGGGCCGCAAGGTTGGCCGCATCGCCGAGGGCGATGCGTATCTGGTTGGATTACGAGCAGCTGCGCGGCAGCGATGCCATCATCCCCGGCATCCTCGATGCGCTGAATAACTCCGCCCTGCTGATCCCCATCCTGTCCAAGGCTTGCTTTGCATCTCCCTGGTGCCGACAGGAATTCACCACCTTCACCGCACACCATCCCGACTGGCGGGAGCGGTTGTTCCCGGTCTGGATGGCGCTGATAGAGCCCGACGACCTCGATGAAGAAGCCAGGGCCATTCGGGACCGGCTCCGAGAACTGCTCGGTTATCAATCCTGGTACCGGGATCAGGCCAACCGAATCCGCGCCCGCTGGTTCCCCTTCGTAGACCCTTCGGACAGGGACTACAGCGATACCCAGCAGAACATGGCCTGCCACATGGCCGAGCGGCTCGGACGGCTTGCCGGGGATAAACCAAGCCCCGAGCCTGCCACGCCACCTCCGAGCCAGCCTTCGGTACCCTGCGATCCGCCCATACCTCCCTTCCAGGGCCACCACCTGGTCATGATCAACGGCGGCAGTAGTGATGCCCCATTGGTCCGGGAAATCGCCCGCACCCTGGCCGCTTGTGAGGGTCTGGGCTACGTGGTTCCCCTGATGGCGCAGGACCGGCGCACCGACTATAAACCCTCGGAGCTGCTCCGGGATCTACGGGAAAACCTCAATCTGGCCACCGCCGCGCTGATGGTCGTCCACAAAGGCCCCCCAGATCAGATCAATGAGCAGCTGCGCGAATACACAAAGGCCGTCGCCAAGTACCGGAAGCGGATACCGAGCCTGATCTGCCACTTGAGCAATCAGCCGTTGAGCTGCCCGCCCGGCACGCGGGTTCAAGTTTGCCAGGGAGTTGCAGGCATGAGCCGACCCTCGGATCCCGTAGCGGAGATCCGCCGGCCCTATCCCGGCTTGCGGCTGTTCAGGCGTGATGAAGCGGACCGTTTCTTCGGGCGCGAGGAACAGATCGACCAGCTGCTCGACAAGCTGGCCGAGACCCATTTCCTGGCCGTGCTGGGGACCTCCGGTTCCGGCAAGTCCTCCCTGGTCCGGGCCGGCTCTCCAGTATGCCCTGGACTGGCGGGACAAACGCCGACCTGGCGCCGCCTGGGCCGCACGCTACGGCGGCGATTTCGATCTGGTGATGCGGTTCCTGGATGCCAGCCGAGATCAGCGTGAAAAAGAACGCGCCGCCGCACAGGCCCGTCGGCGCCAAAAACTACACAGGGCCTGGATTACTGCGGGAATCTCCGTCCTGGCCCTGGCCTTTACCCTGATACTGGCCGCTTGGTCCAGGTCGGAACAGCAACGCGCCGGAGAGGTCGAACGGCAACGGACCGAGCAGTTATTCGAATCCGGCCTTACCCATGCCGCCCTGCTGGCCCAAGACGAGGACTATGCCGCCGCCTGGCGTGTACTTGGCAAGACGGTCGAACTGGAGATTCTGTCCCCGCCGAACGCCGCTATGCCCGGAATCTGCTGGCCGGCTTCGTGGATCTGCGCCGCGGCGAAGCGGACCTGACCTACCGCAGCGCCGATGCCGCCCTCATCGACCTGTCCCTGAGCCCGGACGGCCGCCGCCTGATCGCCGGCGGCGAGCTGGCGGTTTTCGACACCCACAGCGGCGAGCTGGTACAGCGGTTGGAAGGCCATGACCCGGAGGCGGGTGAAGTCGGGGCCATCCATGCCGTCCATTTCACCGCGGATGGCGAAACCCTGATCAGTGCCGGCGACGACCGCCGGATCATCCACTGGTCGGTGCCAGACTGGCGGATCAAACACCAGTGGCAGGCCCCGAATGAGGTCTGGTCTCTGGCCCTGAGCCCGGACGGTAAGCTCCTGGCCAGTGCAGGCCAAGGCGACGGCATCACAATCTGGTCCATGGCCGACGGGAAACAAATCCGTACCCTCATCGGCGAGAGCAGCACTATTGCCCACGGCACCGGCTTAGCCTGGCTTCCGTACAGTCGGTTGATCAGCGGTAGCATCAACGGCCAGATCGGGATCTGGGACCCGGCGACCGGTGAGGAGCAGCGTTTGCCGACAAGCCATACCGATCAGGTTCCAGCGGTTGCCGTCAGCCCGGACGGCGAGTGGATTGCCACCGGCAGCGGCGACCATACCATCATCCTCTGGGACGCCAATGGTCGGCGCTTGCGCCGACTGCGTGGACATCGGAACCTAGTGCAGGGACTCGCCACCCTGCGCGTCTTTCAGTGCCATACAGCCGGGCCCTGGTCGGTCATCGTCCATGACGGTCGGGCCTATACTGCCGCCAACGACGGCACTGTCCGCCGCTGGCGTTTGGATCGCGCCGGCCAGTGGATCTGGGATCAGGAGTCGGCCTCTGCCCTTCTACTGCCGGACCCGGCAGGGAGCAGATCCGGCGATCTGCTGATCGGCTTCGCGGACGGCGCCATTCGCGGCTATAAACTGCCGCCGGTCACGGCGGGACACTCGGATTCGGGACAGGCCGTTGCAAGACCCGTAGCCGCGACGGATGCACAGGATGCACCAGTCGCGCCCTCGCCGAATACAGCGGGCGATTTGCGACTCGATTTGCCCGGCGCACATGACAACTGGGTGCTACGTTTCGCGGTAACGCCGGATGGACAAATGCTCGCTACCGCCGGCATGGACCACACCGCCCGTATCTGGCACATCCGGCGCACTACTGACGGCCTGTTACTGGAGCCGTTACGCCATTTCAAACAGCACTCGGATACCGCCCATGCCGTCAATTTCTCATCGGACGGCCAATTGCTGGCTACCGCCGGCTATGACGGCCAGGTCGGGCTGTTCGATCCTAAGACCGGTGATGGACAGCTGTCAACGCGACGGCTTGCAGTTGACCAATGGCCGCACTATCGCCGAGCTGTTCGATTGACCCCTCTGGGCCAGCCTGAGCCTGGACGGTCGCCACATCGCCGTCGTCAGACGCGGGGCATCGAAGGTTGCCCTCTACGCTCTCGACCCGACCGCTGGCGATACCGACACCGTCGCCGAGCCGTGGCAATTGGTAGGCCACGAGCAAAGCGTCTTCCGCGCCATCTTCGATTCAGACGGCCGCCGGCTCGCCACTGTCAGCGCCGACAAGACCCTCCGCGTCTGGGATGGGATCTGGGCCCGGACGCCGCGCCGACGGCCACGACCGGCCAGGTCCTCTTCACCCTGCGGTTGCCTGAGCTACCGCAGAACCCCGGCCCCTGGGATTTCGATTTCCGCCGCGACCGGGACCGGGCCGGCTGCTGGATCGCCGTCCCCCTCACCGTCGGCCGCATCGCCCTCTACCGCCTCCCCTACGCCCGGCCCCCGCCGATCTCCGCCCGTAAAAAACGACGGATCACGCGAATCCTCACGAATGGATTCGCGCAGATTCGCGCGATTCGTAGTTTTCTCTTGGTAGCCGGTAGCCGGTAGCCGGTAGCCGGTAGCCGATGAGCATAGCTTATCCTATGAGCTGAACCGGGTGAGTTGGTGGGCACAGTCCACCCTACGGGGGCCGCCTCTGTCCCCTGACAACTGCCCCCTGACAACTACCTCCCACATCTACAGGTCGCCGGCAGTCGGGAGCTGTTCGGGTTCCTTCGCCACCTCGACAAAAAAACTTGGCTCTTTATGGATTCCAGACTGGTTAGGATATTTTGCGCAAATTCGCCTTCTCAGAAAGCCAGAGGGGCGTCGTATAACTTGCTGTTATTATTGAGAAAAGACTGCCTGTTCTGTCATCGGTCAGAGTGCTACGGACCGCCGTCCCCTTCGATCAGTCTGGGAATCCATAAAGAGCCAAAAACTTTGCGTCCTTTGCACCCTTGCGCGTCCGATCGATACGGATCGCTCAAGGCATATCGAGCTGTTCCAGAATGTTCCGCGCCACCCGGCGTTGTTCGTCGTTGCCTTCTTCCAGCACCTCGTAGAGCAATCGCCGGACCCCTGTATTCTCCTCCTGATCGCGCAGTTCTTTGATCCACTTGAGTTTCCGGTCCACCGGGTCCGGTTCGTCCGATGCCTCGGAAGCGATGTCTTCAGCGGCCTCGATGGCATCCAGCTCCGCTTCCAGCTCCTCCTCCGTCAGGGGTTGGAACCGTTCCGGATCCAGGGGATCGCCACCGGCGATGTCCCGGCCGACCAGCTCTTCCTCACCACCGGATTTTCCGGCCTGTCCGCCGGAAGCCGCGGTTGGGCCTATATTTGGGTCCTCGCCGAGGGGGGCTCCCCCGGTGGATGTTCCCCCAGTGGCCGCCGTTACCTGGGCTTCTTCGGATGCCTGCCGCCGCTGCTGGAAGAGGCGAGAAGAGAGGACCCCGAGCTCGAACAGGATCCACATGGGCAGGGCGAGCAGGGTCTGGGAGATCACGTCCGGGGGCGTCAGCAGCATCCCCACCACAAAGACGCCGACGATGAGGTAGGGGCGTTTGCGGGCCAGGTCTCCCGGCGTCGTGATGCCGGCGGCGACCAGCAGGATGGTGGCGATGGGAATCTCGAAGGCGATGCCGAAGGCGAAGAACAGGGTGAGGACGAAATCCAGGTAGTGGCTGATATCCGTCATGACCGCCACCCCCTCCGGAGCGGTCCCGGTCAGGAAGGCGAATACCAGCGGGAAAACCACGTAGTAGGCGAAGACCATCCCCAGGTAAAAGAGCAGGATGCTGGAGAGCAGCAGGGGAATCGCCAGCTGCTTCTCGTGGCTGTAGAGTCCTGGCGCCACGAACGACCAGAGCTGGAACAGCAGATAGGGCATGGACAGAAAGACCGCCGACACCAGCGCCAGCTTGAAGGGGGTCAGGAAAGGGGAGACCACCTGCGTGGCGATCATGCTGGTCCCCTCCGGCAGCTGCGCCATCAGGGGCGTGGCCACATAGATATAGATGTCATTGGCGAAGGGGAAGAGGACGAGAAATACCAACAACACCGCCATCAGCATCCGCATCAGGCGGTCGCGCAGCTCTACCAGGTGAGAAACGAAGGGCTGTGCCTGGCTCGGTGCTTCGGAATTCGTGGGGGATGACATGGTGCTGAGTGGATCTGATGGCGTCTGGAATATGCCCGTCGGTGGGAACCCTACCGGCGGGTTGCGCGGCCCCGGCGCATCGGGGCGACCGCAGCCGCGCGAGGAGCCGCTTACCCGCCCTGCGTGCTCTGATACGCGTTTTGACGCGGCGGATTACACGGCGTGGAATCGGGTGGTCCACGGGTGGTCCATGTCCGCCATCCCGGCATTGTAAGGTATCGGTCGCGGTCAGGCGTAGCGAGTGGCCGCAAGCTCCAGATAGTCGTGGTGGAGGCGGTTCACCTGGACCTCGAGCGATTGCGGATCGCCGCTGTTATCGATGATATCGTCCGCGCCTTCCAGGCGCCGGGATCTGGGGACTTGGCTGTCAATGATACGTTGGATCTCCACCACATCCAGACCGCTCCTGCGCCGGACGCGGCGTATCTGCTCCGCTTCGGGAAGATCCACCACCAGTATGCGGTCGGCCAGGCCCGTCTGCCCGGCCTCGAACAGCAGGGGTATCTCCAGTACGGCATAGGGTGCCGAGTACTGTGCCAGGCGTCGTTGCATTTCCGAGACGACCCGCGGGTGCAGGATCGATTCGAGGCGCGCGCGCGCCGCAGTGTCCGAGAAGACCAGGGCGCGCATGGCGGCCCGATCCAGGTGTCCGGCAGCGTCGATGAAACGGGTGCCGAAGGTCTCCGCGATCAGCTCCAGGACCGGGTTGCCCGGGGCCGTCAGCGCGTGGGATATAGCGTCGGCATCGATGACGGGCGCCCCAATTCCCCTCAAGCAGGCGGCGACACTGGATTTGCCGCTGCCCACTCCTCCGGTTAGAGCTACGACCAGCATATGTGAGTATCCTCATAAATGAGCGCGTAGGGATCTTTCCGAAATCATTACCCATCATGAAACCCTAAAGACACTCAAGGAACAGTTCAAAAACAAATTGAATATCCTGGCGATGAGGGATTGCTCGGTGAGCGCGCACAATGCGGGATATGTGTTCACCTTGTTTTTGACCCGTTACCAAGCATCGGTGCCACTCCGCGCAATCTGTGGATAGATAGGATTCAGAGCAGTCCCTTCTCCTTCCAAAACTTCTCGGCGCCCGGATGCAGGGGGGTGACGATGCCCTTGATGGCGGTTTTTACGCCCATCGCTTCGAAGGTCTTTTTCTGGCTGACCATATAGGCGAGTCCCTCATCCGTATAGAGCTTGGACAGCAGGTCGTAAACGATCGCGTCCGGGACCTTCGCGTTGGCAACCCACAGGGCCGAGCCCTGAAAGGAAGCGACATTTCGGTCGACGCCCTTGTAGGTCCCCGCCGGGATCTCGACCCGGGTAAAGTAGGGGTATTTCTCGTAGAAGCCACCTTCGCTCGCGTCCTGGTCGAGATCGACGAGGTCGATGGCGTTGGTCCGGGCGGCCATCATCACCGCGCCGCTCGGGGCGGCGGTAAACAGCCAGAAGGCATCGAGCTGATTGTTGCCGAAGGCATTGGCGGCGTCGTTATAGCCCATGGCGTTGCGCTCGATCTTGTCCCAGACCCCTAAGTGGGTGAAAAAGAGTTCACAGTTGGCGAAGGCGCCCGAGCCCGCGTTGCCGACGCCGACCTTTTTCCCTTCCAAGTCTTTCACGCTGGTTATCTCGGAGTCCTTACGCACGATCAATTGAGCAGGGGCCCCGTAGAGATTGGCCACCGCCAGTACGTCTTCGTATTTTTTCTTGTCGTTCTTCAACTTGCCTTCGCGACCGAGATAGACATGTCCGGAGTAGACGACGCCGAACTGCATCCTACCGGCGTTCACCTTGCGCAGGTTCTCGACCGATCCGGCGGAGGATTGGGCCTTGACCCGATAGTCCTTGGATTCCTTGACGGGCCCATAGGTCTGGATGGAGTTTGCGACGATCTGAAAGGTGCCGCCCGCGGGGCCGCCGCCGAACACGATCCGTTTAGCGGCAAGGCCGACGGAGGGGATAGCGAGCATGCAGGCCAATAATGCAATGCCGGCGGTAAGGATCATTCTCGGGTTCAGCTTCATGAGGTACTCCTGGGGTGGATGATGTTTGCGATCTGCTTGGCGATCAGCGGTCGTTCGAGCAGCGGCGCCAATGCCGACTCTACAACCTGACGCTTCACTTTAGCGCCCAGGGTACACTTCAACAACCAGGGAAGAGCAACCGATTACGTGATAACCCCGTAGGGTGGGCACAGCCCACCTTACGTTCACGATTCTCCTTCGCCCTCCATAAGCTCCAGCGCATTGCCGTCCGGGTCCCTGCAAAAGATCGCCGGGCGACCGGAACGGCTGCGGGTGAACGCGATGTCGGCCCGCTCCAAACGGAGCACAAGCGATGCTACATCCTTCACCGCCAAGGCCAGGTGACGGTCCCGTCCACCATGCTGCGGACGCCCCTGTAACGGGTCCGGGTTGGGGAGTTCCAACAGATGGATCTGCTGATCGCCCACCCACAACCAGGCCCCCGGATAGCCGAGATCCGGGCGGTGCTCGTCGGGTATCAGTCCCAACAGACCACGGTAGAAGGCGAGTGACCGCTCCGTATCCGCAACGATCAGACTGACATGGTGGATGCGAATCTCTTCAGGCATCCGATAATCTCCCGTTTCAGAGTGTGTCGATATCCGGTAGCCCCGGATCGGCACCGGGTTTGCCGGGTGCCATGGGTCAGACCTTATACTTATGGGGACTCCTGACTACTCAAGACGTCGCCCTGCATACCATGAACCCGGATTTGAACCGTCTCCAGCCCTATCCTTTCGAACGGCTTGCCGCGCTGACTGCCGGTGTGGAACCGCCGTCCGGATCGGACCGGATCCTACTCTCCATCGGTGAGCCCAAACACGCCCCCCCAGCGTTGATCGCGGAGGCGATGAGCGCCCATTTGGAGGGCTTGTCCATCTATCCGAACACCTACGGACTCCCGGAGTTACGGGCGGCCATTGCGCACTGGCTCACGCGCCGTTTCGACCTGCCGGACGGGGACATCGACCCGGAACACCAGATATTGCCGGTGAACGGCACCCGCGAGGCCCTGTTTTCCTTCGCTCAAGCCGTCGTGGACCCAGGCCCCGATCCCCTGGTGTTGATGCCCAATCCCTGTTACCAGATCTACGAGGGGGCGGCCCTGCTGGCCGGGGCCCGACCCTACTACCTGCCCTGTATCGAAGAGAATCGCTTCATACCGGATTTCGATTCCGTGGCCGCGGATGTCTGGCGGCGTTGTCAGCTCCTTTACATCTGCTCACCGGGGAATCCTACCGGGGCGGTTATTCGGCAGGCCACTTTGCAGCGGCTGATCGCCATAGCCGAAGCATACGATTTCATCATCGCCGCCGACGAGTGCTATTCGGAGCTCTACTTCGACGAGGCGGCGCCACCCGCGGGGTTACTCCAGGCCGCCGCGACCATGGGGCACCGGGACTACCGACGCTGTGTGGTGTTCCACAGCCTGTCCAAGCGGTCCAGCGTGCCGGGGTTGCGCTCGGGCTTCGTCGCCGGGGATGCACGGATCATCGAGCGTTACTTCCGCTATCGTACCTATCACGGCTGCGCCATGCCTCTACACCATCAGTACGCCAGTATCGCCGCCTGGGGCGACGAGGGGCATGTGGTCGCCAACCGCCGATCTTACCGGGAGAAGTTCGACGCGGTCCTGACGCTGCTGGATGGCCTGCTGCCTGTCTCCCGGCCGGACGGGGGCTTCTATCTGTGGCCGGCGACCCCGATCGAGGATACCGAGTTCGCCCGTGGACTGTTTGCCGAAGCAAACCTGATCGTCCTGCCGGGCCGTTACCTCTCGCGCGAGGTGAATGGGGTAAACCCCGGTGCCCGACGTCTGCGTCTCGCCCTGGTGCCACCCCTGGATGAATGCGTGGAAGCGGCACAGCGCCTACGGCGCTATGTCAATTCTCTTTAGGCAATCGGTGCCGGTGCGAAGCTAGTACAGCAGTACCGATAACATGGGAATCGTTTTCTGCCGCAAATGAACGCGAATCGGTTGCAATCGATTCGTCATCATCAACGGTTCTCAATCCCGTTGCATTTATTTGCGGCCAAATTTTCCGTTCCCCGATGACGGTACGGACGTGCGTAGATGACTTTGCAATGGATAACAGGTTACCCGAGTAAAGATGTCCACAAGCCGGTTGTAGCGCAGCTTGGCCAGCAACGCCTGTTCGTCATTAAGGGCATACATCGAGATCACATCCGGTGTGGCATCCGGCACTTTCGTCTCTGCCATTTTGCTTCCGCCATCCGTTCGATTTCTTTGCAAAATCGTTACTTTCCGGGCCATCGCAGCCGGACGACTTCTTCTCTGAGTTGTTCTTTCGTTGCCGTTGCCAGCCGGGTGCGAAAGAGGTCGATATCATCGACCTCATATCCCAGCGACTCGGCAATGTCCGCCAGCAGTTGGCCGGTCCGAATCATTACCCGTAAATAGGATGCCTGGTCGCCGACGACATAAGGACACCTTGAAAAATTCAAGGCGTTTTTGCAGAACAAGGAAGCCCCGTTATGTCCGTGTGCGTAACTTCATGATAACCAAGGCATTCGAAAAGCGCGATTTATGGGCATTACCATGAAAAGTATTGAGCATAGGATTTTTCAAGGTCCCCATAAGCGAGTTGTGCTCCCGGCCGCAAGGCCTTCCGCAGCGCGGCCAGATGCCGCGCCATACCGCCGAAATACAACTTTGTTACCCTGTGATACAGACGTTCAAAGCCCGATGTCTTGCCGAGCTCGATGCGACGTTCCTCGATCTCCCCGGCAATCCGCTGAATCTCTGCATGGTTCTCGATCCATGAGTCATCATCATCGGCCTTGTACACACTTCGCGTGTTCGATCTGACCAGGGATTTCTTCAAAGCCCGCAGGTCCGTCTTGTCTTTTAAAGCCCAGCAGTGCCGTCTCGAGCCGCGTGGTACGCGTATAGTTTTCAGGCCCCGTGTGATTATATACTGAGGAGGAGCTATCCTCTATTGCAAGCGAGAGAGGTCTTACGCCTGCTGGCCGAGGAGGGAATTGAAGGGAGCGGGAAGGAAGCCGAGCCGCGGGGCGACAGCGTTTGACAAGTCCGACATCATCACGCTTTGAGTATAGCAATCACCCACCATGAACATCCAGTTGCACAAGAACGCCCGTACCACACCGGACCGGCCATCCGCCTGGAATTACAGTCTCAGCCCGAGTCGGTGAGCGACCGGGAAGTGGCCGAGGCTTACCACCCCAACCGTCACACGGTTGCGAAATGGCGCCAACGCGAGGGGGTGGA
>Ga0049105_1000512_pt1 | contig 13710 bp, 6 predicted proteins | sample WorMetvaBAHAMAS1_FD_61260 | JGI IMG/M metagenome (GOLD analysis project Ga0049105, IMG submission 61260) | Worm MetaG Olavius vacuus BAHAMAS.1 | ecosystem: Host-associated > Annelida > Digestive system > Unclassified | place: Germany: Marburg | collected 2013-04-09
AAGTGCCATTACGCCGTTCAAGGTCATTCAAGGTCACCGAGTTTGGTACCAATCGAAAGCCCATATACGACTTCCTATTACCGTTAATTGAACTTTTTTCGCTAGGTGTTACGGCTGAAGACTACGAGCGATTATTGGTTGAAAATCGGCGATTTCGTTCCAATGGGGGTCGGTTGACCCAAAATTTCAGGTAGAAGGGGTCGCCCCCCACCAACCATTTAATCTTCTCAGAAAACTAGGATAAATGTTCTTTCGTATGGTATATAAATCTGGACAGATCTTTCTACCGTTTTGTCACAATTCACACGTGTGACAGACGGACGGACGGACGGACAGAAATCTCATCACAATACAGCGTCTGCATTACATGCAGCGCGGTAAAAATGAGCCTGTTGCCTAGTAAATTTATGGGCATTTTGCCACACCCCTTGAATATGTAATTACATTAATTCACTGATCACTTGGGTGAGTTCATTAACTGAATCACAGACACTGACAACATTGCAGTGTTCGAAAATATCGCTCCGATTAATCTGATCAGCGTGCTCTGCATTCTTTTATTTTGACCTTATTCTAGTTAAGATGAGTGGCATTTTCAAACGGTACAATGTTGTCAAATTTCAGATAAATATGATTCAGCAGATGATGCACCCGAGATAAGCGAATCAATGAATTTACATATTCTAGGGGTGTGGCAAAATGCCCGTGAAATTTATTAGGCAACTGGCTAATTTTTCTGTATGTGCTTCTAACGTGCTTTAAGTTTCACATTGGAATCTCTTGCCTTTCCTAGGACTCACCTCGGTTGCAGATCCTGCTGAACAACTGGAAACAGTTATGAAGGAAATGAATGGGAAAAGGCAGGTGTCGAGGCATTGCGTGGTGGCAAGGGCGTATTTGATCAGAAGCCATTAAGGCCAAGGCCAGGCCGTTTCAAGGCCAAGGTCAGGGCCAGGTCACTCCAAGGCCAGACATCCTCAAGGCCAAGCCATGTCCAATATACTTAATTGAAAGAAAAATGAAATCAAAGATGGATAACTGGGGACTTGTAACAAACTTACATACATCTAATTTAACATTTTTTAAAAAGAAGGAGGAGCACTGAGACTGAGTATCCGTTCTGACTGCACAAAGCTATTCTCACAATTATCAAATGTATTTGAACTTCAAATTACAGCATTTGAGGCCAAATCTCGAGGCCAATACCTACAAATTTTCTGCTCGAGCTGTCTTGGAGGACATGGACAGTCCTAGAAGACAGTATCCCCTGTGTAGTGGAGTTTGCACTCTTGAGTGCTCTGTAGCTGTTGTTGTCATTGTGTTGTAGCCCTGATGGAAAGCATGCGGTCACTGGATGCAAGCTGTCTGCCACTGAATCGCGATCAGTTTCTTGACCTGGCGTCATCGCTGAATGAGTTCTTTGTGCAGAACGGCCTCATCAAGGCCGAGCTTAACAGCAGTGGCCAGTCGCAGGAGATGTTTCCGCAGTCACCGATGCCAATGCAGCACACAGCCAACTTTCATCAGCAGATGTCGCCACAGATGTACCACAATTATCCCGGCAGCGAAGACCAGACGCCTTCTCCGGGTATGCTGACTGCTTGTGTGTTGTGGTTGTTGTGTCATTATGAGTGATTATACTTGAAAGTTATATGAAAGTTTTCAGTAGTAAGGGTCGGTGATTTTTATATGTTTGTTGTTAAGTGTCTCAAGTGTTGCCAGGATTCAAAGGTTGGGGCAGGCAAAGCTGATCAGTGGCTTGGAGGACAGAATTTTCCTAGGGGGAACCAGACACAGTTCCTGGTGAGGGATTGGGGCAAAGCTCCTCCCCCAGAAAGGTCCCAGCAGTTTTTAGGCAAGCACGTGCCACAGCCCCGAGCACGCTGCGATGGCTATGCCACTATTACCAGTGTTCGAGTCATTAATGAAAAATTACGGGAATGCTGAGCATCGCAGGCACCGAGGGATGGGGTCTGGTGAAAGCCCCCTCCCCAGACCGCACACCCCTCGGCCTGGTTATTGAATTTCTTCTCAAGTCATATCTATGTACACATCTGCCATCAAAGTCAGACATATATTTATGGCGTACACACGACGTTATGTCATTGTACAATTGTGGCTTGAATCTAGGTACTTTCAGACAGCGCGAGTGTTGGTGCCCCCTCCCCAGAAGATTTTTTCTTTTTTTGTCTGCCAATGGTATGGCATTTTGGCGAATTCTGGGCACTTGTTTCAATGTTAGTGTAAGGCATGTTACAAAAGTTAAAACAGAGTCAAAAAGCAATTTTGTGTGCCAATTGGTCAGTTATCTCACTCGGCGGACGTATCATCTATATCATACACACAAACACGTATTTTATTTCTATTTTATTTCAAGAGATTAACAATTCGAGTATGGTATATAGAAAAAAAACGACCAGAACGATGTTCCCGTTGTATAAAAATAAGAACGGTAATGGCATTCCCATCAGACTCGAACACTGACTGTTACATGCGATAAGATAAAACACTACTTATTTAAAGGCTCACAAATGCACATAAAACCTTTTCTGGTTAATGGTAGCTTTTATGGTCAGGTGCTGTTCCCAACTTCCTGATGCCAGCAAGAACTGACATGGTTTTGTTGACACTCCACTGCCTTAACCACTATGACAGCTGTTTCAAAATTTACATAAATAACACATAGGCGTAGATCTGACTGGAATTCTGGGGGGACGCATGGCAGGACTTACTATAAAAGTCCTGCTGTAGAGGCAAAAAAACACATTTTCCTACATCCGCCTATGTACTGTGAAGCTCAGCTGGCAACACAGCTGTGTAAGCATTTTTCTGACATGACCTATAAACCCAGTAAACTAGGTCAGACTCATTTAGTTTTTGGTTTGTGATCAGGGTTCATCAGTAAGTCTGTACCCCCAGCATTACAAGTGTGTACATTCAGTGGCTGAAATTTGTGCTACCCTGGTTAGCACACAGACATGCAGAGAGCTTTTGACTGGTTGTACCATTAGCTCAGCTAGACAGCTAAAACCTAATCTGTGTGTCACTGTCTATCAATTAAGCGTTTACATCGCCTGTCAAAATGTATTATTTCTGGCATTTATTAGAAAGGATATTTTTGGTTTTTGTAGCAGTTTTCAATTAATGCATTGTAGGCCTATTACATAACAGTTTTTTTCGGCTGTATCAGACAGATGTAAACCTGCAGTCATGTATTATGATGCCAGGATATGCATTGAGTCACCAGAGTTTGCAGAGCTCGTCATCAATTGATTCGCCGATGTCACAAAGCGGTGCTTACGCCATCAACATGTCTGGCCGCCAACTGATTGGTCATCATGTAATAACTTCACTTTGTTGACTACTTTTAAGTTAGAATTTCAAGGCATTTGCATCGCATTTATGTTGTTGTTAGTCACATTTTATTAGCACGGAATATCGCATCCGAAAAATGTTGAAGACTACAGTTAGTTTCCCTGCCTCAGAGCATCTCCGATCTGTGCCAAGTTATACTGCTTGGTGACAGAGGCGTGGTAGATTGTGTAAGGCCACTGCGCAATGGTGCGTTTACATTCCTACAGTTGCAGGGACAAATTCGTGCAAGAACATGGTGTTGCGAGGTTGTGGTAAGTTGCAAGGTGCGATTTTCAAGTCAGCTGCGACAGTCATCGATGCGTCTTAGCCGACTTGTTTTATTGACACCTGCAATAAAACGGTTTTATTTTAGTTTTATTGCAGTTGTGCTGACAGCTTCAGGCGCTCTTATTCCTCTTTTCACTGATTTCTTTCATATTCCCTGACTTGTCCAGGTTTCCAGGTGGTTAAGCCACCCCGCCACCCTGAAAACGTGAAGTCTAAGTAAACACATGATACTGTCCTTTGTAACAAAGCCAATGCTAGTAACTATGTACACTATGTCTCAAAAATGTACAACCCTCTTGTGGCGTTAATTTTGTCAAATTGTAACCGATTTTCAAAATTCTTTAACTGCTGGAAAGTACGTTAAATTTCCTACAAAAAATGTGTAACATTACGCACCACACCTATAATATGTTGCCACACTACCTCAAGAAAGTTAAGTGTTTAAATCTGATGCATTTTGGGCATGTCAGTGTTCCAATAAAAGGACACTGCCAAACTCATAGTGGTAATTTCATAACACCTCAGCTGATTATCAAAATTTCACGGACCGTTCTGTGAGTCTGTGGCTGTGGCATATCTTCTTGACTCAGAACCAGATCATTAACTAGGTCATTTTCTTTTTTGCGCGGCACTTTGTGGTCTGCCACTACCTGGGGGTCTGTTCACTGCGCTGGACGCCGCCAGTGTCTCTGAACTTCATCAGCAGCCTGTTAATGCTACTTTTTGTCCATCATTTGTTCAGAAATTTATTTATTAACTCCATTACTTTATATCCCTTCAACTGATAGATTTTTGATCAAAATTTTATCTTCGTCGCTGAACACCGTGTTTACAAACACTGCACTAATGTCTGCATTGATGTAATTCTAAAGGCAGAAAATAATTGTGAAATTAAATAAGTAAAAAAATAATGACGTAGATATATTTAAAAGAATTTTAAAAATTGTTTATGATCTGATGAAATTATCATCACAAGAGGGTTGCACGTTTTCTTGAGACACAGTGTATAATTATCATGTTAGTGTGTCTATGGCGATTTGGTTGTTGTTTCAGTCACCAGATGGCGCTGCTGCTGTAATGTCTCCACATCCATACTACATCACTGGCAATCAGTCTCGTGTCATGCCAACTGTGCAGTATCCAGACGATCTTGATGATGATGATACCGATTGGGACAGGCTGCTGTGACAAGCATTTTATTTCGCTATCCTTCCAGCCATTTATCTATGTCTTCATAATTATGTTGGCCCATCTCTGTCTTCTGTTACTGGATTGTTGCTAATCTATGCAGGTGGCCGCATCTGGCCACATTGCCACTGAACTGCAGATTTACTGTCTTCACTGAGAGCGTACTGATGGCAGTTTCTTGGTTAAACAGAGAGGAAGATGTAACAGAGAAAGAAGTCAATGCATTGCAGAAGGTTGACAGCTGTAGTCTAGCCAGGAATATGAGTGTGATATGTAAAAGACAGACGATTTTGAAGAAGCAGAGAGTGGAAAGTGTAAGCAAATGAACAGTGGGGTGTCCACCCACCCTGTTTTATTCTTGTGTGAACTGTGACAATACTGCCACATAGACAGACACTAGACACACGGGTGCCTAGCTATGTGTGTTGTTTGTGTACAGATTCATGCAGTGGAGAACACTTTAAGCCAGAGGCAAAGCCATGAGGGTTGGGGGAGGTTCAAACCCCCACTTGTCTACAGAACCACTGAAAGGATTTGCATAAAACCAATGAAAAAATATGGGATACTCCCTTATATGAATAATGCCCCATATTGCCACCATGATTACTGCAACATACATGTGCTATGAGAAGTTGGGAACTGGGCTGTCTGACTTACAGCCTGTAAAATTCACCAAAATGCATTATGCACACAAACTTTCTCGGGCATACACCCCAACCCCCTGTACTGGAAAGGTACTAGGGCAGCCTTCCCAGAGTTCAAAGCCTCTGGTTTTGTGCTGTCACACAACACTGGATTGCATTTGATTGTCAAATCAAGCCCTCATTACTGGCTACAACAGTGTTAACTAGAGCAATCCAGCTGAGTAGTGGGCAACATCTCTTAATGACCGACTTCGTCATAATGTATTTATCGGCAGGGAATTAGATTGTGCAGTGGGTCCACATTGGGTGATGTTAGCCATCTTGTTGTAGCCATGTATATATCACTAATATTTGTTACACCGTGTCACATAATTATGATGTCACACTTTTGTGACTACTTTCTTCCATTGTGACGGTTATTAGTTAGTATCGAGTACGTATGATACCAGTAGATTTCAGTCTGTTCTTGCTGTAAAGGTTTGGATAAAAGCATCACATTCACAGTGTAATTCAGTATTACCGGTAATGTGAAAGCATTTTTCTGTAGCTGTATAAAAGGATAAAGTATTATGCAATGTACTGCAGCAAATATTTTATTCTTTGAGAGTCTTCTGTTGAACTGTTGTAGTAATTTAAATGATGTGCAATGAGCAAATGTTTGCTTAACTCCAGTAAACTGCATTTATGTATTCGTTAGCAAAGCTAACATTAATACTTATATTCTAAGTGATACATCAAGTACTGTCCCAGAGACACTATAAACCAGTAAGGTACAGGTCCCAGTGGGCCGGGCCCGGAAATTAAATACCTTGATAGTGTTAATCTAGCTACGTTTGTTTGTTTATTTTCTATTGAATAAAAGTTATTCAAATAATCTAAACAGGCCAGGCCGAGCTCAGAGGCTTATGGGCCGGGATGCAAGCAAAAATTGTACCAGAAATTTGCATATAAAACAAGTAATTATGAGAAAGTTGCATATGGTATAAGTGTAGAACTTTTGCCAATGCCCGAGCTACTTCTTCACTCTTACATGTGTCTACTTAATTACTGTAGTCTACTAGTTTGTGGTCTGTGCATGATAACGTTTTCTTCTGACTCGATCAACATTGTAGGTGCATTGATTATTTACTTATCCTTCATGATAAGTATAAAATACTGTGCATTAAAAGTAGAATTGAAATTAAAATTAAGGGGCCGAATTGAAACAGGAGTGTAGTAGTGGGATGGTGACGTGGGGGATGGCATCATCTCTTTTCCAGGGAAGTGATGCATCGTGCAACCAGTATGATTTCCGTTAACGGAAACGGAAATATCCATTAACGGAAAATAATGAATTCGTTAACGAAAACGGAAACGTAAAAATCCGCCGGAATGGAAACACAATGAAAACGGTAAAATACGGAATGGAAATAAAAAACGAAATGATAAAGTTTTGAAACAGTTTCGGTCATCAGATTGCAGTGGACTCGATGCACCATGACGATGCCACTGTATCGGGTGCCGTAGAGATTTCGTTTGAGGTGCAGTGCTTAGGCAGATCGTTGTGTAGAGAGTAGAGACTGCTATGACAGTCAGAGAAGTAGTCAACTGACAGATGTCTCATTATGCAGAAATGAACTGATTGACAGTTTGACAGTTTGTCACATTATACTAAATTAATCTGATTAGTCTTGTCGATGAAACCATAATCAGGCAGCACTGCAGTGCAGAGTGTTTCTGAAGTCAAACTTACTTCAAGTGTGCCTTTAGATTGAGAAACATTCATAAACACTGCACTCCAGTGCTGCCTCAGTACAGGTACAGGCTGTAGTGTAGTGTATGTAGAGACTGCTATGACAGTCAGACAGACAAGTAGTCAACTGACAGATGTCATTATGCAGAAATGAACTGATTGACAGAAGATGTCTCTTATAATCTTATTGCTTCTCAGTTCATGCTCAGTTAGTGAATGCTAAACTCTAGCTACACTTGGAGTCTACACTACACGGACTTGAACTGGAAGTCTGTGGACTCTGAATCGGACCACAACAACGCGGCAACACGAGGACTTGGTCTCGGACGTAGTGGACTTGATTACGTCACGTCACTGTAGATGCTACTGGCAGTTTGCAAACTTGCACATACGAACCTGAAACTGTCTCTAGATATGTTGCACTGACATTATTGTGCAAGGATTTTATGCTTTAGACTGCGTTTCAGTACATTACTAAACTGGTGATACTTTGCATTAAAAAACTTGAAAACAGAACTGTTCTTCACATAGTTGATTTTAAGAGTATATTGCTTAGCAGTGACAACAGGTATAACTTGTTCGTGTAACATACCCGTGTTTTAATGGTCATTTAAGTTAACACTCTTGCCTGGCTTAGCCAAGTTGCCATATAATACTCGAGGAACCAGTGGCACATTGCTGGAGTGGCATTTGTTTATAAGAAGAGGACCAGACATCCAGATGAGAGTGTCAATACACTGAAGGCAATGTGTTTGCAATAATAAATCTGTTTTAAGTTGCATTTAGCAAGCAGTCAATAAAAACATTAAACAAATAAAATCCCTGGTAAGACTAGCTTGCAAATTAGTTGAATATATTTTCATTTTGCAAGCGCTGTAGGTTAGTTGATGTGGTTCCGGCCAGCTGAGTGCATCATCTTCAACCTTGTGGACTGACTTAACCCACCTTCTACTTTTGTTAATTGGCATGTGACTAAGTGTGTTCATGTTCTGCTGTTGTCCACATTCAGATAGCTGATAATGGTAAGGCCCTGTCTGTGCAGATTTCCAAGACGTGTACCTTGACCTGTTCAGAACTAATGTATTAGCATTGCCTTTCTCATGCAACGACATATGACTAGTGATAAGATTACTGGTATTTGTTACAACAGTCAGCTTGCCACAGACTTTGTTTACGACTGGGGGCAAATCAAGATTTTCTGCTTGAAACAAGGACTGTCCGAGTGCCTCCTGGAACAACAGTACCCAGTGGGATTAAGGACAGAGTATAATGCTGTGGTCTGCAAATATCAAATTAGAGTAGTCCTACAACATTTATCCAATTTTTAAGCACTCTGGGATATGTCCCTCCAGTCGGACAATGTACTTCATGCAAACGCGTTCACTTAAACAAGCAAAGAAAACAGAAAACCAAAAATAAAATGAAAACTGTAATAATACATTATAACAATAATGAATTTTACAGAGTCAAAATCATCACAGCATCAGTACACTGATACTAATAACTGAAATATTCCATTGCAAAATCGTATACTGTTTAGAAATAAGTTATGTTTTAAATATCTCCAATTGCTTTTTCCATTAACTGTCATATCCATGGAAAAATCTTGCTTTCTGGTTTGTTGCATTCATCAAAAATGCTGCAGAAATACTCAGCCAGCCCCTTTCAAAAAAATGTCAAATGCAAGTCATTCTACAGTCACCACCTTTCTGTACTAGACTACTGCTTGCATCAAAATTGTCTGGAACTCGTTGAACACTGTCAGGTTCCAAAATGCATTCAATTACCGTAGCCGATGATGATGCAGTTCAAACTAAGCTGACATCCACATACTTCAGCCACACTACGAGCAAACGTTTTTGTATCATGAGTGTGTTGGTTTTTGTCTCCATGAATTGAGATATACTGCTGTCAAAGTCCATTAAAGTAACGATATGCAAATTTTTTGACCCTTGTAGGCATTCCAACACAAAATTGTAGAGCAGTTTAGAAATAAGTTATGTATTAAATATTTCCAGTTTTTTTTCCATTTACTGTCATAACCATGGAAAAATCTTGCCATCTGCTTTGCTGCCAGCTTCAACGAACACTGTTGCAATCGGTAGTAGGTCTAAACTTTCAAAAATACATCAAATGCATGTCATTTGACTATGTACAATCATCTTCTTGCAACAAGATACTGCTTGCATCAAAATTGTCTGGAACTCATTGAACACTGTCAGGTTCCAAAATGCATTCAGTTAGACGATGATGATGCAGTTCAAACTAAGCTGACATCCACAAACTTCAGCCACTCTACGAGCAAACGTTTTTGTATCGTCAGTGTGTTGTTTTGTCTCCATGAATTGAGATATACTGTTGTCAAAGTCCATTAAAGTGCAAATTTTTGGACCCTGTGGGAATTCCAACACAAAACCGTAGAGCAGTATAGAAATAAGTTATTTCCAGTTGCTTTTTTTCATTTACTGTCATAACCATGGAAAAATCTTGCCATCTGCTTTGCTGCCAGCTTCAACAAACACTGTTGCAATCGGCAGTAGGTCTAAACTTTCAACAATACATCAAATGCATGTCATTCTATGTAGTCACCATCTTCTTGCAACAAGATACTGCTTGCATCAAAATGGGTCTGGAACTTGTTGAACACTGTCAAGTACCAAAATGCATGTAATTACCAGATGATGAAGCAGTTTGAACTCCAAAAACTGACATCCACAAACAACAGTACATTTTGGCCATAATATGACCAAACTTTTCACATTGTTAGTGTGTCGCAGTTTGCCTCCATGAATCGAGACACTGTTCTCGGAGTCTTGTTCATTAAAGTCAGATGCAATTTTGGACTCTTCACAGGCAAAATACCATTAATTCGCATAGTTCACATGACTGTCAAGTCTGATCATACGACCAAACTTTGTCGTATCAACTGTGTCAGTTTTTGTCCGTGATCAGCACTCAAAGTCTTTGTTCTTTAAAGTAATGATATGCAAATTTTAGATCAATCAGAAGCAAAAGTCCATTGCAGCATGCAATTCATCACATGAAAATCAAATCTGTACAGCTGTTCATCAGCAAGTTAAAATGCAGTCTCCATGCAACTTTTGTATAAATGAGTAAACCATCAAAATGTTAAAATTTGCATAAAACAACGAGCAGTTCCTCTTCTGTAGGGCAACTGGTTGGCAGTTCAGGTGCCTCTCTTTGCAAGAAGTCAGTTGCAAATTTGCATGGAGGAAATGCATGCAAAACTCCAGTTGCTTTTGCTGCATCCAAACTACCTGGTGGCAGAGAAACAACAGCAGCCACCTGCTTCTGTAGCAGGTATGAGACTAGACTGCTTAGAGGGTACTGCTGTACTACATTAGCATCATCATCCACTTGTGCTGGCGTCGACGTCGCCAAAAGCACACTGCAGCCTGTGCGACCAGCCTTCTTCAGTCGCCGATCTAATTCATCCAGTTTATCCTGCTGATCCACTCGGAGTCTCTGGGAAATTTTCAGCACTGGACAGTCCGACTCCGAGCCTGGCTCTACGTTGCTTCCAAGCAGTGAGTTAACGACCAGGACACTGCCGCTCAGCAGATGGAAGTCAACCACAAATGCAGCATTCCTCAGCACTAGTGCTCCACTCCATACTTTTGGGAATTTTGTCGCAATGCCGGCTGATTTCTTTATCTCTTTTGCAGGCGTAGTAGCCTGATGCAAGTAATCAGCCAAATACGGGTTCTGTACACTAGTAACTGCCACAGCCTGTGTGTTAGCAGCAGGAATTGGTGGATATGAAGCTAATGGTGGCAAATGCTGCTGAAACGGTGGTGGCATCATTGGATTGGGTGGCACGTAGTAATCTGGCGGAGGAATATGAACGGGAGTGGGATACATAGGTGGAGGCAGTGAGCTAGCTACCGGTGGATAGTACACAACAGGCTCTACTGAAGGAATGTAAGTCGGTACTGCAGTTGTGTCTAGCGGATTTCGAACAGATGTGAATACATTAGATGTAGCTCCAGATACTCCAGCAACTGGCTGTGGCTCTGAGCGAAGCACAACTGTACGTTCATCTTTCATTACTGACTTTGGAGGCGAAGGATTTCTCAACAGCTTGTTTACCGGTGGTGACCTTGAGACAGATAATTTTTGGCGTCTTTTTCGCGGTTTGTTTCTTTCTGGTGATCCAATGCTCTCTGAACTTGTTTCTGAAATGGCACTCATATCTGATGATGCTTGTGAAATGCTGCGAGCATAAGGAGACGGAGATTTTCTTTCTTTCCTCTTGGATCTGATGTGTGAGTGGCTTTTTCTGTGACGGAAACGGCTTCTTCTCTCTGATGAACTTCTCCTGTGACGAGAATGGCTTCTGCGTATTTCTGGTGATCGTCTACGTCTCCGACGAGATTCTTGAAATTCCCAGTCTTGAGATTTACGCTTCTCTAGAAAATCAGTTTTAGCTGTCATAGGTACAATCCTCTTCTTTGGAAATTTAGGAAACTCCTTTTTATTTAAAAAAGAAGACATTTGCACACTGCTAGCATAGCAGATTCGAAGACGATGAGGTGGGTCGCCATGATGACTGCCATGCATCACCTGCTTAGCATCGGTGGCATCTTGTACGCTATGAAACACTACGAAAGCATAGTCTCTGTTTTTCGGCCAATCAACTTTCTCAACTTTGCCAAACTGGCCAAATTCGAAACGCAGCATATCTTCGCTGGTCCAGGGCCCAAGCCCACCGACCCACAGACACTTGGTTGCAACATTTCTGCCGTAACCGAACTTTGGAACCGTGCGTCCAATGGGTTTACCTTCCATCTCCTGCTTGGCAAGACGAGCCATATCCATGGTAAGGAAGTGAACAAAAGCAAAGGAGGCTGCTGCGTTTGGGTTCTTGATTTCCACAGACAGTACATATCCAAAACTGCCAAAAAGACGTTTCAAGTCAATTTCTTTCACTACAGGATCCATCGACCCAATGTAGAGAGTACTGTTCGGATCCTTTTCTTCTAATTCACCCGATGTCTCAGAGGCTGCAGTTGATAAGTGTGGTTCTTTACGATCATCATCACCAGTTTCAAGTGGGACGTGTGGTTTTTGTTCATCATTATCACGAGATTTTGTTAATAGATAAGGTCTTCCACGACCACGAACCTGTCCAGAAGTGAACTGGTAAGGTCTGCCGCCACGACCACGTGCTCTCTGCCAACGACCACCTCTGTAATTTAACCAACGGGTGCCACGAAAGCTGCGTCCGCCGCGAAAACCACCAGACTGTCTCGTGGGACTGTCCTTCGCAGTGTGCTCATCAGGGCTTGCACCTGCCTGTTCGTGATCTTCAGACCTTCTAAATGCATCAGATGGGTACTCATTGGCTGTTTGCAAATATTCACCATCTGGTGATCTCCTGCCTCCTGGACGGTCATACACCGGGACAGCACGGCACGCATAACCAAACAGCACAATACAGCTGTTTTCTTGCATTGCCACACTTGCATCTTTGTAATTAGTGAAGTGAATGTAGGCCTCACGGCCTTCGTCCTGCTGAACAATGTTCACTTTGGCATTAGGAAAATCAGAAAATTTCTCGCAGAGTAAATCATAGATTTGATCCTCTGGCACAGATGGGTTAAGATCAACAATCTTTATGGTATCATACATCACTGCGTCTTTAAGTCCCAAACCTCAGTGTGAATCTCCTGTACAACAAAATATAATGACATTACACCCATCTGTATCACATAGTGATACAATGATATATCATACACTAATATACAATGAAAAGTGCCCGAGATACAATGATGAAACTTTACGGTACATGCTCTGTGAAGGGATTTAAGCCACTTGTCTCACACTATGCACTTTTACAAACTAGTGCTGGTAAACAATTTTTTAATACTGGTAGTTAACGTATTGAAATAAATGAATAAATAATTAATAGTTAATGTAGTTAAAATAATAAAACTGCTAAAGTAAAAACTAAAAATTACTGTCAAATCATAATGACTCAAAGATATTAATCATCTCCTTCATCCAGTCCCACAGGCAAACAAACATCTCAACAGTACGTGGTTCAAGCAACTGACATTTGAGCTCTTGCTTCCTACAGCAGCATGACCTGCAGCAACACTAAGTACACATAAATGGCAGTTTATGACAAATCACTAAGAATAGTGTAATCAAGAGAAAATTTTAATAATTATTAGTGAACGACCGATACTAATATCTGGAGATCGGGATATCGGCCACTTTCATCAGATCGGTGTATTGGCTGTGTAAGTGCACCGATCCGTTTACACCCTCACTGTGTGGTAATGTAATCGTACTGTCACCACAGTCAGCTGTCTATGGCTAACGTATCGCCCGCCCGTGCGTCTTCTGCTCTCTGCGTGCCATTATCAAGCGAGCGTGGGAGGGGAAGAAGATGCCACAAAGTACAGCCGCCTACCGCAGACTGTCAGCTGCCAGATTCAACGATCTACAATGCTGTTCCTCACATGTGCCACAGATAAA
>Ga0049105_1000513_pt1 | contig 13706 bp, 7 predicted proteins | sample WorMetvaBAHAMAS1_FD_61260 | JGI IMG/M metagenome (GOLD analysis project Ga0049105, IMG submission 61260) | Worm MetaG Olavius vacuus BAHAMAS.1 | ecosystem: Host-associated > Annelida > Digestive system > Unclassified | place: Germany: Marburg | collected 2013-04-09
GTCTGATTCATAACAGCTGCCAATCAAACAAGGCGTTACACGCTGAGTGATTGTGAAAACGCGCCTTCGCCGAAAACGTGTAGAGTTAGAGGTAGGCTAGAGAGGTAGTGCCAGTCTGGTTACAAGCTGTGAAGCTTATCTTAGTTTCTTGGCAGTAAGACTGCACTCCCGCAGGCAAGTCAGTCATAAATCTGGCTGTCGGCTGCCATCAGGCACACAGCAGCACAGCTGCGATAAAAAATCAACTGAAGAAGTTTAGTGGTAGCGACGTATGTTATGTTTCGAAAGCGGAGCGAAACATCTGTAGCGACTGGACACCGTTAATCATTGTACTAAAGTTGTCTTCCGTCTTTTCGTTTGACGTTGTTAGGTGTCTTTGCAGTCATTTTGACAACGCTACCTAAATCAGTTCTTTGATGAATGAATGAATGAATGAATGTCGCGAACTGGTTATGCTTGTGGTAATCTGTCTGTTGGTTTGGTATTGGTAGAGGTTTGATCGGACATTTTGGTTCTCTATACTGGTGGTCCAGGGAGTCAGTCCACAGTATGTATCTTGAAGATAGGTCCATACGCATGCTGGAACCATTTTCTTGAACTTCAGTACGTATTTTTCGAAGTCGCAAAAACTCGTTCACGAATGGGCAGTTCTGGTTCTTGTAACATTTACTATTATTGAAGGCTGCAAGTTTGCATTGTACGTAATCTACGTTGTTGGTGCACTTTTTATGCATACGTTTTAATCTTATACGAAATTCATTTAGTTACTTAGCGGAGTTTTTATCGCGCTGCAACTGTGCTACGGCGCTCTTGCGATGAGCAGTCCGTCTGTCCGTCACTTAGATCCTCCGGTCCCTTGTGGAACAATGGGCAGCGGGTTTCGCCAGCGCACACGGTCGGCTGCCATTGTCTCTTTCTCGCTCCAGCTGACTCCTATTGCCTGTAAATCTTCTCTAAATGTTGATCGCCAAGTCTTCTTTGCTCGACCTCTTTTTCTTCTGCCGTCAGCTGGTGTCCACTCAATTGCGCGGCGGGCTGGGCGTTTATGTCCGTCAAACGCGCGTGAATTATTGTGACGAAACGAAATAAACTTCTGCCCATATTCTAATACGTATGAAAGATCTATGCATCTAATTTTGTAACTCGTAGAATGGTTGGTGGAGGATATCCCTTTCTACGTGAAATTTTAAACGCCGACTTCCAATCGACATTCGCTCGTACGGTCTCAGCCGTAACACTTAGCGAAAAAAGTTCAATATGACTCACGGGCGTTTCCATAGGGGGCACAGGGCACACTGTCCCTCAAACCCATTGTATTTTTTCAAGTGTGAAGATGAATTTTTGTGCAGCTCGATTCAACATACCGAGTACTGTTCTTGCTGCGCATCTTACCACCATTCCCTGCCAGTCTGTATAATAATTCACCTTCATCTTTCCTCTAACTTCCTCTTTGCGTTTAGCAGACAATTACAGGCGTCGGCTGAAGGCCCATTTGTTTGACTGAGATTGCGGAGTACATTGACTGTTTTTAGGCGCCGTGTATAAATTTTCTTACTTAATTACTAGACTGCATGGTCTCGGTCTGTACAAATGTTAGACATAGGGCTACATACGAATACCAGGAGCTGTAGTAAGCCTATCATATACGCAGTTGATCTCTAGAGTGGACACACTAGAGACGACGTTTGTTGGCAATAAATATTGAACAATCATCTGTCACTTAAATGCAGTTTTTCTTTTCTTTTAGCCTGCTATAGGCCTTGTGAACTGACTATTCTTGTCAGAATAAATGCCAAAATGCACCATTGCGAGCCAGTAAGTAAACATTTTTTTCTGTAGATGGGGCATGACGCGAGCATCGAGGCGCGAGCACTGAGACGCCGCAGGTGCCTGTGGGGGGTAAGTAAGTAAGTAAGTAAGTAAGTGGGTAAGCGAATTTGTACACAGCGCACGCTAAACACTGTCACTCGGCGCTGCAGCCGTCTGTGACCAAATAGATGCGTTTTGACTGCTCGACGAAATTGTCCGAGTGTAATGTCCAGTGACAATTGTCCAGTAATGAGGTTTGGGAAGGGGGTGTCCCTTCCCTCCCCTCCCTAATGCGGGTAGGGTCTGGGGAGGGGTGGAAGAGGTCTGGAGAGGGGTCCGTGCCGTGCACCCTCCCCATACCTTATCCCTGATTGGGAGGGGGCACCCCCTCCCCAAGCCTTACTCCCTCGGCGCCTGCAACGCCTCGATACTCGCGCCTTCGGCGCTCAACCTGTGCCCCATTCCAAATTCCTGGATTCGCCCCTGATATGACTAATAGAAAGTCCGGTAGCGGCTTTTTAATGAGCTTAAGACGAATAGCGTACGTTACCTTTAAGCCTCTCAAAGGGGCGGGGTGCAAAAACACCAAGTGGCCGAAGGATGTCTGCTATAGTCTTTTTTTGTATAAAAACTTCCAGCGGGAAAGTTATAAGGCATTCACTGGCCTGTCCAACAGTGCACAAATGGTTGGTGGGGGACATCCCCTTAAACGTAAATCTTGTTCTGACATAGCCATTAGATTCGGCCACCCCGATTACCTAAAAGACAGCAATAATTTGGCGATTAGACGACGATCTTGCTCCGTTTCAAATCAGGGTGCGACTGGTGTCGAAAATCGAGACCAAATTCGGACTTTTTGACGCCCTATAAAAATTACAGGAGGGATGAACGAAATATCAAACCACCGAGGCGCCGCTGGACTGTCTAGGAGATTGGAGTCTGGTTGACAAAAAAGGATAAAGGCAAAACATAAAAACCTTCCGACATACGTTGGACAGTTTTAATGAGCCTAATAATAATAACTGAGCGGTTGACTGGTCTTTAAACGTATCCGTTTTAGCGCAAGCATCCAGTCCTGTCAGCGATTCGCAAGCATACGTAACTGGATCAACGTCTTATCACATTCACATGCCTCGTGTTTACATCGAAAGTATGGCAGAACGAGAGGGCATTGTACGTATAGGTTCAGCCACTCCACCAAGCACCAGCGGCATCGAACGTACAACACCATGCAGCAGCATTGCCGGTCGTACAGCTGCTCGCTCCAGCTATAAACGGTGAAGGCCGCCGAGGCGCCCTGCAAGGCCTTCCAGACGGCTTCCCGGCGCCTTGCCTTCTCCCCATCCTCGTCGGCCGCCGGCCGGCGCCCATCGCTCGCCTTCCGCGGCGCAGCTGACTTTCCAACGAAGCGCTCCGAGTCGAAGCTGGCCACTTGGCAGTCACATTGCGTGCGTTCAGCATCCGACTTAACCGACTCTTCCGCGTAGACTCTTGCCAACCGCAGCAGCCAAGATGGCGGTCAACACGATGGACGCGATCAAGAAGAAGATGCAGGCTATGAAGCTGGAGAAGGAAAATGCCTTCGACAAGGCAGACCAGCTCGAGCAGAAACTCAGCGAACAGAAAACCGTCTTCGAGCAGGTTCGCCCCTGAATCAGTTAAACAGTGGCGTCACGCCGTATTTGGGGCCCTTGACAAATTTGGTTTGGGGGTTCCTTTCCTTTCTTCCCCCTTCTCGCCCCTCCAATACTTCCATCCCCTCCCTTCTTTCCTTCCCTCCGCTTCTTCCCCATTCCTTTGCGCAGAGCAGTTATTTGGTGTTTTTAAAGGTCCCGCATTTCTGGCGAGATAAAAGTGCCTTTAATTCGGGCGCTTTGAGGGCAGACGAATAAAAGGACACGAATTTTTTTTCCGTTGACAAACTTGGGCCCCTGGCATTTCTGGGCCCCTGGAGTTTGTACACTCTTGTTATACTGTCGTTACGCCACTGCAATTGGCTAGTTTACTATTAATAAAAGTTGAATTCCGTGGATCGTGATTTTAGTAATTTTAAAAGTCGGGGTCCGGTAATTTAAAAAATAGCGCGTGTGTTCCTTTCCGTGTTGCAGTAGTGATATATAACAAGCAACTGTGAAACGGCTGTGAAGTTTAGCTGGCAGTACAGCTATGATGACCCACAAACCTGGTGAATTAGGTCAGACTGACCTAGTTTTTGGTTTGTGGTCACAGAGTTCATCAGTAGGTCTGTGCATGCAGGATTGAAAGTCTGTACGTTTAGCGGTTATAATTTGTCATCCTGGTCAACACACAGACACGGACAGACAGACAGCTGTTGACCGATTATACTATTAGCTCAGCCAAGTTGCAGCCGGAAGCACGCTGATGTATTTCTGTGTACCAGTAGGCCTATGCGCAGACGGTATGTGCGCCGTATAGTGGTGATTATGGCGCTGAAGCTTTCTTGTAAGGAATCTGAGTTAGCGCGCTTGCAGTCGTAACCCCAATGCCTGATTGCTGTGCCAAATAATACGTGCACTCCATTCTGTTTCAAATTATCACCGAAGTCGATTATTCGCTCTGGCGGTAGGGTGACTTTGTCGATCGTTTTCATGACTACAGTCTTTGGGTGGAACTGTGGCGGCCGCGCTCCGGCGTATTTAATTTATTTATTAATAACAAAAGGTCCAACTGGCCACTTACAATGTTATACAAAAACACAAAAATTCAATAAAACACAATGACGCATAAAAAGAGTGTCTACAGGAACTCTGCGTGCCGGTGGAAAATGTCCTGTCTGCATCGACTGGATGTATTCACATGTCAAGAGTGGAGATATCAAGCGAAGTTTTGCATTCTACAGGTCCACAGTACGGAACAGTCTACCGTGAGTACCGTACCGTACCGTACCGTCTGCTCTGTGCGACAGTAGCCTCTCGCTGAGCACGCACGGTGCTGCAGCTGCTGAATGCATCTTTTCAGACAGTGTTGAACACCTACCATCCGTCGCCGTTGTGGCGGTTCTGCTATTCCGGCACAGTCAACAAATCTCACGACTTTGTTGTTCACTTTTCATCTGTTTCTACTAATTACGGACGAGTGTTGCAGTCGCTGTAGTCTCCAGCTGCGTGCGTTGTCTTCCGCTTGTGGACAGGGAGGGTGCTTTGTGGAGTGATGGCAGGCCGAGTTAAGAACCTGTACGTACGACAGTTCTTTTCTTGAAGTTTAAGAGAAGAACTGCTACTGTATGAATGCAGGAACAAACGAATGATACTGCGACTCAATCACCGCAATGTATCATCGTGATAGTATCTTTATTTATATATGTAGAATATTTGAAAATAAAAGTGAATAATAAAAACAAGATTGTCTTTCGAGCGAAGGTAGAACTAGACCACCCATGAACACGATACACAGGCGCTCTTTTATTGCTCCTGTGACCTTGACCTTGACCCGATGACCTTGATGTACGAACCTGGCCTGGAGATTCTAAAGATGTATCTGAACGGCAAAGATGAACTTTCTAGGTCAAGGATTTTAAAAGTTAGAGCACTCCAAATAGACAGATACGACCAAATGCCCCGCATTCCAGTGGTTTAAGTGCACAATTAGAAGTGGTGGAACGCTACATTCAGGTTTGGGCCTCTGAGAATGGTCGTGTGAGTTTCCCTAGCATCATAACACTCTGAGATGAGGGGAACGCTTTGACCCATAAATTGGAGGTGGCGAAACGGCGTTCCCTTGCGTCCCATTACACTTTAACCACTGCCGCATTCGCGGGTGGTGACAACATGATGCTAATTAAAGTAGAGAAAAAGGAACGATAACAGACAGATGAACAGAAAAGTAAAATGCAAAAGAACAACAGTGCGCATACAACAAACCTAATCGTGCCCAATTCGCTCAGCCGACTATAGCTCTCCTGCACGAAAAGAAGTTGTCTGTACTCAGTTTATACGTGCATGAAACGTCGCATTGCCGCTGAAAGATGTTTTTACTTCTGACCGCAACGAGAGCGACAGGTCGCTTTTCTACACCGTTTACTCTGCTGAGTCTATGTTAAGGTCCATATTTCGGAGGCTGAGAGTGGTGGTTTGATTTCAATATGTGCGGGAAAATGATCTACACCGGCGAAACGCCATTGCTGACGCCAGCCACCGAGGTTTTAGCGACGTCGAGCGCAGTTAGCGCAGACGCGCCACCTGGTGAAAACTTGGACGCTGCGTCGTCATCAGCATTCAACAGCAGCAGCCGAAGCTTCATGTGGCGAGCTAGATGCGGTGTGCCATGTGACGTCAGTTTACATACTATAGACCTACTTTAGAGCTGGGCGATATAATCTCTTTTCCATTCGACAGTTTCACTTCATGGATTTAATTTCGATTCGCCATGACTGCGCGATGTCTGCTTGAGATCGACGGAATAAAAAGCGACAGCGAGATTGCAGTTGTCGTTTTATTCACACGTACACTAGTCTGATTTTTCTTAAACGTTTTAAAACAGTTTCACAAACGTTCTAGATGCACTTAGTTATCGGTGTATCATTATGCTATTCTTGTTTCTTTGGCTATTGGGTCATAGGCTATCAAAATTATTATCATGTAAATTTATAGTAGGCCTACGTAGTTAAATATGTGTCCGGAAAAAAGAGACCAAAATGTTATTCGTAATATCTTCTATAAAACGCGAGCGATTCCGATGAAATTTGGTACACAATTTCCTGCATAAATTTACTGCACTAATCGTATAAACGTTTTTCACCTCGCCTGAATAATGGCTCTGTACTATCTTGCGAAACTTGAAATGCTCACCATGCACGTACTACCATTGCGTTGTCAGAGAAAGTAACTCTAAAATTTATCCCACCTCAACTATAGCCTCCAAATTCGCCAGATTTGAATCCAGTTGACTACAGCGTGTGCGAAATATTGCGAGAGACGGTGTACAAAACACGCATCACTGCTCTGGACCTACTCACGACGCCACTGACGAATGGCTGCCGCAATGACAACATGATCCAGCTGCACCACTTCGTTCTCAGTCGCTGTTTCAGTTCGTCCAGATCAGTGATGAGTATTTTGAACACCTTTTTTGCTATATTTCCCACACTCTGTAACCAACTGGACTCAAATCTGTCGAATTTGGAGGCCACAGTTAGGGTGGAATAAATTCTGGAGTTTCTTTCTCTAACAACAGTAACTCAGTAGCGCCCGCGCGATGAACATTTTAAGTTTAACAAGGTAGTGTAGAGACATTATTTAGGCGAGGTTGAAAACGTTTATATTTGTTGTAGCAAATTTATTCAGGAAACTGTGTGCCAAATTTCATCAGAATCGCCCGAGTTTTGTAGAAGATATTGAGAAAAACAATTTGATCTCATTTTTTTCAGGACACACTGCATATAAAAGTTATAAGAACTTATAACCCGCCCATAGCACATGGGTCTAAAATGTTAAACGTCAAATGCTTGCTTGAACCAAACTTATTTTGAAACATCTACGCATTCTGTAACTACAGTGTATGTTATATGAGCTTAAGTATGGTGGAAGACTGTTCCTTAAGTGTTTTTTAGCTTTTCGGACTAGTTCTATCGTCCACGAATAGGCCCCTATTATCGTTCCACTGTTTCACACATTGCAAAGCATTGTACTTTGTTGAACAAATACACGAATAAGTAACAAGCTCACGGTACCAGAGTATACTTGTACACCTGACAGAGTAACAGTACAGAGGAGTACGTATGCGGTCATCTCGAAATCGCCAGTTAAATAAATATCGAATCTAGCAGATTATTTTCCGTGTCGTAGCCCAGCTCTACAGCGCTGCGTAACCTATCTCCGACTTTGCTACAGACCACGTCGTTCGTCCATTTATTTTCCACGTCGCCTTTCGTTTGCCATGCTGCTGAACAGTGAAGGAAAGAAAAAAGCGCCGTCGTGTAGCGGCAAACCAGGACCGGAAGTTCCGCTGAACGAGGCAGTGCGCGTAATGAGAAAGTATCTGGCAGAAGTTCGCCGCGAGTTGTCCGTGTCTAGCAGGCCATCATCAATCTCCAAGCGACCTTGATAAATCGTCTTATTTGAGATCGCGAAACTTCCGCGTTCAACTCAGCAAAATGACGGGTTATTTTTGCACACAATGCAGTAGTTTTCGGCGAGCGACGCCGAGCATCAGCGAAGTTTGCGGGTTTGATATACGGCTAATATAAGCTCCCAAACATTAGAGCACTTGCATACTTGCAACTTTCTCCTGCCAGCGTGGGAAAAATGTACTACTGACTTTGATCGACTTGAAACATTTCATAACTTTTATCTCTTAGTTGACTCATTTAGGCTCAAGCATAAACTTTGTAAAATGATTCAGTATTTCAGAATACACAGGAAAATTACGTTTCCAGACAAAAAAATAATAATTAAATAAATAATTTTCAATGAGGCGCTCTGTATTAGAAAATTTTAGCAGTCCAGCGTTTTCTAGATTTAGTGAAGTGCGACCATCATCGGTTGATGTGATGTATAAACTACCTAGTATCAGTTCTTTATTCTCACAAAAATGCGTACGTGAGAATTAATCATTAAAACTTTCAAAACCTTGAGTTTTTTTGGATATGCAGTTTGCTATGAAATTTCGTCTATAAGGAGTAGTTTATTTTCACTCTGTTGGCTGCTGTTTTACATCCATATGTCATATGGATGTAAGCCATGTCATGTCCACCTAGCGACGCCAGCGCCCCCGACTCGATCCTCGAAATTGGCGCTATATAAATCATGTAATAATAATAATAATATAGAACTAAGTAAAACAATCTTCAAAGCATCTCCATCTCAACTTGTTAATCGATGTGATAAAATGCACTGACAAAATGCGTCAACTTTCCCTCTGTACGAAAATGCCGATTAAGGCAAGGAAAGTGGGTGTGTGAATTGCAGTGCAGAGTGGTTAAGTTCGGATGCGAGAGATATATACGCTGCTCTTAAGTCTTGAACGGCGACGCCAGGTATGCTTGGAATGGTAACTGCGTTATCTCGTTGAAAGACTGGCTTCAGTATAAGTGCTTCGGCCACAGGATCTGCAGCTTCAGCATGCATCAGCAGCAGGAAGACTAGTTGGGTACGGCACAGTGTCCGGTTGAACTAGCCAACGTCTAAGCCGTCTTCGCTTTCGATCGACACAATCGACTAAATGCGTCGTTGACTGTTCATGAGAAAACTCTTCTAACTAACTTCTTCGAGCTGCTATTACCGGACTTTTCACTGTCCGGTACCTCACAATGATCTAAAAATACACCCTCATGCAGTATGTAGGCGAAAAGACAGTTCTAAAAGTATACAGTTCAGATGTGCATGAGAATTGCTGAGATTTCGTGAGTCGAATTACCTGAAGTGAATTCATACTATTGCGTCTCCGGCAAATATTTGACCATTTAGATTAATGATAGGTAACACATAAAAAATAAGTAGCTGGTAAGATGTGAGATTTCTGCAGGTCGCAGTGGTAAATAACGGAGATTAGTAAAACCAGACTGATACTGTTATTGATTGACTGCTTTGATAAACCTGCTGTCGGCTCGCCCACGCGTTGTGCCGGCATGGAGACCATTAACGAGTTTGATGAATGTTGCTGTATCACCGACCACATGTTCAAGACAGTGCACAGCCGAGCAACATTGTATCTATCAGATGAATGCAAACTGCTGACTGCGGTCATCCGATCCCGTCACGTCTGTCGTGCCGTGGACCACAACTTCTCTACGTCCGCGGGTGTGAAAAATGTTGCCAATTCTGTTATGTTCGGTGAATGACTACGCATTTTAGACGTCTGTTGCAGGCACATGTTGTTCGACTAAGGCTGTGGCGCATAGAGACTTTGTGTTTTACGCGTTTGCTATAAATTTTCTTCCTTACTTACTTACTTACTTACTTGTTCTTTGCATTCATCAAATTAATCAAAACTATTGCGCAAGCCATTTACCATGGTCGTCGCCAATGTCGTAGTAATAGTTTGAAGTATGCATGTATGCAAAGATTTCAGTGATTGTCACAAAAAATTCTTCAGGAGCACTGTACGAAGAGTAATGTCACATGTCTATAGTCAGTGGTTAAAGTGCAAAATTAGAGGTAGGGAGCGCTACATTCAGGTTTGGGCCCCTGACAATGGTCGTATGCCTTTCCCTAGCATTATAACATGGAATGCTTTGAGCCACAAGCTGGCGTTCCCTTGCGTCCCATTACACTTTAACCACTGTCTATAGTTGTAACTTGTCCGTTGCAGCACTAACGTAACGAGTGTGTTTGCGTGTTCACGATGCAGCACGGAGAGGAGATTCAAGCGCTGCAGAAGAGGATAACGCATCTCGAGACAGATCTCGAACAAGCCAAGACGCAGCTTACTGAGACAAACGAGAAGCTAGAGGATGCCAACAAAAACCTCAGCAACGTAAGAAACCGATATTTGTAGCAGTATATGTAGTTACACTGCTTTTTGTTTTAGCTTCTGGCTTTCACATTTAGATATTATTAAATTCGTGAAATAAGGAAGTAAGTAAGCGCACGTAACAAAACGTCGATATGGTGCATTATAACAACAATTAACAGAACTAGTCATGCGGTAAAAATACATAACTGATATTCTGGGAGAAGTGCGGATAATTTCTCCGGTGAGCCTTTTTATCACGGCTCAGATATGTAGTTCAACAATTCGGTAACTGTATTGAGTTGAGCCTAAATAGAGAGAAATTTTCATGTACAATGCGGTAGATCTGTTTGCAATGATGCGTGATAGAATTAAATGACATACAGACATACAGTAATACTGTAACGGTGCTGTGGCGTGTGTCTTTTAATACATGTCTGTTATCAGTGTCACTGTCACTGTCTGCCATCATCATACCCATCACGAGGCTCCAACGACTGAGTAAAACGAGTCGCATGGGCGTAGTTGGTTTCTTAGGTCGATGCGACCTATTTTATTTATGCATTTGAGTAGCAGGCCTGTTTAATCGGATATGTGTTGGTGGCGCCATCTGGTGAATGCTTGCGAGGTAAAAGCCCACCTGATCGGATGTTGGCAATACCTTGGCGCCGCCTGTTTCTGGCAGCCTTTACCCTTTGGGCTAAACCTGGTTGTTGTTGCTGTCCTGCGTGACAGTCTGTGTCGTGTCATTGCTACCTGCTTGGCAGACTGTTATATGTTGTATAATATCGTGTGTAAGATTGAGCGGTTTGTCTTAACCAACTAAAGATATTATTATTATTATTCTCAACAAACTGCCGAGTATGCGCACACTGAATAGAATCGTCATTCTCATGCTGGTGTCGTGTCGTGGCTGACATCGATCACCATAAATCCCGGAGATGCTCGATTTTGCATGCGTTGCGGTAATCCTTCAAGAGACACTTGTGCTTGAGCTGCGTACACTGTTCATTCTTTGTCTACTTGTTGCTCGAACGCGCTCGTTACGTTGTAATCTACCACCTGTTGAACACAAATGTTCTTAACCTTATGTCTTTTCATTACGTTACCCAAATCCTAGTTGTCTTTTCAGAGTTACTTTAATTAACCTTTTCTAATGTATATCTGTGCTTTATTATTGCTGGAGGCTGAAATTACTGCTAATATTGACGCCGACATTTATACTTATACTCAAGACTGCATTCTAATCTAAGGCCGACCACCAGCAAATGCGTGCATTTGGTTACGCGTTGTCAGTTTCGCGATGGCGGTCACACTGTTCGATCCGCCATATGCGAAAACCCCATGCTGCACGAACACGTCATGGCTCTGTATTTTATAGAACCGTCTTTATTGACGATCGAAGTTTTGCATTATAGGAATGGGGATTTCGGGCAACTTTTGCTCCTGTGATCTTGACCTTGACTCGATGACCTTCACATACGAACTTGGCCCGTGTCCCTTGGAGATATACCGGATGTGCGAAAATAAACTTCCTACGTCAAGGCTTTCGAAAGTTATCGTTTGATGACATACAGGCAGACGTACATATACGCAGACAGACTCCACCGAAATTATATACCACGCCGCTTCGCGGCGGGAGGGGGTCAATAAATGTTTTTGATTATTATAAAACTGAACTTCGCGTTTTTGAGAAGTAAAATTAGCAAGTTAACTGGCAACTGAGTCGGTGGCATGACGCTCCAGAATCAGGGGCATAAAAAGGTTGCAGTTACGTAAGGATTTCGGCATCCAGGAATCGCTGGAGCGGACCCATAGTGATGTGAGACGAGCGAGGTCGGAAGTGACAAGAGGTTGAACCGACGTCTGCGAGTTCCACGATCTAGGCCTCGCTGTCAGTTGGCATCTCGCTGCTCGAACCAAACAACTCCGGGTTTCAGCTGCTGTTGCTGCAGCAGCTGCAGCAGCTGCCGACCTATGAACTGCCTCTCAACGCAGCTGCAAGTTAATCACGAGGAGCGTATAAAGCCGAACAGGACCGCTCGCCGGTCGGGCATATCTCGGCTCCTACACGACGTGCCGTTACAGTGCATATCTCATCTCGTTGCCTGCATGGCACGGCCGGTACCAATATAACGACCGTTCAGCTGCTCTCGGCTTGCATTTCAGCGCCTCTGGACGATAGGCGTTCGGTGAACTATTTCGGAAAATTCTAACCAAGAAAACCTCTTGACGGTCACATTCGCAACATCGTGTCCTCCTGTAGGAAGTTTCTTGACCAGGCATTGTTGGAGCTGATCCCGCGGCCGAACTGGGCAGGATTATGGCATACACATTGTAGGCAATTTCCTCATGGCCTGTGACGACAACAGCCCTACGGAAGACGGATGCCAGTCAATGCCATACATTCTCTAAATTTAGCTTACTATACAATGCTATGAGCGGTAGATATTAGAATACTGGACTGTCAGAATGATTGATAAAGCACGCTATATGAAGCGGTGAGGGTCGGATGGCCTGCAGTTGTGTGGTGCCAGGCCTACGACATCTATAATGCGGGAGTGCAGCCAAGAAAGAAATGAGTAGATGAGTAGCTCGAGTAGATGGGTTTATTTAGGCATAAACTCTGCAGTAGACAGCTGTAACATTTAGCTGACGGGAGAACAGTATGTGAACAACTTGGAGCTCGAGGTTATTACGTGGCGTTGCATGGGCGAAGCGAGAAATGGAGCCGGGGATTAGGGTTAGTATTAACAGTAGCTTACGGCGGGTGGCATTGTGCACATAAACAACCTAAAAACTTGTGAAAATATTTTTCTTGCGAAGCGCAACGGCCAAGAATCGAACGTGCGAAGTTTTTATCGCGAGTTGACGCCTTAACTAAGTTAACTTGCGGCATTACGCCGCGCACTGTCATATAAGGCTCGAGTAGATGGGTTTATTTAGGTCGTACGGCTGGCAGTGCTTTGCCATGACGACGGTAGCTCCGGACTGTAGATCTCTTTCCGTCGTTGTCCCTTTACGACGGGTGATCGAGACAGTGCGCTGAGACAGTGCCGTCCAATTCCCGGCCTCGCGTGGCGCAGAACAGACTGGAGCCCGACAGGCCAGTCTATGAACCATGATGTAATGTTGTCAAAGAGCAGACCGATATTCTTGGTCGACAACGCCTTCTAAATCTTTCCACGAACCCTGTCATTACGTCGTTTTCGATGCTGTCGAAAGATTGTCTCATCACAACAGTTAACAGTACACAATACATTTTTTGGCTCTGCACCAGTATTGTGTACTGTTAACTGTTGTTGTAGTGTTGCACCATTAAGTGCCGTTCTTGGCCTTGGTGTTAATTTTATTGTTTTTGCAATAAAAAAGACCACTTTAAAGCGCTCAGGCATGGATCACACAGTTTTACCTGCAACAAACACCATGCCTGCCTTACCTCGTAAGCGTTCACCAGATGGCGCCTCCAGCGATTGAGGTGGCGAACA
>Ga0049105_1000514_pt1 | contig 13700 bp, 4 predicted proteins | sample WorMetvaBAHAMAS1_FD_61260 | JGI IMG/M metagenome (GOLD analysis project Ga0049105, IMG submission 61260) | Worm MetaG Olavius vacuus BAHAMAS.1 | ecosystem: Host-associated > Annelida > Digestive system > Unclassified | place: Germany: Marburg | collected 2013-04-09
TAAGTGTGTGCAAAACAGGTAGCTGAATGCCTTGTTCCCTTTTTTGGTCTTGTTTGGTGCACACATCCTATCGTTTTATGAATGAAAAATAGTCCATCAGTTATTAGGTGATAATTCTGATGTGACTTGTGTGTCTATTGGCAAATCAACATGCAACATTTACGTGAAAAGATACAATTTCCGTGTTTTCAGTTTCACAAGATAGTGTAGAAGCAGTAATTAGGTGAGGTTGAAAAATATAGCAACATACAATTGCTTGCTTTCTCAGTAACATTTCTGCCAAATATTATAAAAATCCGTCAATGCATTCTCGAGTTATAGCTGAAAAGGTCGGGGATGTTTTTTTTGAGACACAGTGTAGTGTGAGTGACTTATGGAGACATTAATGCGTTGTGTTGTCACTAAAACGTGAAACACATCTAGAATGGATACATCTATGTCAAAAACCTTGTCACTGGATATTCATTTCGGGACTTCTAGTCTCTTTGTACCAAATTTCATGCAGACATTTTGACAGTGTATCTGCATTGAACAAGTCAAAATGTGCTGGTGCACGTGTACAGAAAGTTTGCAGCCCGCATGAAGATATGCAGATGAATGAACTAATAAACAGATTATAAAACCCCAGTAATACGAAGGTCATGACATAAGCACTGTTGTCATTCTGTTCTGTTATTTGTTGTAAAATTTGTTGTCGATCAAAAGTATTAATACTTCATGATACGGTGCTACTTTGCTACATCTGATTCAGAAGCTGACTAATTTTTGGTGGATTGTTTTTACGGGAATTGAGAGGTCTGCTGGGATCATTCCTGTAAAGCTTTAGCTTTTTGGGCTTTCGACTAAATATGGCTGTGACTGTAGCTGCGCTGTAGACGTGCGGTGATATTTACTGCGAAAACTGATGTGCTGCGTGTGGCTTTTGAAATCTGTTACGTCGTGCATGTTTGTAGCATTACAAAAACCAAATTATTTAAACTGTTCTTGAAGTGTTCGTTGCTCAAATAACACTTATGCTGTTCCTTTTATTGTGTTTCATGGTTTGTGAATGCCAACAAGAAGCTCTGTTACCGCAAAGAGTACAGCGCGCCCGTCGTGCTTAGTTGGAGTACTTTATGACATTTCTCGGGAGAAAATCTGTTGATGGCTGATCAACCACTTTAACGTAACTGGCCACGAAAGCTACCTACCGAATTCGGCGAAATAATGCAAAATAATGGCAGTTACGCCGTTCAAGTTCATTCAATTTTGGTACCAATCGAAAGCCCATCTACAACTTCCTGTTAGTGATTAATACTAACTTACCTTCAATCTTGCACCGTTTCCAAGTTACGGCTGATTATATGTCAAATATTCGCTAGTGACAGGATGGCGCTACGCTTTAACGCCCGGGTGATCCCGTGATTATCTCCATAAGTGATATACTGCTGAAAACTAGATTCTTCGGGCTACATTTCACTCGCAGAATGTATCGGTCTATCCTCAACGACTTTTTAGCGAACGTGAACTCACGTTGACGTTCGCTATATGTCATTGCCCGTCCGTCTGTCTGTCGTCTGTAACGTTTGTGCGCCCTACTCAGGTGATTGAAATTTTCAGCAATGTTTCTACACCATTTGGTACCTTGGCATCTGTGACCTTTCGGTAAAAATTGTACCGTACGAAGATCGTCCCAGGGCAACCCCTCCGTCGCGAAGTTACACACAAGATGGGCTAGCCGAATATAGCATTTTGGACCTATCGAACGCTTTATCTCGGAAACGATGCAAGATATGAGCTAAGTTGGTATTAATCACTAATAGGAAATCGCATATGAGCTTTCAATTGGTACCAAACTCGGTGACCTTGGATGACCTTGAACGGCGTCATAGCCCTAACCACAGCGTAATTTCACCGAATTCGGTAGGTTTCGGGACGGATAACGTAAAAGTGGTTGAATGTACACCAATACTTTCTGCAGCGGAAATGAAGGCCAAACAATCTAGTTTTTAGCGATATATCATTTATGGCGATATTTGCAGGGGGTCACCCCTAGCGAGAGCGTTAAAGTTGGGCACTCCCCTCTCGCTAACGAAAATTTGACGAATAATCAGCCGTAACTTGGAAGTGGTGCAAGATAGGAGGTAACTTAGTATTAATCACTAATATGAAGTCGTAGATGAGCTTTCGATTGGTACCAAAATCAGTGACCTTGAATGACGTTGAATGGCGTGATGGCCGTTTCATTGCGTTATTTTACTGAATTCGGTAAACCTGTGTTCGAAGACATAACCGCTCTGTGGCAGAATTAATGCAGCAGTCTATTTTATTTGTAGTGCGTGTACGTCACAGAAAGTTCACATCCGCTATCTCATCTTCTGATAGTTTCTTGTACGTAATAGGCGGAAAAAGCTACTGAATTCGGCGAAATGACGCACACTGCGTGGCCATTACGCCGTTCAAGGTCACCGATTTTGGTACGAATTGAAAGCCCATATGCGACCACCTATGTTGCACCGCTTCCAAGGCCGATTATTGGTCAAATTTTCGCTATTGAAATGGGAGTTGCTCACCTATACACCCCCGCTGGGGGCGATGCCCTGCGATTATCCGGATATACTTTACCTCTCTAGAAAGTAGAGGGATTGTCCTACCAGATGCTGAAACCGCACGATCGTATCTTCATTCATCTGGACACAATAGCGGAGTGACGGACGGACGGAATTACAGCGCTCTGCATGGGGACGCGCTGTAAAACTGATCGCCAACAGACAAACAACACATCAGTGGCCTAACTTTGGGTGACTGAGTTAGGGCGAGACCGTGAGTGTGAGCGGCGAAAAAGCCGCTCTTCGCTCCAACCTAGTAGCTCCCGCTTCGTTTCCGATCCGCGACCTCTCGCTCCGCTCCGCTCCATCATTTTTCTGCAACTCCCATGCACTGCTCCGCTCCGCTCCACCCGATTTTCGGCCCGCTCCACTCCGCTCACGTGCTCGGGGAGTCGGGGCTCCGCTCTTGACGCTTCCGGACGATTTTTAGTATGACCGTAACAACCGCCACGCTGACTTAAATATTCTATGGAAGTTTGTTGATAATATTTTTACTATTATATATTACAACCAGAGTGATTACAACACTGAGCAATTATGTCGGATGTTTCAACATGGCAAGACATTGAAGGACAGGTTCGTGTTTGTAAAGGATATTGGAACTCGTGGCAGCGCGGAAAAATCAGGAACGCAGCCAGATTGTCGAGACATTTCGGCACCATCAGACTGGTGCCGAAATGTCCGGACAGTTCGGCACCAGTACCAAAGTGTCTTGCAGACACTTGACAAAGGCAAGTGTCTGTCTTGCAGACACCCACTTCGGCACTGGCGCCGAACTGTCTCGACCTCCAGCAAACAATAGGCACAGAAGGAAGGTTTAATATTACTGGTCATTATTATTAAAGAGGACCACTGGTTTACACAAGAATACACCGCCGAGGACTAGCGACTATACTCGCATACAATAATTGATTTTTTAACTACAAGTCGGGGTAAATAAATAACTTTAGTTTAAACGTCAATTATTTGGTAAAAATAATTCATGAACTACCGTACTAATCTGACAATTTAAGGGCAATTTATGATTCTCATAATGTGAGAGTTTACGCAATTTTCATATCCAATTAGTGATAACTAAATAAGCATATAGCTACAGAGGCACCGATATGCTACGCGTTGATATTATAATGCTACTGTATAAGCCTAATTCACGTTTCACGTAATTACGCAAGCACAGCCGTCCTCCCTGCCATGGCTTGGTCTAGTGTTGCCCCCTGCCGAATTGTCTTCCTCGGTGCCGAAGTGTTCGTAAGACACTTCGGCACTAGTGCCGATATGTCCGGACACGGACAGTTCGGCAAGGCCAAGTTCGTAGAACAGAAACTACAGGCAAAGTGTACATGGCTATCTTAATTTCAGTTACTTTGTGGTGCAGTACTTTGAATTACATATTGCATAATGTTGGTATTGCCGGCGGATGCAATTTACTCATTTGTTGGCATTGCTCGCTGCTTCCAAACAGCATGACCCCATATATGGCACCTACAGACATGGACAGAAAATAGCTTGCGGTCCCACCATTTGTCTGTCCGTACAGGTGAAAAATTGTATTATGATTTTGCATAACATTTCTTTTTCGTGCTAGTATTTTAAAAGGGGGGGGGGAGAAGGGAGATGGGAAGGGACTGAAAACCTAGCCTATCCTTTCTGTGAGTGTTGAACTACCACCTTGCACTGTCATGGCTCTTCTGCTGTTCTGTCACCATCTACAGATGTGATAATGGTATACTTCAAAGTGCACAACATATTTTTCAGCCACTGTGAACAGCATGGAAGTGACGTATGATGGATGTGATTTCAAGTAGAGCCATTTGCAAGTTTTTTTTCAATTTCTACTTTGCAACTTTTAAGAACTAGGTAATATGTAGGCCTACTTGTCTTTTTTGTACGTGTGGCAGATTGAGAACCTGAAGAGCACATTGCAGTCCCTGCCGACGGAGATGCGCGTGAAAGCCGTGGATTTCATCAACAAGACTATGAACCCTGTTGCTCACAGAGACGTGTATGTTCTAATGCTGTAATATGATGAATTTTTCTGTTTGTTTCATTTTTATTAATTACACAGTTTACACTTTTAATATTATTTCATTGACAAGAAATAGAGTGGTGAGGTTTCATGTAATGATGGTCGGCAAGTTGTTCACACACTTGTCTCTGTCACCAAGCAGTGCAGTTTGGTACTGACTGACCATTCGCCAAAAGGCGTCAATAATCTGCAGCTGGGATATTAGTGGTTGGCCCAGCATAAAATAATGGCAGCCTACCACTGGGTTTATGACTAAATTGCGAGGGACCACAGTATTCTGCGGAAAAATTATGTGAATTCCGTGTGGCATTTGTTATTTAGTTAAATTCCGTTCTCCGCAGCACATCGCTATTAATTTAGCTTTAAATCGTCATCTGAAACAAAATCAGCTCTGCTGTTCAGAATATGCAGTATATTGCTTCTTGTTAGTGTCAGTGTCACGCAACATGCATCTGCTCAGATGGAAAACAAAGCGAGTAAGCAATCAACTGCAGTGACTGAACTGATAAACTGATGGGTTTATTTCGTAAGTTTTCTGCTGGCTGAGTGTCTGTAGACCAGAATGCATGTACAGTGCCATCACTCATATCCAGTATGTTTACATGCTATGTCACAATAAATGTTCATTTGCATACACTGTATGTGTGTTATGCATATTTTTCTAGCCTAGAAACTGAGTCTGATATGAAGGTGCATTTAGAACCGTCCGTGTCTTCATGTGCTGATAATAAAGGTTAGCTCTAAATTTTTTCATTTTCTTGCCTTATCTGTGAGTTCCTTGCATCTTGTTAAGATAGTGTGTAGTATAATGTTTGGTGTGGCTGATACTCTTTTGCTGTTTAGATGTGTTGTTATGCCTCTGCCATCTATTAGGTACCGAAGTCATTAAGCAGTCTGGTTGTCCATATGTCTGTCTGTGAGTCTTTTTGTGCATTTGGGTGTCAGCCGCAGTATAGCCACGAGTAATCCGACTGTCCGTCCGTCCGATAGTCTGTCAAACACATGAATTGCGACGAAACGAAAGAAGCTTATGCCCACATTTTACAAACCGTAGTTTTCCGACAAGCAGAATGGTTGGTGGGGGACAACCCTTTGTGCCTGAAATTTTGGGGCAAACTGACTCCATTCCTGCAAAAACGCCAATTTTCAATCAGTATTCGCTCGTAGCACCTCAGCTGTAACAATTAGCAAAGAAGTTCCATTATCACTAATAGGAAGTACACTATGCGCTTTCCAATGAGCCTATTATGAGCAGCATACAAAATATCCCTTATTTTGCATTATTTCATTGAATTTGATAGCTTTGGAGGCCGATTACCTCACAGTGGTTGAAGATAGACCTATATTGTCTGCAGAGTATTGTCTTCCACTTTTGGCCAAAACTGACCACTCTGTAGCGCGGTCTCTGTGATAGCTGAGCTACTTGTTCATGTTTATGTCTCCTGCTTGACTGGAGATATTATAATGAAACTGATCACAGTTATTCAATATCATGTCCACATGACGCTGATGATATTGAGAAGGTCACTGGTTCAAAGGTTAAGGTCGGCCAGCAGTGGCCGTAGAAATCTTGTGAACTTGATAGCTCTTGAACCACTGAAGCACTTTCAGCGAAAACGTATATGCAAATGCTTCATTAGTCGGGCCACAGACTGATTAGGTTTTTAAGATGGTGGGTTCAGGAGTCAAGGTCACAGAAAACATTTTCAAAAAATGTAGTCAAAAACGGCAGAATCACCCAGATTAATGGTTTGCTGTCGACTTTTTTCTATTTTTTAAATTTATTACTTTTCTGTGTGTATTAACGATAGTAAGACTTTTAAGGAGCCGCATACAACTGGAGTGGCCTGCTGGTGTGATAATTAGGTTGGCAGCCTTGCATTAAAGAGGTAACAGGTTCGGCTTCAGTAACGTGGTAGAGCTCGCACACTCACGAACGGCTAATATATGTGGTGTAATTATTTAGTTCTGAGACTTTACAGCGATTTTGGTTCTGCTGGAGTTTATAGGAGGTGAAGTTGGTGGGCATAAACGAGGAGGAGCAACGAACGCTGAGCTGATTGTAGCTTCGGCAACGAGGTCAAGCAAGCGCCTGATGGAAAAGAAAGATCTGAAGTGTGTTTCTGCTTCATCTGATACAGCTGGCAAAAGTGGTGGCAAAAAGAAACGTGGATCAGCGATGCAGAAACATTCCCGATCAAGAAGTATATGTCAAGCTAAATCTCTTGCTGCTTATCAGAGTGTTGTATTGATTTTGTTGTCCATGTGTTAAGCAACCAGTGCTCGTGAAAGTCTGGGCTTTGTTTCTTGTTGATTATCAGAGTAACTGATAGGGCTGTAAACGATAAAAAAATTAATTGACAAAACTTACTGATTAATTAATTTATTTCAGTTAGAAATCAAGCGTCGCAAATCGGCCAGGAAAACTGTTTTTTGTTCATCAGTTAACAGCAGGGTTTCCACTGACCTGGAAAACCTGGAAAACTCCCGGAATTCTGCTCACCTGGAAGACTCCTGGAATTTTTGGCATGATATATCGATATATGCTGGTTTTGACACTGTAACGGCTGTATTGCATAAAAGTTACTTCGTGTTGTAAAGGAATGTATGGTGAAGTTGACGTCAATGAATATCGAGTAAGTTATTTTATTTCCCATATTTTACGTAACCTTTCTGTACCATTTAAACCCTTTTCATCTACATCTACAACAGCTATTTGGTAACTATTGTGGATCAAATGTGTTTGATATTCGGTTGCGAACTATGACTGAAAGCACCTGGAAAATTCTAAAATTGTATTGGAAAACTCCTGGATTTTTTCATCCAAAAGAGTGGGAAACCTGAGCAGCTCTCTCTGTGAGACACAATTAGTGTGTGAGTGTTATACAGTTTCTTAAAGAAACCGAAATGTTGATGGTGTCTGACGAAAGCTCTGAGACGACTCTAGTGTGCTCCATACAATGTCATTGTCAATAGTAGATTTGTATAGCACATAATCGTGAAGCCCCTAATGCACTTTGTACGCTAGTAGAACGAGAAAAAAAGAGTATGTGCCCTCACAATAACAGTGTGAGTGAGGGCACATTGCGTAGTCATCAATTAGGTAAAATAAGGCTTCAGATGTCTTGAAAGAAGTGGTCGAATTATATATACTCGAATATTTCGCCGGCAGCTGAAATCATGGACGGATGCAGCAGCGGAAGATGCCATTTTGCCAATCTTTCGTGAAGTTCTTTGTACAGCTAAGTTGCAGTTACAGGATGATAGCAGTGGTGGCCGTTTAAGCTTGATCTGCATAATGGAAACATAAATGTGTGTGTGAATGTGAGAATCTTCGTAATTGCAGTTAATGTTTAAAATGTAATTTGAATGCTGTAGAGAATGCGGTGCCGACGAAACCGGCCAAAGTGGCACTTTCCAGTGACAAAACTGAAGCCGAGGTGAAATCGGAGGTTAGCAGTGACGACGCACTCACGGTGGACAAGAGCAGCAAGTTCTTGGATGATACAGCTGACTTGGTGGACTCGTCAGAACAAGATGGTTGCACACATGAGGCAGACAGCACAGACAAACAAGAGACCAACTGTACTTCCAGTGACAGTGCTCGAAACAAACGTGGTCGCCAACGCAAGTCAGGTTCAAAATTGTTGTCATTATGGTTGTTGTCATTCAGGTGACAGTCAGTATTGTGATGAAACTATGTTTTATTTTGTGTAGCCCTTAGTGGCATTGGCATGGTGGCATCGTCGTTAGGGTATTGGACTTGCGATTTATAGGTTGCGGGTTCGAGTCCTGCCTCGGCACTATTGCACAGTGGCCTTAGGCAAGCTACTTGCACCTGTGTCCCTCTGTCACCAAGCAGTATAACTTGGTACCAGTCAAAGGACGGTGATGCTCTGAGGCTGGGAAGGTGACCGTAGGTAGTCTGGCGACGTGCTGGCCATATGTCGCAGACTTTGTAGTTTATCCACCTACGGGCTCGACGCCCATGTAAAGGAGATGAGCACCCCGCCTAAGCTCACCATTGGGCACCACCAGCCTTTACCTTTTATCCCCTACACAACAGCTTACACTTGCCAGCCTATATGCAATACTGTGTTTTACCATGCCTGCAGTAGTTGGGGGGGCATAATGGTTATAAGAGTTTACTAGTGTTGTTACGGTTTGACTTGAATCTATGATGACCTGTTAGGCTTATGAATATATGTTTGGTGACATTGTCATGTCAAAGTAAGTAATTTAGCATGTGCTAGAAAGAAAATAAAAATGTACACACCAAATAGAACTCAACAGTGAAGGTATTCCGCTACAGCCAACTTGACGTATAATATGGGACGAGAAAAGTTTAGAGGTGGACTGTTGCTTATCTTTGAATAGTGCCGATGCAGCCAGCGTTATATCACCTGTAACTGGAGTATTAATGCACATAACAGCAAAATATTTTATTACTTATACACCGATATGCTCGGCGCTGGCTGTGGCAGCCGTCCGTGCCAAACTAAGAGCAATATTGCTGAATATAATCTGCAAAATATTACAATTACTGTGCCACTTTGTTATTTCTGTGCACAACGGCCAATTTTGCGCAGAATTCTACCTAAAGGATGGACCAGCTACGGTAGTTGGTTTACTGTGATTATTTGAGAAGCGTTTGTTTAAAATGTATGTCTCAGTAACGGTAACAAAGTAATACTTTGTAGTGTGCTCTGTACAAGAAGAACAGGGCCCATTCTACAGCCATTGATGTATCGATGGTGTAATGTGTTTCTGTAGACGGAAGTGAATCAATCCGAAAAGCAATAGGACGACCTCGATTTAGCTGTAAGTTTCGTCTCATTGTTTCGTGAATTAATGTCGTGGGAAGTAAATGAGTTTGTTTTTAGTTTGGATAAGTTTAGTTCTGTTGGACTTAGGCATATTCTGCAGTCTTTTTGTGTCATAGATAAAGATTATAGCAGTAGTTAATGAATAAAAATAGTAATAATAAGTGTCTAACCATCACTGCAAGAGCACCTTCCTGTTCCAGCATTTTTTGGTCCTAATTCAAAGATTCACTGCGGTCTCTATCCAAGCCTCCAAGGTACTTTCACCATTACCGGAGTCAAGCGGTGCAAGCACATCATGCCAGCCCCACGTCAGCTGCACTGGCTGCTAGTCTACAGACGAGTGGATTTCAAGATATCCACTCTTGTCTGCCGTTCGTTGGCTGGCATCGCTCTTGTGTACCTAGCTGATGAATGTATGCTGGTTACCGCCGCTGGCCGCTTTTCTCTGCGGTCTGCTGACAATCGAAGGTGCTTGGTCAAGTGATCACGCAACCAGTTCGGTGACCGCTGTTTTGCCACCGCCAGGCCAACGCTGTGGAACAGTCTGCCTGAACAGCTTCGGCAAGCGGACATTATCTTCCGACAGTTCAGATGATCGTTGAAAACATTTATGTGTGGTTAGTTGGGCCACGGCGCCCTGTGTCTGAGCGTTAAGGGCGCTGACTGGAAATCTTACTTACTTACTTACCCACATACCCACTGAGGACGACATTTTGCTGTTTTTAACTTTTATATTTAACTCTCGGGATCTATACTACCAAAGGTAATTTTAGAATTTGTAGAAAGGTAATTTGTGCCTTGAAGCCGGTCTCAGCGCTGACTGTGGACTAGCCAGCCTCTGGGATAACAGTCACCCCGCAGGTAGTGAAGTGAAGTGAAGTGATAGGCTGCAATTACTGTTGCAGTTACCAGTTACTATTTTTATTTGGCATTAAAAATTGCAAGATTAATGTCATAACAGCAGAGCTGTCAAGTTGCCCAGAGTGTGAGATTGTATGGACTTTGAGCGAGGTAGCCCGAAACTTTGAATTTTTTGTAACTTGGTCTAATTATATCTGTTGTCATGTAAAATGTGTTGTGTGTTTCTAGCCTATGCAGAGGGCTACGTGCCAAGTAAGTAATGCAGTCTATTTCCACTGATTTCAAAGAGTTACAGTTATTTGAACGGTTCCAGTTTCTGAATAGTGTTATTACTGTTGATGTTTGACTTAACTATTGACATAATGGAGAGAAGGCTGGTGCTCGGCTTGTGTGGTCAACCGTAATAATGTAAGTGTGGAACTGACCCTACTTTTAGTAGCCAGATTTGACCTTGCTCATTGATATGGTAAGGTAAGGTAAGGAGTAAGGTAAACATGGATTTGTATAGCGCCTCGTCATGAACACACCTCTAAGGCGCTCAGGTATGGCACATGTTCTCAAGGGATCTCACAGTTTTACCTGCACACCTCACATTCATCCACTAACGGAATGAACCATACCTGCCTTTTCCTTCCCAGCCAAAGCTGTCCTTGTGTACTGACCCCAGAGGGATTGAAGGCTGAGTTGGTCTGGGTGGCTGGTTGTGACCGCGTTTACCTGTGTTAAATCATTTCCAGACAGGTAAAGGTCCATGTCTTGGAAATCTGGCTGTCTGTGAATGTACCCAACAGCAGACAATTAACCACATAGTCGACATTGTTTGTTAACAAAATTTCAAGGCAGATTGCAATTACTCAGCGATGTTAGCAGTGAGGCAGTCAACTATCTGGAAACCACAGCCACAAGCTCAACTGCTGGATTTGTTTGCATGGTGTGTTAGACTAAGCCGGCTCCTAGTCGGTCTTCGAATGCACTTTAAATCACTGCACTTTTATTTTTCTTTCATTTATTCATTCACAGCAACTTAGCACTTACGCATTTTGTTTAACCATATTTGCAGTTGAAACGATGTGTGCTCTTGTGCAGAGCCGAAACTATATCATTGTATGAGTTGCAACAAGATGCTCGCGTCGCGTCAGTCATTTCGCGACCACACTCGGCGTCATACGGGCGAAGGTTTCGTTTGCGACCTTTGTGGACAGAAATTCACAACAAACAGTGGCTTCCGTAAGATCGTTAATCCATTATCGTGCATAATAACACATGCAGAACAAAAAACACATTTTGTATAGAGATGTGACGAAGCCAGCCAATATCCGCATCCGCCTGTGGATTTTATGTGCAAAATCCGTCGGATGCAGATGTGGATTTGTGACTGCAGCTATTATAGCTACTACGATTCAGCTTAATTACTTAAAGTTAAACAGTTACAAACAAACTAGCAGTGAATGATTAAAATCATTGTTATTGTTTTTAAAAAGTAAAGAAAACACAACAACAGCTATCTCTATCAATCAATGTAGTGTTATTCAAACTTGTAGAGTTGGACCGGAACAAAAATTTCGAATCCTACACAGTCAGATTTTAAGTATCTGATGGATTTTGGATTTTGGAAAAAGTGTCGGATTTTGTCAGATTCGGATTCGGAATCCATCACATCCCTAATTTTGATGTTGTGCTGTTCCTCGTTGTGTGTTGATGTGATAGGACATCGGACTTGCAATCAGTGTTGTTTTTTATTAGCTTGTTTTTGCTAATTAATTAGAATTGGAATTAGCTGGCTGGCATATGTAAGAAATGTAAGCAGTGTCATATCATAGAAATTAAGACGATTAATTTAGCAGTCTGTTAGATTACTAATTCTCAGTTACTGGTAAATACATACATGATGTGAGTCGAAAAACTGCACCATTTTATTTTTGCAATAACTTTGTCAAACAAAGCTCTGTTTTGATAATTTTTGGCACACATATACCTCAGTAAATTTTCTGTCACAAGCATATTTAATATTTTTTATAAAATCGAAAGCATTGAACCAGCTTAAGTTTTAACAGTACAGCATGTCAGCACAGCATGTGCGCACAGTCATCAAGATGCTTCATCGTAAGAAACTGGACTTCATTATAGCACCAAACCTGTTGCTTTTTAACATGACTGACTTCAGTCCTGTTTATTACAGAATCTTGGCAATGCTACAGGAGTGGGTCTGTCAACATCGTATGGGAGATGTTGATAAGTTGAGGCAACGTCTGATTGATAGACAGACGATCATTGATCAAGCAATTGATAGATGGCAGTTTAGGCTAAGGGCATGAGTTATGGCCAGAGGTGGAAAATTTAACATCATCCAATGTTCTATTATTGCACTGCATTGTTGGTCAATGCATTTTCATACTTCTGTGATGTTTGTTTCAAATGTTGGCGATGATAATGATGATGTGCAAACTCGTGTGATATAACTGACGTTGTTTATGACATATGTATGCATCCTGCATTTCACAAGCCATTATAAGATATTGTTCAAGAGAGATGGACGATTTTGATATCATTTTGTTGCAAATTTACTGGAGTACGCGTTTGGCAAAAATTATCGAAATAGAGCTTGTTTTGACAAAGTTATTGCAAAAATAAAATGGTGCAGTTTTTTGACTCACAGTGTAGACATGCATAACAGAAACATGTGATGCGATGTCACTTTGATTGTAAAATATATCTAATTAAGCTTCTGATTAAGACGTGTTAATTAGAATTAGTGCATAATTTTTAACTAATTAGAATTGTGTTTTGCTGCAGAAATGAGCCGCTGAATTTAGGTTTTTCTGGCAGAAATTGTTTTTTTTCTGGATAAACACTTTACAACTAATGCATTTATTTGGTAGTTTAGTATCAGCAACTTGCCCAGAAAAGTAATCAGCAGTTTATTAGTCGCCTTTATGGTCTACCTGATTCACTAACACGTTTTGCGCACGTTATTCCATGGCGAATATATTTATCCATGTCGGCTCCAGCTAAATGTACAATATTTTGTTTAGTCAGTCATTAAGTAACCATTTGTTAACACTTAAATTAACAGTTAATACTGACAACAGATTCGATATTTTGACCAGCGGAGTTGATTTTTCAGTTGCCGAATTCACAGATATCTGCAGCAGAATTTGATGAAATGCCATGCAAAATTTATAGAACTTTTTTGGCGGAAAACTTTGTGGTCCCTGCTGATAATGTTTGATAACTTATGCTATGTGATTATGATTACTGATGATGATTACAATACAATATAAAACTTATAACGTGCCATATGTAACTAAAATGTTATTCGTGGGCGTGGGGATGACACGTGACTAGGTAGGATAGGCAATGTTAAAAAGATGAGTCTTGAGTTTACGTTTAAAAACATTG
>Ga0049105_1000515_pt1 | contig 13696 bp, 8 predicted proteins | sample WorMetvaBAHAMAS1_FD_61260 | JGI IMG/M metagenome (GOLD analysis project Ga0049105, IMG submission 61260) | Worm MetaG Olavius vacuus BAHAMAS.1 | ecosystem: Host-associated > Annelida > Digestive system > Unclassified | place: Germany: Marburg | collected 2013-04-09
AGGCCCCCTTTGGAGAACTTAGGGGCAACGTACGGCGATCATCTTAGGCTCATTGGAAAGCGCGTAGTGGACTTCCTATTAGCGTTAATTGAACTTTTTTCGCTAGGTGTTACGGCTGAGGAGCTACGAGGGATTATTGGTTCAAAATCGGCGATTTTGCTTTAATGGGGGTCAGTTGACCCAAAATTTCAGGTAGAAGGGGTCGCCCCCCACCAACCATTCTTCTTCTCAGAAAACTAGGCTAAATGTTCTTTCATATGGCATATAAATCTGGACAGATACCGTTTTGTCACAATCCACGCGTGTGACAGACGGACGGACAGACAGACGGACGGACGGACAGAATTCTCATCACAATACCGCGTCTGCATCACATGCAGCGTGGTAATAAGTTGAAAAGAATACTCACAGATAAAATATACAGCACTAACAACAATACATAGAAATTAAAATAGTAAGCACTAGCAACTAGTAATTTTAATGACGGTTTCTTTATTAGACAATGACCACTGAAGTTGAAGATAATCGTGTAATTGTCAAAAGCCAATTACAATTACAGTTACACATTTGACAATTACAATTACATGTAATTAAACAGACAATTTTTCAATTACAATTACATTCACTAACTGTAATTAATTACAATTAAATTCCAATTACAAAATTACTATTATAAGTGCAACTGACCCATGTCTGCTGTGAAGATATACTTAGTTCTTAAGTCATATTAAGTTAACTACAAGTACCTTCACTGAAACAGCAAAGTCACTATTAGCTGTCAGGCTTATTACATAAAAATCTGGGCCATCCTATATCTGTCCCAGTAGTTACACTTACACAGTAAAAATATGCAGGGGCATAGCCAGAAATTTTGAGTGGGGAAGAGACGCTGAAGGCGTCGAGGAGGTGGAATTGGGAGGGGGTGTCTACCTACCATCACTCTATGCCCCTACCCAGAAAGTTTTTAGAATTTTATCTCCACTAAAACAGCAAAATCACTATCAGCTGTTCCAGTTAACTTAAGATGCAACCACAGTCTAAACTGGCGGTAAGTATCGAGAACTGAAGACATCAGATGCAAGTTTAATAAACAATGCAGGAATTACTTATGTCAAAATGTTTATTATATCAACACTGCTTATGGTTACTGCAGCCCGCATAGTTCAGGCTCAACTTTTACAGAAACGTTTAATCGTCATGTGTAAATATTTATGCCATGTAACTAGAAAACACCCAGCGACAGACGAAGACAGACCACCAATGTGCCATGTGGTCAGCATAGATACTGGAATTTCCCATCATCACTTTCAGCTTTCACTAATGCCCATCACTCAAAGTGGGGTTTACAACAGTAGTTAATTAAACCGCAGACATTCAGAGCAGCTGTGCAATGCTGATTAAATTGAAAACATAAATCCTGAATCCGGCTTCAAAGTCTAATGCAATACTCCATGGCCCAGAGCCCACCACTACCAAAAAACTAACGGTAATTCATTCACAACTGTCTGAGTGGTCCTGCTCACAAACCAACAAACAAACTGAGCGCCAAACAATCAGGTCTTTGTACACGTTACTGAACTACAACAGATACACTAGTTAACAGATAAGAAATCTTACACTGATTGGATTCAGAAGATTCCACACCTGTAATGTTAGCTTCTACGCTGGACACCTCATCAACAATGACAAAGTCTTCATCATCATCATCACTGATTACAATCGTCTCCGTCTCCAAAGCTGACAACTCCACCTTTGAGTGATTTCTTTTCCTTTCCTGTCTGCCCGCCCCAGCGATTCTAGGAACCGCCGGCACAGTCTGTCTGCTTGCACAAGTCGTCGATGTCGCAGTCTGACAATGTGAGCTATTTATGCTTGCAGTAACTGTGGCTGCAGGTCTTCCGTTAACGTGACGAGGCGGAAGAGTTGCAATCTGCTGACTAACCGTCACCTTTCTCTTACCACTAGTTGGTATTTGCACAACAAGTGGTACAACAGATGATGATGTGGCAGACGGCTTCCTCGAATTCACATTATTTCTCTTTACGGTGGACATCGGAACATAGCAACTCTTGTCGGAATCTGGACTGGTAGAAGAATCTGGCAGTACTAAATCAGTCAGATCGTTAACTGACGTCGCAGCAGCAGAAACGTCAATAACAATGACACTGCTGGTAATGACATCTTCGTCAGAATCAGTACCCGAACGTTCAGCGGTCATGCCAACTTCCGAATCCGTCGTCAAAACTGTCGGCGAGGCGGACGCGATATCTTCGGTGAAAGACAGCAGCAATTCCGGCACAAACGGTGACACTTCTGAAGTACTTTTGTCGTCATATCCGTCACTATCTATGACTATGTAATCTGTTTCATCAACAGTCAGATCTACAACTGATGCGGCTCTCATGTCATCAGCATCACAGACATCATTGTTATTAACATCACTCATAGTGCAAGACGCTACCAAAGCTCCGCTGGCTTTACAATCAACCAAGTTCAGCACATGATCTGATGATGTCCTCGCTGCTTGATGATCTTCCGCCTGTATTCCACTGCGGGATCGCACATCCCGTTCAGAGCACACTATCGGCGTAAATCCAACTGCCGTAGCTGCAGCAACAGGCAACGATTCACGAGGAACCGGTCTATCTCCAACCTCGCTTACCGAAATGCTTGTCGCCACAATGTTCTGACTGTTTCCAGGGACCTGCAATTGTGGTGGAAATGGATATTTAAAACAGGGCTGTATATCATCATCTGTGGTGGTCACCACACTACAGGTAGAAGATAATCGTATCTGAGATGCAACTGTGGCTGGACTAAGTGCCATCTTACCACAGACCACCTCCTTGCTTGAGGCAAGCTCAGCGGTAGAGACCTGCACTTGTGGCGGAAACTGAAACTTACCACAAGGCTGTTCTGAGGGTTTTACGTCATTAGAATTTCCACTGTTCCCACAATCAGCCGCAGCTGCAGAGCTAGTGCTGATGTAGCTATCGATTTGCTTATCCTCATCAGATAGATATGTGGATACTTTGGCCAGACTAAATGCCGTCTTGCCCATCTCTTGACTTGAGAAAAGTTCTGTGGACAGGACCTCCACTTGTGGTGAATACTGACCACATGGCTCTACTGTGGGTTTTATATCATTAGAAATTCCACTGGACTGCTTGCTTTTCTTCCCTATGATTCTCTCTGTAGCCATCTTTTTGCCTGATGCCACTTTGACGGAAGGTTTCTTTGCTTTTGGTGAAAACTGAAACTGAAAGTTAACACCAGGGTGAAATGAGGGTTTAACATGGTTAGAAATTCCACCCGACTTCTTGCGGCCTTTCTCAGTCAATCTTCTTCTCTTGCCAGGTGTGGAATGCCGAGCCTCGGAGTTTCCAGTAACTGTACAAGACTGAGATGATAATGATTGAAGGAATGATGGTAACAAATCATCGGCACCAGCTTCTGCCAGTACCTGTCTGACAGCCTTGCACATTTTATTCTTCTGTTTCTTCGACAGATGCTGTTCAGACTGGAGAGATAAATTTGTTGGTGGAAACACTGACAAATCTGGAGGTCTGCTTTTCAGTGCTGAGTTCACATAATCACGTGCCCAGGAAGTCCAATTCCAACAGCCAGCTGCTTTTCGTTTTCCATTTTCGAGCTGGCGTTGCTGATCCACATTACAGGTACTTGCAACCGATGACTGATATGGAAGAGGCAGTGATACTGTGGAAGAACATCCGACTTTTGAATCAATTCTAGTACGCTTTTCTTCATCAACCGAAACACCAGCTGTTACCCTTTTATTCAGAGAATCATTAAATTGCAGCACTGGACTGGCAGTGCTAGAGGCTTGTGTGCAAAGTGAAAGAGACTGACCATCTGAGCCAAACAAAACCTTTCTCTTCACAGTCTTATCTGAGGGAGCAGTGCACGTATTCGTTGACTTTGATCTCTTTCGTACTTTGGGCTCTTCAACACTGGAGCTTCTGGCTAAACTGATCAATGAACGTTGGACTGGAGTCAACTTTGACTCAAATGGAGCCACTGTAACTCTTCTCACTTCATAAACTTTTGTCTCTGTGGCAGCTGAACTGGACATGACTGAGCTGGTTGTTGTATGCACGGACTGAAGAGATTTCTGTGATTCTGCAACCACATCGAAGCTGCCTGGGGCCAAAACTTCAACTCCAGCTGAATATGAGTCCAAATTTTCACCTGCATCAAGTGTTTTAACATCTGTTACACTTGTAACCACCATGCCATCAGTATGCAAAAATTTGCCTTCTGTTGATGAACTTATTGTTGGACCAGATAGATCTGAAGTGGTTGAATTAGCAGAGTTCTGCGATTCTGTCAGAACGCTACTGTCTGAAGAACAATTACTGACTGCCGATCCACTGCTTATCACTGTGCATCCTGCAGAGCTGTGAGGAATTACAGAACCAAATGGTGTGGAGGAGGTCGTGACTGCAACTTTACCACCCATGCCTAAATCGGTCTTTCTTACCCTGTTTGCCAGAAACGGAGAACTACGGTAAAACTGACTGGAACTGGCGGCACTTGGATGATTTAACGATGTACGTACTGGGATCACAGAACCCACAGTACGGGCATGCACTGGTGCTGCTCGCAGTACGGCATTAGTCAGAGGATGCCATACAAAATTATTGTTGTACAAGTGATATCGCTGACTGAGCAATGAAGGGTAAAATGCATATGGTTGGTGAATATTACCAACTTGATACTGCTGTGAACGATGATAGTTGTAATTGGCTAACAGTGATAGCCAATTTGTCACCTGAACAACAAAAATAACTGACAAAATTGGTTATAACATCATACATGTTATGACTTGCCATAATGTCATGAATATAACAATATTATGTATATTTTTACAATACAGTGTACACACTACACTCAACAGTCACTGGCATCACTTTGGACCAAAAAGTGACTATACCATTCCCGTATATTCATCCCCTATCTCAGTCCTTACTCAGGGTGTCTTAACAGATAAGCAGTTACAATTTGCAGTCCACAAGTTTTCTGGAGATATTTAGACCGCAATCCAGTAAAATTTGCCGTGTTTTTGAAGCGGGAAAAATCCATTTCATTGCTGTTTTAGTGGACATTTGCCTGGCAGGGTTGCTCAATGCTCATACCAATCCTGGTTTGCTGTACGATGCCTCCACTGGTTACTCAGTAGTACACAATTATTTAACACCTTTCAAATACAAGCAGTCAAGTCTGTGGTAACATTAATGACAAACAGTCAAACAATGTCAGACAATTTCCAGGAGACTTTGCAAATTTCCAAAAGATCTGCAGAACTTCCAGGTCCAGATGACTCACATTACTGGACCATGCCCAGTCCATCTGTGGCCCGACCGATCTATCGCTAAGTAACATGTATTAAGCCTATTTAAAAATACGATAATTAGACAGTCAGATCGGTGAGCTGACTGAAACCCCAAGAAAATTTATACGGTCAGATCGGAAGTAATAAATATTCAATATAGTAATAATGTGTTTTTTATAACCTCCTTGTAATGCTGTCGACATTCATGCTTCCCATAATGCATAATCCCATAATCTGTTCCGCAGATCATATGGCAATGCAAACTATCGACCACAGTAGCATTGACATTACTGTAATACGTGACATACAGCAGCCCTGAAGTTTTGTTCAAGACTTGCACGATGAAATTCGTGGATGATGATGATGAATGCAGTCACTTGCTTAACTTCTTCGCAGTGGTGCCAATGCATCATTAACAGTTTCCTGATGGGCATGCAGGTGGCATTAAGATGTTCCTGTCCCCTGGTTAAAATATGCTTTTCTTTCTTTTGTCTCAAAGTAACTGTGACACAGCAGCTATTTCATCGCACAAATGGTGCATTCCGATTGGGCTTATCATGACATTTCACAGCAAACAACAGCTAGCCTATTAAGCTGTGGTAGCTCTGCCTCACAGCCATAAGTGAATTAATGCTGAACTCCAATGCAAAACAATGAAGTTGCATGCGTAATTAACACAGAACAAAATCATTTTACGTAATGGTTTAAAGATAAATAAATGTAAAATAATGAACAAGCACATAGGATTAAGTCAATGCCCATCACTGTGACCTCTTGGAAGCTGTAACAATACCTGATCTGACCGTATCAACAGTCCTGGTTTTTCAGATCGCCGATCTGACTTTTATCAATCATGAGCTCCAGATAAGGCCAGCTCGCTGTCGGCGATCTGGTTATATCAATTTATGAGATCGTTCAGATAGCCAATATGGTTCTATCAATTTTCTGCCTATTTACGGTCAGATCACCAATCTGACTGTATCACCATCGTTGACCAGTGAGCATGACTACAGCAGCACAGTTTGCCCAGCTGTTTTGACATAAAAAATTTTACGTTTCCGCCGCTAAGAACAGGTGGTGAGAGGCATTATGTTTCCAGGTTGTCTGTCCGGCTGTCTGTCCGTTAACACCTCAGATGATCTCTTCTACTTAGTGGAGGAATTGCCACAAAACTTGGCACAAATATCCACACACCAGTGGGCACAGCTCGATGTTTTCAAGGTCAGCCAAAGGTCAAGGTCACAGCAGGGTGAAATGCACTTTTCCCGCTCGACTTATGCCTTTCGCTAAATACTAATGCTAACCCTACACCTACACCTAACCCTAATACTAACCCTAACCCCAACCCTAATCCTAACCTTAAGTGAGCGTAATGCAATCCTATGGCACCCCGTAAACTACAATCTAGCTGTAGAATATGTCTTGGACTCATGCCAGCGGCCGCCAAATTTGAACGTTCGCACTGCCCGCAATTTTGGTAAACCGACTGCAGCACGTATCAAAACAAACACAACGATTTTTTCACCTCGTACTGGTAAAAGTTCATGGAAGCGGATCAAAAAATATAGTCTTCGCTGTATACTAAACCAGTTATTCACAACAATTTTCTTTTAATAACAAAATTACAAATCGAAAACAAGACATCTCTCCGGTTACGTGAACATGATGTACATTTGCTCCCAATAGCAACATTATTTGTAGCCCAAAAATAATTAAATGTACTCATTTTGTCTTCGTCTTCTTCTTCGTCTTGGTCGTTGTTCATCGTACATCGATACTTCGTCACCTGTCTGAATCTTAATTTAGTCGGAAACGCGGCTCATTCAAGATTAGCAGCTAGACCTTCACTCGATAGTCGATATTGATACTGATTCAGCATTTCAGATTCAGATGTTTACCTATATTGAGTTACTTTTTGCCATTGCCTAAGCCGTAAATTGAAAATACCCGGTAAATGTAGGCCTATCAGCATTCAGCACCGTAATTGCGATTTTCACGAAACAGCCATCCACTGAACTAACTTTTTCGGCTTTCTTTTTGGCTTTATGACAATCAAGCCTACCTTTCTGAATTTTTCTTCTGCTCAACGTTTTCTTTGTTAATTTAAAATTTATTTATTTCTTACTTTCTATTTTTGATGTCGTGTAGTCAGAGATGCTCCTCAAGCTGTCCTCAATCTCCTCATACTCGAGGCAACTCTATTTGGACAAAACTTGTTTGGCCTTGGCCTTGGCTGGTTCCGTTACGTTATATTTACCTTTGTTATGTAAATAAGCTAGCTGATATGCAAATTATGTTCATGTTCTGCCTGCAATGGGCGTGGCTGACAGAGCACAGCTGTTTGCACAAGAAAATAAACACAAGCTGCTAGGTAATTGAGGTTGTGGTTCGTCTTTGTTGCGCGCTGTGTTGATGTTTAAAACGACTGATGTAGCATCTGTATCGTCCAGGTGCGTCTTGTATGCAAATTTTAGACAAAACGAGACGCGTGCATGTTGCATTTCAACTGTATTTTGAGTGAAACTGCCTGTCGATTCCATCCAACAACGCATTCGTTCCTGTACACATAACCAGGGCCTTGACCGTGACGTCATCGAAAGGCTATCGTTCTATGATTACGACAGTGACAACTGATTTGTAAACTATAAGTAGAACGTTTAAGAAGTAGTTTTTCCTTTCGGGTACTCGGCGTCAAATAATTATCAATATACGATATACTAAATGAGAATGCATTGCGCGTTGTAGTAACCACCTCACAAGTAAACAACGCCTCCCAGCTTTTTCAGTAAGTCATCAACCAACTCTGTTTAATCATCAGTAGCAAAGTATCACGCAGTGTTAGTTATGAAGCAGTGTTTAGTGCTAGCGTGATGCCGATGCATTGGTGCAAATAACCAAACTAGTTCATCAGAATATTAGGCTGTTTTACCCCGCACGAAGTAGGCCCATTCAATCAAAAGAAATTCTACATACACCTCTGGAGAAGGGTATGTCATGAGTGTCACCACCTCTTGAATCTAGTCTTGAATCCTACTTTTACTGCTGCTGATTTGGACTGGTTTATTTACTGTGGTATTTGTAAATTATTTTGTTGAATATGAACTGTCTTTATGGAGCAAATAATGTGATTTATTGATTGTTCAGAGTACGGAAAGTCTTCCGAATCGGTACAGTGCGCTATAACTGGCCCATGTCTGCGCATGCATCACAGGCCTTCAGCATAGCGCACTGTACCGATTCGGAAGATTTGCCCAGAGTACTGATCAATATTTACAACCATTGCCAGCAAATATTGGCTTATTACATTGGTAATTTATTTTAGATATGCATAAGAAGTCTGTGTTTTTGTCTTACTTTAGCAGGATTACTCTATAAATTGTGAATAAATTGGGAAATTGTTTTGAATTTTTAAGGGAATTGCAGACCATGGAACAAAAGTTAATTAGATTTTGGGGATTACCTTGATATGGTTTCATGAATATTTCTTTGTGGATCTTTCTTACTACATATAGCTTCATCCAGCGGATTTCAAGGCTCCACAATTGGCATCGTTAACATTTTGGCTTATCACAATTGCAGATCCTCTGCCATACATGGCTGTGAAAGATAGGATAATAATAATAATGCGTTTGTTTCTATAGCGTAAAATAAACTGTCCTCAGTTGCACTCACGGCAGTTCAACCCAATACGTAGTTTACGTAGTTTTTATCCTTTCATTTTATTTTTATTTTTATCTGCGTCTATGTAATCCACTGGTCAATACAATTTTGTAAGCGGAATACATTTATGAACTATGAACTATGAACGTCTTTAGTTTTCTCGCAAAAATCTGCAGAGAAATGGACGCGGAGCGAATGTTAGCTGGCAAACTGTATGCGTCAGTTTTCCGGAAAAAAATAGTCATAGCATGGGCATATCTTCTGAATCGGTTCAGTGCGCTATGCTGAAGGCTTGTGACGCATGCGCAGACATGGGCCAGTTATAGCGCACTGTACCGATTCGGAAGACTTTCCATGGCATGAGTCATATAATTCAAAAGCTAGGATTATTTGGCTACATTTCTGTCACAGACATGTGGGTTTGTATGCAGTTAGCTTAACGTAGGTGGCTCTAAATGCTACCGCTTGGGGTTACATTACACAAAACAAAGGCCACTACACGGTTCGAAGTCATTCATCGTCACCACATTTGGTACCAGTGGAAAGCTTGCATGCAACTTCCTATTAGTGACTTAATACTAACTTACGTCCTGTCTTGCACTCATTTGGAGTGAACACCTAAATTCAGGATTGATAAATTTGGCGTCAAGAACTAGAGACATATTTAGGTGTGACGATGTATTATCGTGTGCAGTCGTGGCCGAGTGAGAGGAAAGAAGTGGAGACTGAGAGAAGAGGTAGAGTCCAAGCGTGGGGGTGATGGGTCGCAAGTTTTGCGAGTTCATCGCCGGTTCGCGACTGCTGGAATGCGCAAGTTGTTCAAAGCCACTGACGAGTATAGAGCAGCGTCACTCGGCAAACTTCGTCAGCTCGACCGGTCCAGCTTGGCTGTTCCATCGTGTGGTGAACGTGAGTCTCAGTGAGGCGTACAGTCGAGTGATGATTACCGGCCGACATCTCGTCAACGACGTCATGTGCAAGTTCTGCGGCGCACGGTTAGGCTGGAGATACGAGTATGCCGTCGACGGACCACAGCGTTACAAGGAGGGCAAAGTCATACTCGAATGCGCTGCCTTCCGCGAAGTCGAGAATACTGTCGATGCCCAGATCGTTTCCGGTGTTGACCGATCGACGTTTGATTCAGATGGCAGTGATCATGCCTGATATGCATAGCTTCATATGTGTATATTTGTTGTTGAATGGACTATGTACAGTCTGTGACTAGATTTGCCAACAGTGTTATCTGCAGGTCTCGACATTTCGGTAAATTGTCTCTGCCGTGGAATTTTTGGCATAATTTGTGCGACCTTACGTATTTCGAAAATTATTGTTACAGATTAACCATACGTGCAGCCACATCAGTTTTTACATGTGCCATAAGATGTGACATCAGCTTTGTCGCTGGCAGTGTTCATGAACAGGCTCAAGATGTACTTGTTCCGCCGCTGCTATGAAACTGTTTGACTCCAAATGACACTTTCTTTTTCCCGTAATTTCATCCCGTCCAGTACAGTGGTCCTCGCAATAGTGTTAGCTATTTAGGCCACTCTAAAAACGCCAGTTGATGATGATGATGATATGTGGCTCATTGGTGTGCACACTTTTAATTAGTTGCCAAAAAGAACGAAAGTTGATAACTGTAATACCAAGTATGTTCATGGCTCGTGGAAATAATCATTATTTCGTCAGAGACCTTCGGATGCCATTGTTGAACCCATTGCGTGTAACCGATATTATGTTAACCTGATACATGTGTGGGTATTTGAAATAACTTTGTGGACCGCAGTTATATGCTGTAACTTTCTGTTGAGTAATGCAGTTTTGGACTGTGGTTCAAAGCGGAATCTGTGACAGTACGTACATCGGTAACAGTAACGTTATGGTTTACCGTCGGTGAAAGAACAGTGTTTATATGCGGTTTTGTTTATGTGCTGTTGTTTCGGACCTTTTTTTGTTGACATTTCTCCTTTTTCAGTAAATTATGTGATTCGAATTTGCATTGCATTGAAGACACATTGGAAATGTCATACACAATTGTGTAATACCACACACTGTACGTTTGAAATGCGAAATTTTTGGCGAGTCATTGATGAGGCAGATTTAGCGGTTACATGAATTAATGCACTGTACTATATCACTTCTTACAATTAGCTCGATGCAGTGTATGCATAAACGTGAACCGGCTTGCTAAAACGAACACATTTCACATTGTTTGTAACAAATAACATATATTTTGATCATTGCTCTGTTTCACCTTTCCTTGCAGTTGGCCCAAAGATTTGCCAGATATTACTACTTACCAGATATTACTACTAATAGTCCGACACAGTTTGCTGGTTGAGTTAAGGACTGGGCTAGATTGTAGTTTACTGGGCGCCCTAGCAATGCATTACGCTCACTTTGGGTTAGGGTTAGGGCTAGGGCTAAGTTTAGGGTTAGGGTTAGCATTAGTATTTAGCGAAACATACACACGTTACAGTGTATTTCAATGGCGCCCAGTAAACGTAATGTGTCCCAAGTATCTCAGTATTTCATGAGATAAGTTTTTTCTATATTGTTCCCCACCAAAACATCATATAGCACACCAGTAACATGCAAACAACTGCTATATGTCATATGCCTGCCAGCTATTTTTAGATACGGGCTGCCTGGCAGCGCCAGCCGATAAGCGATGTCATGTGCATTGTACCAACATAAATTTCTCGCTGCAGATGTCGCTGTTTTACCGTGAATTGGGAGGTCTGCGGTGTAAAAACTAAATAAAAAATCGGAAAAAAACCTGCATGCTACCAAAGACGTTGTGGACAAAAATTTAAACAATAAAGAGCGACCTCGAATTGTGCTTTTGGTGGTTGAAGTAACAGACCAGTGATTACTCTAGGCACATCTCTGGGTGATGGTGCAATCCGCCAGGACATTTAGAGTCTCCGGAGATGTTGGGCCTCAAGCTCAGTCTGACCAACCCTACACCCAGCTTATTTCGTTTCACTTGGCTTCTGTGGATGCTAGAATAATGCCTTTTGGTAGCGTCTTTGCTGTAAGGCTCGGTTCCAGTGAGTTCAGTCTTTCTCATACATGTACCTCTGGTACGATGCTGATGGGATTGAAGCCTAATCCTCATGACCCTATTTTCCCTCAGTGCTTTTCCACTGTTGGCTGGGTTATTTGACCTGTTAAACCCAACCCCAATATGACCTGTAATGTATTTGGTGGGCATTAAACTTCACTCCACTGGTATGATACCGACATTATGGGTCTGTTAAGTTTTCTTCGCTATGATCATGATGGTTGTCTGGAGGTAAGAGGGGAGATTATCAGAACTGTTCTGTGTTGTGTTGTGTGTGTCTGTAAAAACCCGTCCCCAATATGACCTATAATGTGTTTGGTGGGTCATTCAGCCTCACTCAAAACCAACATGGAATTTTCTTCTGTATTTCTTTGTTGGATGTTCTTTCTGGTCTGGTGTATGTTTATGAACCTTCGCAGGCATTTGTTGATGAAGACTTGAAACTTGCCTGACGTCCTTTGTGTAATTGTGTAACTGTGTGTTAAGTAAGACAGCCTTCACACCGGAGTTGACTGTCTTTACTTCTGTTGGCATTCCAATAATCACGGATGCCTATGCTACCTTAGAATACCACAAAGGTGACAGTTTGGAGTATATATTTTTCAAGTAGAAAGAATCTTAGTAAAAAGGTACACTTTCATGACTTAGTCACCGGTGCATTTTTCATGAAATAGATGGAGGCCCCGACCACCGAGCTTGCCATTCCCGACTCGACACTGTCTCCTACTCTGGGTTGAATGTCGCTGAAACTACTGCCTAATGGTGACACGGTAATTGAAACAAAAAAAGTCGGTGTGTAAATCAGCAAGTCATTGACACGTGACTGGTTAGGGCCAATTCACATTAGCAGACCTTGTGGCATCGCTGTAACGTTATATTGTTCGGGGGAAGTTACGGACTTACTATGGTATTGTCTATATGTCGTGTCATTTTCAATTCACGTTACAATAACACATAACATGACTTTTATGGGTTTGTTGCTGACGTGACACACCAGCAAAAATGTCATGATGGTCCAGATCCCAGTAACTTCTCTGTAACATCCCCATGCAGTTTGAAAAGTCTGAGGCAACTCTATATCAAGCCATAACTTCCTCGCTGGTTTGTCAGTGACAGTCACAGACAAGCCACAGGGATGTCACGGGAAGTCCGTGACAAGTCGTATCGTTTCATGACAATCTAATGTGAATTGGCCTATATTGGCGTGGAACAGCTTCTGCGATGTCAACTTTACATAACGTCATTAAGTTAATGTATTTATACATACGTGTACCACGTGTGATTGGTCACTGTTTTCTGTTTATGTAGATGACTGTAGCTAATGTTTATTGAGTGCACTGGCAAAGTTTGCAGGAGATCCCGCAAATGTCAGAGGAGTTGCATTTTTCTTGGCAACGTCGGCAAAATGTTACACCCTGGAACTGTTGACTCTGGCAAGCGTTGTCAACATTAATGCAGCGAAACTGCGAAATATGCCACTTTCACAACTTCCCCTGCCCTCTGCTAGACAACATCCGAGTTATGGTGATTGTCTGGAGGTTAAGAGGGAATATTATCAGAACTGCTCCGTGCTGGGTTGTGTGACACAATGTTCACAGTCAGCAGCACACTCATAT
>Ga0049105_1000516_pt1 | contig 13692 bp, 7 predicted proteins | sample WorMetvaBAHAMAS1_FD_61260 | JGI IMG/M metagenome (GOLD analysis project Ga0049105, IMG submission 61260) | Worm MetaG Olavius vacuus BAHAMAS.1 | ecosystem: Host-associated > Annelida > Digestive system > Unclassified | place: Germany: Marburg | collected 2013-04-09
GGAGCGCAATTCTGCAGGAAGACTGTTCCATGTAACTGGCCCAGCAAACGAGAAGGCACGTTCTCCGAACTTGGTCTTCAGATGCGGTATGGTGTAGCTGGTGGTGTCTGAGGAGGAACGAAGGTCAGAGCGTGTTACTCTTGTAGACGTGAGCTGCAGTGCATCAGAGATAACATGGAGCCTTCCCAACATGGATGTTATGCATCATAACACAAAGCTTGTATATTCTGTTTACCTCGTGTCATGATCCACAACTAAACAGTTAAAGGTATGTCTTTCGCGCCATACGATATGGCGATGTTTCCGGTTGTTGACGCCAAATATCATAATCGTAGGTTTCACCGCATGATCAAGCGTGTCAAACAGAGTAACCCTTGTCGACTCGAAAGTGAAAACTTAAATATATTGTTCATTAATAGAAAGTCGTATCCGGGCTTTCGATATGTACCAGAATCGATTACTTTTAATAACCTTTCGGCATAATGGCATTTTAGCAGCGTTATGAATTCGGTTGTTTGAGAGCCAGGCCAGTTGGAGTTAGACTAATACTGTCTATGATAAAATGTAGGCCAAAGAATCTAGATTTTGGCAATATATTATTTATGGTGATATTCTTAGATATTACCGAGAACGGCGAGAATCTGTATTAAAAAGAGATACCCCCTATCGAAAGCGAAAATTTGACCAATATTGCATGATAGCTTAAAAATAGTGCGAGATAAGATGTAAGTTAGCCTATAGTGTTAACAGTTATTCAGAATAGGAATTCTTATACGGGCTTTTGATTAGTAGTAGATTTATTTGTGTTTGTCTGTGTGTATTTTGTGTGTTTTTGTTGCATACTGCATAGTTGTTGTATTATTGTGAGCACAGTGGGGTAACCCTGGTGCGATCGAAGTCTAATCCTTAGGACCTATCTTCCTTCAGTTGGTTGGGTCATTTGACCCGTAAAAACCCGTCCCCGATATGACCTATAATGTGTTTGGTGGGACGTTAAACCTTGCTCTGTCTATCTAGTAGTCTACCGAAATCGGCGACATTGAATAACCGCCGACGCGCGCTATCTCTTCATTAGCTGAGTATTTTGTACTTCTTGTACTGTAGCGTAGTCTTTATTACTAATTATGTCATGCAGATGAATCGTTAGGCCCACACGGATGTGTAAGCTTACATCAAGGGTTTAAAGTGAATATATCCGCTCATGCACGACGTGGCTTTACAACACTACTGTATAAGCACGATGTCGTCAACCGAAACCTTCGTCGCGTTTTACCTCGTGTCATACAGGTGTATCCACGTTTTGAAATGTGGGCGGAGTCAACGGGAAGGGCTTCTTCCCTGTAGGTTTCCGAGTTTTCCCAGTGCGCTTTCCCAGAAAATTTTTGATTTTTTTGTGTTCATTTGTACGTACTGTTTTTGACTTCAAAAACCTAATTGTTATACAACACGAACCACAAAAAAACGAAAGAAAGCATGCTATACGAAACACTTGTCTTTTGTCTCTTTTGTCTATATTCTGCTAATAAAGTTATTACGCTCTGGAGTAACTTGACTTAGAGAATTCGGTCTAATACATTAGCATTTAGTGCTACTTGATTTTTTGATGATTAGCAAGAGGTAGCGCATTTGCATTGCCTTTCCTTACCCAAATGCCTCGTCTGCAGCCCCACTGAGCACATACACCAATCAAAGCATCAACTACAATAGCTGTCAGCACATTTTTGTTTGAGAACTATGAAAGTACAAGATTGCCTTCAAATCTAAGGCCACACACCACCCGCGAATGGGCGCATTTAGTTACGCATGGTCATTTCTGGTCACTTGATAAAGATGGCGGTCACGCCATTCGATCCGCCGAATCCAAAAACCCCGTATTTCACGCTGCACGCAAATTTGATGGCTTTGTTTTTTAGAACCGGGGTTATTGCTGACCGAAGTTTTACATTGCTGTCGATTTATTTTGTTTGTGTGGCCTTGACCTTGACCCGATGACCTTCATATACAAACTTGACAAGTATTCCCTGAAGATACACCGGATGTGCATATATCGTCCATTTTAAGCCAGAAGGGCGTATCTACGATTTTGGCCCCAAATGACTTAACTACAACAAGAAGCTCGTCAGGAGATGAGACAGCGAACGTGAACTGTTTCACGATGACATCCTACACGTACTACAAAATACAATAGACTCGTGCAGCACTGGCACAGACGTAGGGTAGACTGTGTTTACTCTAAACCACAAGCAAGAAGAAACCGTCACAACGGTAAAGCGAAACTTAAGTGATAAATTACAAGTAAGTAACGGTGAAATTTACGCACACTAACTTCATCACTCTGTGTGTTACAGCAGCCGACTTTTGATCAAAAGTTCAATGCTCGAGGAAGTGGTTATGAGTTGGAACGCAGGTTTAGCAAATTCGTGAAATAACGCAAACTAAGAGCCATTACGCCGTTCAAGGTCATTCAAGGTAACCGATTTTAGTACCAATCGAAAGCTCATATACGACTTCCTATTAGTGATTAATACTAATTTACCTCCTATCTTGCACCGTTTCCAAGTTATGGTCAAATTTTCGCTAGCGAGAGGGGAGAGACTCATTTTAACGCTCTCGCTAGGGGTGATCCCCTGCCAATATCGCCGTAAGTGATATATCACTAAAAACTAAATTATTTGGCCTACATTTCTGCCGTAGAAAGTAGCGGTGTATCTTCAACCACTTTTACGTAATCCGTCCTGAAAGCTACCGAATTCGGTGAAATTATGCAGAGGTTATTGCTATTACGCCGTTCAAGGTCATTTAAGGTCACCGATTTTGGTACCAATCGAAAGCTCATATGCGACTTCCTATTAGTAATTAATCGTACCTTGCCTCCTATCTTGCACCGTTTCCGAGATATAGCCTTGGAAAGGTCCAAAATCTCTATATTTGGCTACCCCTCTTCGGTTTAACCCCCGACGGAGGGGTTCCCCTGACACGATCACCGTAAAATTTTTACCGAAAGGTCATAGATGGCCAGGGTACCAAATGGCATAGAAACATTGCCGAAATTTTCAATCGTCTGAGTAGGAGCACGAATGTTACAGACAGACGGCAGACAGACGGATGGACGACATATGGCGAAAAACCAACTCAGTACAACATTTTGCACATTGTGCCAGAACGATGTGTTTAAAAAACTTATTAGTTATCGAGTTAGTGTCGCTGATACGCCCATTTCTCAGCTCAGCCGTGTTGTTCTGTCATAAGAGCGCAAGATTAAGATACAGTATATTTTACACACTCGTGTGTGCTTCTATGTAAGTAAGTAAGTAAGTAAGTAAGTAAGTACATTTGTAAGGCGCACTACATCTAAAAGTAGGTCACTAGGTGCCACAAGGTCACAACTTAACGATGACCCCTTTATTGTATGTTCGACAATCAGTGCTTACATGCCAGACAGGTGTATCTTCAAGTTACACCTATACAGAAAACTCCATAGGGCGTATCAGGGCGTATCTATACAAGATGCAGCCTTTTCGCACAATCTTATCGCTTTAAACTACTGGTGCACACGCTGTATGTTAAAGATACGTCCATTAAGTTATCTAAAATAGACGATCAACTTGAAGATAAGCCCAAATGGTACGACATTGTTTAGAGCTTTACACTGTGTAGTTTGCGATTGTCATACAGTACTCACTAATAGATAATATTTTGCTGTGATTACCGAAAAAAATATATAAAATAATTTGGTCTGGATACAAGTCAGATGGTAGAAGAGACTACATAGGTCTACTGTAAAATTGTACGTCATTGTTGAGTGACAACTGTACAGAAGACAATTTATGTGAGGAGCGCATAATATGTGACATTACTTTATAGTGGCAATTTTCTTATTTATGTTAGTTAAGTTTCTTATACTTCTATCGGTTGTTCAGTCTGGTTAATAGAATATTATCAACGACATGCTTAGTAACATAAATAAAGAGCAATGACTGGCTTAAGAGGTTAAACCACTGTCTGGACCGAGTGGTATAAGTGAGTGTTACTCCACTCCAGACAGTGGTTTAACACACTTATTCTACCATTGCACGAGCCACCAGTGGCGTATTTTGTTTGTCGAAGCTTCAATGATCTGAGGAAGCGTACTGGCGTAGGCCTAGCCTATTGCAAGTGCAAGGCTGCCAGTTGAAGCACATTGTTGGTAGCTGACAGAACGTGGCTTGTGTAGTCATAGTTAGTGAATTAAGTTATGTGTGCTTGTTTTGATCTTGGATATATACTATCGGATATCTGGTGAGTTCAAATCCAGGTCTGGAAGGGAGTTTCAGCTCGATTAAACTAGCGGGCATGCTATGAGATTAAATTCTTGGACAGGCAGAGAGGGTGCGTCTGTGTCCTCTAAGCTGTGACAGGCCATTATACTCAGGTTTAAAGGCGCTTGAGGTTGTAATCATTCTTTATTACGCCATATGAGGCAGCACAAAAGTAAAAAAATACAAAAGACAAGTACACAATAAAAACATACAAAAACAGAGAACTACAAAATAGACAGCAAGAAAACATTACAGCAATATATACAAAAAAAACAGAAATCAGTAAACTCAGCACAAGTAATTAGATTGTAACCCTTACAAAACTTGACCAAACGGCCCTTTGAGAGTGTCAATACTGCATGAGTGTCCAGGAAAAATGTGATACAAAGATGACAGTTTTTGGCCTCATTACGATGCAAAGCACACAGGATTCGCAAAACAATACTGTTATTATGTAAAGTCTTATTATAGAAAATCATTTTTCTCTGTTCAACCAGTAGTAAAGCAGGCATAGTATTGCAATAAAATACCAATGGCTTAACACTTTCACGCCAACAAGCGTTAAAAACCTTTCTAAAACAATTATTCCATGCAACATCCACTTTATGCTTATCAGACGGCGACATAGACCAGATCTCACATCCATACGATAAAATTGGTAAAAATACGTTTTCATTGGATGTACGGCTAACATGTCATCTCTATCATAGCCAAGCATCGCCATGATATTATTAAAACATCCAAAATATTTTCTTAATGCTCCAGAAGGATCAACACAATTAGTTATGCTCTTTATATAAATGCCAAGGTATTTTACTTTATCAACATATGGTACAGGAGCCTCATTTAACTTCAAAACAAAACCAGAGGGGCAGGCCCTCCAAAAACCGTAGCTTGACTCTTTAGTGGATTAAATTTTATATCAAATGGATGCCGGTTGTAACGATAACAGATGGACCGCCTCCTTGTGCACGTGACCACCGGGTTGTAGTCTTTTCGTTCTCCCACCTAACCAGAAGGTTGGCTGCAGTCCATGCACCTCAGGCTGAGAACTGGCAGTCTGCAGCGATTTGACGAGTATGTTTGGGTCGTTCTGTATGGTTCCCGCTTCCACTTCTGGCTTTTAACTGTAGCAGAAAGCATGTTAACTGTATAGACCTATGTACTTGAAAAATGTCATAAATAGGGAGGTGGAAGGCATCTCACATGTCCAAAAAGAGCAAGCATTCACGTCTAGCTTGAAGTTTGGTTCGACGACCGAAATTATATACCACTCCACTTCGCGGGTGGTGAAAAGGTAAAAATATAAGCGAAAGAAAATTTATATACCACTAAAAATGACTGTCACTCCAAATTAACGCAGTGTCTACGACAAGCACAAAACGTGGATATGTCAAGGAACTTTTGTAATGTTAATTCAAGTTGATGAAAGAATAAGTATATGTGAACGGGCTAGCCTCGTTGTAGCCTTGAAACACATGCGCTTGAGGCGTCTCGAGACGTTTTTCCGGAAAGTCTCGGTCTCGAGAAAAATCTCTGTTTCGGTTTCATCCAATTCACCAAAGCCGTCAATGAAAACGTTGACGGCATAAACAAGCACAGATTTTCGCAAAATAATGCCCGCTGTCTAACGTTTCCGGTTCCAGTACACTTTAAATACAGTGTTGGGAGTAATTAAATTACTAGTAATTAAATTAGTAATTTAATTACTTGTGTAGTAATTTGTAATTGTAATTTAATTACTTTATACAGACAGTAATTGTACTTATACTCAAATTACTATTTGTATAGTAATTGTAATATTCTAAATTACTAATTACTTTTTATCTGAAAATAACTGTAAGTTCTAACTCAACAACTTTTGCTACTGAAGACCAACTCTAAGTGATGTAACAGTGATGGATGGATGGATTGATTAAACGAACAATGAATGACAAGTAGTACTGCAACAATTTTGGATTAAGTTCGCTAACGGATTCAACATGATTATACGTATTGGTGTTGCTTTACGGCTTTTCGTGGTTGTAATTAATATTTGTAATTTAATTACTATTACAGCTGCAGTAATTAATACTTGTAATTTAATTACTTGATAATTGATGTAATTATACTTGTAATTTGATTACTTTTCTAACCAAGTAATTGTACTCATACTCAAATTACTTTTAAAAAGTAATTTACCCAACACTGTTTAAATATGTCCTTCGATCGCTTTCTTTCGATCTGTCAACGAACTTACGGGTACGCTTTGTCATCACAAGTACAATGTATTCTCACTGCTCCACTACACTGTTTCCCCCCACTTCAAGATCCTCACTAACTGTAACTCCTAATTCCTAAATCTTTCTCTTTGCTCACTGCTCCGCTACACTGTTTCCTCCCACTTCAAGATCCTCACTAACTATAACTCCTAATTCCTAAATCTTTCTCTTCAGTCACACGTCTGACTCCATCCACGACATATTCAGATATCGTGTTATTATGTCCAATGTGCATTACTTTGCACTTATCTACGTTAAAAAGCATTAGCCAATCATTCGACAATGAAACCAGCTTACACAGATCAGACTGCAAACTAGAAATATCTTCAACAGACTTAATTTTATGAGAGACTTTAGTGTCATCCCCAAAGTTTAAAGTTATACTACCAACAAACTCATCAATATATACCCATGGTCCAAAAGGCCAGTGAGTGTTATTGCTTGTATTTTTAAACGCCTTGACAAATCTAATAATTTTTGGCAGACTTAAGCAGCAGTTTATAACAAGTATTGTATTAATGTCATTTAATCATATTTACTATACGGCACAACTAAAATGAAACAACTGTCCCCTTGTTTCCCTACATGTTCATTTATCCAACCACTTCGATTTACTTACGTGGTTTTTATAAAAGTTTGCTAAAAGTAAGTGAGTCGCTTGGTTTTTATTTATTCGCGAACAAATCTGTAGTTTAGTGTTACTGATATACCTGTTTTAACGAAATAGCTGGCTGTTATAACGGAAAAATCTCTATAGAAGATAAAGTAGTCACAACAGCATGGCGATTTGAAAAGTCATGGAGCCCACTGCGTCTGATGAAGGAATTGGCACCGAAGGGTTAGTCCAGAGCTAACCTTGACCGACAGGCGTCCGGGCAGTGGTCGTTCCAAATCCGTCAGAACGACTGACAACATCGCCGTCGTGCAGTCTGCAGTCAGGTCGACGCACCGCACACCTACAAGAGTTTCTGTTCCATGTAGCGCTCCTTTTGGTAAAACATTTAATTATGTAAAGTTTGCTGCAGAGTATTTGCTATAAACTGCCGCTTAGGCCCATGTGTGCCAAAAATCATATTTGGCGTTTCAAAGATAAAAGCAAAAATGTGCGCTGGCTTCACTTTTTTGGTCCACGCTGTTCACGAACAGAAGTGGACCTAAAACTGATCCCTGGGGGACACTACTCAATACATTTCTCCAATCTGAATATGCGCATCTCTGCTTTCTCTTCGACAACCAATTTTCAGTCCACTTTTATACATCTCTATCAATTCCATGTGCTGCCAATTTTATTATAAGTATTCTATGTGGAACCTTATCAAATGCAACTAAAAATCTAAATATTTGACATGAATAAACCGCTATCAGTATAGGCTAATCAGTAACTTCCTTAAAAAGTAATAAGTTACTTAAACACAATTTATTTTTTTACAAAACGATGCTGCGTATCTTTAATTAATTTAGATTTTTCGAGATGTTCAATCATCAAATCATTTCGCTAACAAAACGATTCGCAAGTGAAGTCGCATCTTTTTGTAATCTGCTCGTTGCCCGAAGCAAGCTGGCAGTGTAGGCGTACACAGCAGTAGATAGTCGTAGTGGCTCACTAGAAATCTCATGATGATGATGATGATAGGGTTCTTTTCCGTTTCGGACCGCAAGGTCTCATTTACATCCCTCTTACCAGCAGCTGTTGAAACGGATGCATTTTACGATAGTTAGAGTTATAAGAGATTGTTGTTTGTTGAATTGATAGAAGTGTGAGCTCAAGACCTGCGAACGTCGGTGATGAGTGCTACGAACGCTCCCAACGATGTTGATTGCAAAGAACTGCAACTACAGTACCTACGCATCTTGTGTCCATTCGCTGTAGGTTCTTAATGTACTCATTAACTGAAAAATTTAAAAAAAATAATAATAATCCATACAAGCTGGCATGGCGCCGATGTTTGAAAACTGATGTGGGTGCGCACTTCGCAGCCTCCCCTTTTCATTCCTACGTGTTGTCGCCCATACAATATGGGGAACAGACCAGCACACACTGCACACAGTGATTCATCTATACTGATCCCTCATTAGATCTAAACTAGATTATGGCGATTTGCAAGTGCTGGCCTGCCGCACTTCCACTTTTGGACCACACAGCTTCGCTGCCTGTGTCCCGAAACTGTGGAACTCTTTACCGTTGTCACTTCGGGATCTAACACTCACAATGGCATCATTCTGTAGCAGGTTAAAGACACATCTTGTTAGTATGGCCTACGGGCGCTCACTCGTGACTGCTTAGGCTGTAAGAACTCGCGCGTTATAAATTTTCTTATACATACATACATACATACATATGGCTGTGTATTATACGCATGCTGGACCCGGTCCAAAATCATGCACTCCGTTCATGCCTCGCCTCGGTGCCTGACGAACACCCCCATCATCTACTTTATCTGTGTTAGCAACAAACCTCCTCTCTACATGTACATTCGTCGAAAGAGACTCTTTATGCAATAGTGTCTGAAGCTATCCTCCACTGTTCAAAATCCGGCATTAATGCAGCGTTTGCTTGCAAATTTAAATCTGCATTTGATCGTACAACGTACATCGCAAGAAACGAGAAGTCCAATGTGCTATGCGGTAACGGGTAAATCATAAGGTGAGGTCAGGTGTTATCATTTGTGATAGAAACGAGGGGTCGATGGAGATGTATTGTAGACTGGAGGGTTGATGGGGGAGTCGGATCGCATCTCCGTGTAGGTCCTTATTTTGGGACAAGCACGAACATGTGAGGCAAATCAGAAAGTTACAGAACATTCGCAGATTCTTAAATTTTGGTGTAAAATGGTGCAATGTGCAACCAAAAATATATGCCTTAAAATTGGAGCATTTTTGAAAAAAATTGCCACAATTTGAGCCTAGGAAGGCATGTGGCCCCAGGCTGTCTTCCAGATCTATCCGTGCTTGTTAGTCACGATGAGGCTTCTACTGAAAAATGTTGACAGTATTTGATAAACGTTTGTTTCAGGTTATTGTTACTGTTGGCTTAGCGTTTATTGTTCGCCGCAAGCACCTTTATCCAAGTTGCTGCTGGCAGCGTCCGGGAATTCTACAGTGAGTACTTTCGGTTTCATTTTCTCACTCAAGAGTACTCGACTGTGCCGTGGTCAAACCTTGTACCAAATTTGAGTGAAATCGAACAATCTTTCGGCTGTGTTATTGATAATTTAGGATATTTTCGCAGTTGTTATGTCACGCTGTGACCTTCACCTTTGATCCTTTGACCTTGAACACATGTACTAGATCAGATATCATGTGATAAAACTCTGTTGTTTCAGCCCGATAGACTTTATCGATGAAGCTGACCGACGATGGACGTTCGTGGCATGCTCCATCATTCTGGCGACTACACTATTATACGAGGCTGTGTACGTTGTTCAATTCGACCTACAAGATGACCCAACAAAATACAAATGGGTCTCAGGTAATTTCATAGTTGTTAACATTTAATGATGTTATGATTAATGTTAACTAAAAGATGAAGTTTAGAGACACACACATTTTAAATTTTCCAGGCAATTTATTAATTCGTATAATGAACGGTCTCCCGGTCTTCATTTCCCGATCTTTCTTGCCATCCGGTTACGATATTTAAACACTATATACTGTAGTTCAGAAATTATTTGCAATTTTGAAATAATGACAACGTTACTCATTTTCATTCTCATCTCGTCGAATTTTAGAACCAAATTTCCGTTTCTTCCCATAAAAATTTCCGCATCTTATAATTACCTCCGCCAAGAAGGTTATGTTACTCTGCGTTTGTCTATCTGTTTGTCTGTCTGGAATACAGAGAACTCAAATATCCTTGATTTTCACTACAATTAACAGTTCATATTCCCTGCAATTCCCTTGAACATTTCCCGTTCCCGAACTATGACATGCCATTCCCACGGGAAAACAAGAATCCCGAATTACCGTTCCCGATGCAGTGTGTATACCGTCGACCACCATGAGCTTAGCTATACGCCCACGTGACAGTAACCCACAAATGGTCGTGTGTGTGTGTGTCAGTAGAAATAGGGGCGTCTGTCATCCCCTAGGCGGTCTGGCGTAGTGGTTAGCGCGTTGGCTTCGATCAACGAAGTTAATCTAAGTCGGGCCCGGTTAGTACTGAGATGGGCGGATGTACGCGGGGTGTGCAAGCAAAACTGTGAGATCCCTTGAGAACGCGTGCCATAAGCTTACCTGAGCGCCTTAGAGGTGTGATCACGACAAGGCGCTATACAATTCCACGTTTACCTTACCATACCTTACCTAAGAGGTGTACGCGATACCCAAACAAATTCAAACAATATCCTTAACCCATTTGCCCACTTTGTTGTCCTTTACATCCCCTCCATTTCCCCCATTCTGGCCCTCATTCAACTTGTCGGAATGTACCCGTGGTTTGAGGTATATAATGTCACCATGCTGTTGGAACTTCTAAACCATTCTAGGTAACAATCTGTGTCAACATGAGGACGCCACTGATACGAGTATAAACGACTTTGCAGTAGTAATCCGGTCGCACAGCGTATTAGCGTAATATTGCCTGCGATGTGCGCACAGCATCATGGGATTGCTCATAAGCGCCTGCTGTCAATAAACTATACTGGGTGCAGCACATATTCCCTGAATATTTCCCATCGCAGACATTTTTCCTGGTTATACAATTAACGTGAAAATGCTCACTAACCCTATTTCTGATCTAACCCTGACCCTAACCATAACCCTAAATTCATACCATTAGCCAGTGTTTTTAACATTTCATCAGTCATATAGAAATGATATAGCCGGGGGGAGACATGTCTGTATCTCGACACTACCGACATTTATGACTCGTGAATCACAAACGTTCGCCCAGCGCCTATGACTGCACATCCGATTTTTTCATAATATTATACGAGCAAATACAGACTGACCACGTAATAATTCTGTTTGCCCGGTCATGTCTGTCGTCAGTCGCCGTGGCCGGCTAATCGAAGAACTAGATCTAGGTATAGTGATGAGACTTGAACCGAAATCGAACCGTAGACGGTAGTTGAAAACTAATAACTAATCATCACAGTCTCTGCGTTGTTCGAGTACAAAATTCGTATTGTGTCATATGAGAGTAAAAATGTTTGGTTTAAAACAAGTCTGGCGAACGAAAACCGACAGTTTTTTTACGGTTGAAACTCAAAATTCAAGTCAGTGTTAGACCTACCAATAATGTTGACATAACCACGCCGTATACATATACTCTAACTTTATTAAAACTTGTAGCAGTAAAGCTAAAAGCTAAAGCCAGGAATTCTTATATAGCGCGTCTTACAGGGAAACCTGACCAGCCGCGCTTTACAATCATCGGAAGTGGTAGTTGATCGGCAAGAGCCAGTGGTGATGTAGTGAGCGGAGCGGTGAGCGGGAGTTGCAGAAAATCAATGAAGCGGAGCGGAGCGCGGAGCGGGAGGTCGCGAAGCGGGAACGGAGCGGTGAGCGGGAGTTATAGAAATAGGTTGGAGCGCGGAGCGGCTTATTCGCCGCTCACGCTCCGCTCACATGCTCTGATCCTTGCGCGAACCGTTCGCGTTTAAGAAATGAAACTCCGCCCACGTGGAAGAACGCTGCAAGTTAATGATACTAATGGAAAATGCGAAGATTTGACGTGTAAACTGACGCGTTCACAACGCAGCTATGCCGCAATTTGGATAGCGTGTTAAAAGATCAATGCTTATAGTTTTGTGGCACCGACAACTTTTGGTGCAGAATGTCGTGAATGTCGTCTTCCACTTACATTTTGGCCCAAACTGCCGCACCCTGCAGCGCGGTTTGTGTGAGACATTTCGCATACTTGCTATCAACCGTCACAGTCATTGCCAACACATTCAGACAGATTAGTCGAAGTTTTCCACATTCTCGAAAATGAGCCAGATTTGATAATGCACGTCCAAAATTTAGGGGTTTCCTCCCGTAAAACATGGGGCTCAGAACTGCCCATTTTCATGCGGTTTTGCGACAATATAGCGACTTAAACGCGAATATATTCTAAATGAAACGAAAAGTTTGAAAAGTTTCCATTTGCGAAGGATCCTCTACATTTCCCCCCCCCCCAAATTCGGTGAACTTTGGTCCACAAATAGCTAACACTACACATAACTGCATGAATAAAGCATATGGCACGCCGGGCGGCCGGCCATCAGGTTGCAACTTCCCCGCGTTAGGGCTTAAATTATTAAAGTTTAGTGAAAAAAGTTAAAGCTGTGAAGCATTATTTTTGTGCGCAGTTTTTGCAACATTTTTTGGTTTTCTGATCGTGACAGTCGACTACTACCCAATATTCGCCTGTGTCACCCATCGCAGACACATCGTCGCCAACATAGTCGGAATACTGTACAGCATTCAACTGTGCGTATCTTTTCCTATTAGTAGCAACTACTCTTGTTCTTCTGGTGCAGAATACGATATTTTCGTCCGCATTCCGGAATGCACAAAGACACTACACACATACAGAAAACGATGCGTAATGTTGTAAAGTAATTAAATTGAATTGCATGATTAATTACATTTGATGTAATTAATTACAATTGATGTAATTCGTACTTTGTAATTTGTAAGTTGTACTGTCAAAAATAAATCGCAATGTAATTAAATTTTACATGTAATTTGCGTAATTCAAGTACAATTTGTTGCAAACCTATTTCAGGCTATAAGTCATGGCTACAAAATTAAACGGTTTAACCAGTTCGATTCATATTCAGTTTTGTAGACTTGTGCACTCTGTGAAAAGGAGCCGCCTCTCTGACAAAAATTTGAGTCTTTGTTTCTGTTGAGAGCAACTCGCCTGTAGGCCTATGCTTCACTGACAATTTGAAGTATAGGCCCAGTATATGGGTCTTTGCGACGGGTTTAATGATTTGTGCACTATGAACAGGCAAATTATAATCATTTTTATTCACCAGTACATGGTGGATGTCGAAAATAATACAACAAGGAAAAATGGTGCACATTGGCGGCACAAAGAAAAATTAAGTGGCTAGGCACGGGCGCCGAGATCGAAGCGCCGAAGGCGCTGAGAAGCGAGACGCCGAAGGCGTCGACGGGGGTAGGGAATGGGGAGGGGGTAT
>Ga0049105_1000517_pt1 | contig 13684 bp, 13 predicted proteins | sample WorMetvaBAHAMAS1_FD_61260 | JGI IMG/M metagenome (GOLD analysis project Ga0049105, IMG submission 61260) | Worm MetaG Olavius vacuus BAHAMAS.1 | ecosystem: Host-associated > Annelida > Digestive system > Unclassified | place: Germany: Marburg | collected 2013-04-09
CGGGACGAAGATGGTGATGGCTTCCACGAAATTCATGTCAACACGATGGAGGGGTTCTGGTCCTTGCTGCGCTCTTGGCTTCGGCCCCACCGGGGGATTTCCCAGGAGCACCTGCCCTTGAGTATCTGGGCTTTTTCGAGTTCGTCCACAACGCCAAAAACCGCGGCATAGGACTCATGGATTCCCTTCCCGGTTTGCTGCTACGTTAGCAGTCTGGAATCCACAAAGAACCATTCAGGAAACAAGAACCACGAATGGACACGAATGTTTCCATTCCCGGCGCGCCGGCGTGTTTGCTTCCCCCCCCCCTTCCGAAAGAGGAAAATTCATCGACTCCTTTCGTGTTAATTCGTGGTTCTACTGATTCCGCTGGCTTTCAGGCTCCGGAGCACCTGCGGAAATAAGATGAAACAGGATACTAACCATTATCGCCGTATTCTCCTCAAACTCAGTGGCGAGGCCCTGATGGGAGCGGGTGCCTACGGCATCGATCCGAAGGTAATCGGTCGCCTGGCCGGCGAGGTACGGGATTTGGTCGTCGGCAGCGTACAAGTTGCGCTGGTAATCGGCGGCGGCAATATCTTCCGCGGCGCGGGCCTGGCCCAAGGGGGGATCGATCGGGTTACCGGCGATCATATAGGCATGTTGGCCACCGTCATGAACTCGCTCGCTATGCAGGATGCACTGGAGCGACTGGAGGTGCCGGTGCGGGTCATGTCGGCGTTGAGAATCGACCAGATCTGCGAGGGCTATAGCCGCCGCCGCGCCGTGGATTATCTGGAGAAGGGTTGGGTAGCTATCTTCGCCGCCGGGACCGGCAACCCTTTCTTCACGACGGACTCGGCGGCAAGCCTGCGGGCAGTGGAGATCGGTGCCGACTTGTTGATCAAGGCGACCAAGGTCGACGGCGTCTATTCGGCCGATCCGGTCAAAGACCCCGCAGCGGTCTTCTACCGGCGCCTGACCTACGATCGGGCCTTGTGTGAGGACTTGGGGGTCATGGATACGACGGCCCTCGTCCTGTGCCGGAATAGCGGCATCCCGCTACGGGTGATGAATATCTATGAGCCGGGCGCACTGATGCGACTGGCTGGAGGGGCCGAGATCGGCTCCCTGGTGGAATGTGGGGAATGAGATGATCGACGACATCAAGAAAGACGCCGCGACGCGCATGGGTAAAAGCGTGGAATCCTTGCGGCATGAGCTGGCCAAGATTCGTACCGGGCGGGCGCATCCTGCTTTGCTCGATCACCTGGTTGTTGCTTATTATGGCTCCGATGTGCCCATTAAACAGGTGGCGAACATCACGGCCGAGGATGCCCGTACCCTCGCAGTCATGCCCTGGGAGAAGGACATGGTGCCGGTAGTGGAAAAGGCCATCATGCAGTCCGATCTGGGGCTCAATCCCAACACGGCGGGGATGGTGATCCGGGTACCCATGCCGCCCCTGACGGAGGAGCGGCGTCGGGATTTGATCAAGGTGGCCCGTCACGAGGCCGAACAGGCCCGGGTAGCGATTCGCAATATCCGGCGTGATGCGAATCACGAGCTCAAGGAAGCGGTGAAGGAAAAGATGATATCCGAGGACGAGGAGCACCGCGGTGAAGAGCTGGTGCAGAAACTGACCGACGATTACATCAAGGGCGTAGATGAGGTCCTGGCCGAGAAAGAGCAGGATCTGATGTCCATCTGATGCCGCTCCTGCGGATATCTTCCGGGGTCTTGCGTTTTGAACAGGGATACATTGCAGTCCTCGGACGATCACCCTCGGTTGTACTTGCCGCGGCACGTGGCGATTGTCATGGATGGGAACGGACGCTGGGCATTGCGGCGCAAGTTGCCGCGTACGGCCGGACACCGGGCGGGGATCAAAAGTGTTCGGACCGTTGTGGAAGAGAGTGTTCGTCAGGGCATCCATGCCTTGACGCTCTTCGCCTTCAGCAGCGAGAACTGGTGCCGTCCCAAACCCGAGGTCAATTTCTTGATGGATCTGTTCATGGGTACCCTGCGCTCGGAAATCAATCGGCTCACCGAAAATGGTGTGCGGCTGCGGATCATCGGTGAGCGCGCGGCCTTTCCGGAGAAGCTGCGGCATCGCATCGCTGCGGCAGAGAAAGTGACGAGCACCAACCAAGCCATGCTGCTCCAGATTGCCGCCAATTACGGCGGACGCTGGGACATCGTGCAGGCGGTTCGGCGGCTGGTCGCGGATGCACACGCCGGTCGCATCGCGCCGGGGGATGTGGATGAAGAGGTCTTTTCCTCCCGGTTGTCCTTTCCTGATCTGCCGGAGCCCGATCTTTTCATCCGCACCGGCGGGGAGCGGCGAATCAGCAACTTTCTGCTCTGGCAGTCGGCCTACAGTGAGCTTTACTTCAGCGATCTGATGTGGCCGGATTTCAATGCCTTGGCCTATCGGGAGGCCTTGGCCGATTTCGCGGGTCGGCAGCGCCGTTTCGGTTTAACCGGTGATCAAGCCGGCAGCGGCGTTGCGAGTGGAGCCGGCTAGGAACCACCGTGTTTACAAGTAAGCTACGGCAGCGGACCCTGACCGCACTGCTCGTCCTGCCCCTGCCGGTGATGGCCGCCCTGTTGCTGCCTACCCCGTATCTTGCCTTATGCCTCGGGTTGGTCCTGGTGCTGGCGGCATGGGAGTGGTCGGCCATGACCGGCATCGCAGCTCACGCCGGACGGCTTGCCTACGTGGCTGCGGTGGTCCTCTGTCTGCTCATTCTATGGCAAACCCCGCTGCGCCAATGGTATGTGCATATGATTGCAGCGGCGGCGGTCTTTTGGTGTGCCGTCGCGTTCCTTTTATTCCGGCTGCGTACCGTCGAGCGCAAATCGGGACCGGATCCTATGATGGCCGCGGTGGGACTGGTGGTACTTATCGGTCCCTGGCTCGCAATCGTCCGCCTGCACGCCCATTCATCCGCCGGTCCCTATCAGGTGCTCTTTCTGCTGGTGCTCATCTGGGTTGCGGACACCCTGGCCTACTTCACGGGACGCCGCTGGGGACGCGAGAAGCTGGCACCCTTGCTCAGTCCGGGCAAGACCCGCGCCGGTGTCTACGGGGCCTTGATCGGCGCCGGCCTGTGTGGGGTCCTGTTAGGTTGGTCGATGGGGCTACCACCTGGGTATATGGTGTTGCCCGTCACCCTATGTGTCCTGGCGGCATCGATCTCGATGATCGGCGATCTGTTCGAGAGTCTTGTCAAACGCAGCCGCGGCTTGAAGGATTCGGGGCATCTGCTCCCCGGACACGGCGGGGTACTCGATCGCATCGACAGCTTGACCGCGGCCGCCCCCCTGTTCACGCTGGGTATCCTGTGGTTGGATACCTGGCTGATGATCCTGAGCAACGGCGGCGGTTGACCTAATTAAGGGCACCTTGAATTTTTCAAGGTGCCCATAAATCAATAGGTTATATTGGAATGTGGAGTCAATATGGTGGTCATTAACCAGGAAACACAGAGTTAGATGCTAAATGATTCTCATATACTAATCTAACATCAATATTTCGGCTTTTCACTCAACCGATCAGTTCGAAATTCGCCGTCAGCAATGAACGCAGCTCGCGCTGGTATTCGTGCGGATTTTTGAAGAATGTCTCACACGCTTCTCGAAATTCATCGAACGTTTCATAATATCGGTTATAGAGGACTTTCTTTTTGAGAAATTTCCAAAATCGCTCAATGAGATTCAGGTTTGGTGCATACGGGGGAAGAAAAACAAGCTTGATACGCGAGGTTTCTAAGTACTCCTGAACCGCTTTGTGTCAGGTCCCGTGTGATTATTTTTCCTGGACCAGGCCATGTCCCACGACCAGAACTTCAAAAACCTCATCCTCGATTATCCGTACCAGACATTGGCCTTTTTCGCCACGGCCGAGGCCGATGCGATCGGTGCAGCTCGGATTACGCCCGTGCGTCAAGAGCAGCTGCAAGCGCGCCTCGGCGAGCGCTTTCGCGAACTCGATGTTCCCTTACTGGTCCGATGGCCCGACGGGCGGCGCGAGGCTCTGTTGTTCGTACTCGAAGAAGAAAGCGACGCGCGGCGTTTCTCCATCCACCGCCTGGCCCACTATTGTCTGGATCTGGCCGAGCTGATGGAGACCGAGCGCGTGGTCCCGGTGGTTATCTTCCTGCGCCAGGCGGCCAGTGTAGCCCAACGGCTGCGCCTGAGCGGAGACCACGATACCTATCTCGACTTCCGCTACCTGAGCTGCGCCTTGGACGAACTAGCCTACGGGCACTACCGCCATAGCGATAACCTGGTGATACGGCTGAACCTGCCCAACATGCAGTACCCCGCGGGATGCAAGGTCGAGGTCTATGCCCAAGCGGTGCGGGGACTGACTGGTTTGGAACGCGATCCTGAGAAGCAGCTCAAATACCTGGACTTCATCGACATCTACGCCGCGCTTGACGATAATGAACGGGTCGAATATCAACGCGATTATCCCGACGAGGCGAAGACCATGAGCCGATTTGCCGAACGATTCCGGGAGGAAGGCATGCAGCAGGGCATGCAGCAAGGCATCCAGCAGGGGTGTCAACAGGGCAAGCACCAAAAGCGAAGCCTTGGTATTGGAACGCCTGCTCCGCCTGAAATTCGGCGCCTTACCCGACGAGACACAGCGACGGATCGAGCAAGTCAGCGAGCAGACCCTGCTCACTTGGTCCGAGCGGGTCCTCACCGCCAACCGTCTCGAAGAGGTTCTCCGCTGACTGAGCGTAGGTCGAACTTGCTGTTGTAATAGGATGATCGGCATCACCCTGCTTGGTTCCACCGGTTCCATCGGCGTCAGCACCCTGGATGTGGTCGAGCGCCATCGGGGGCAATTTCGCATCGTCGCCCTGACCGCCAACCGGGATGCCGAAGGCATGGCCCTGCAGTGTCGCCGTCACCGACCCGAGTACGCGGTTATGGCGGACCCGGTGGCGGCGGGCAAGCTCAGGTTGCTGCTGTCAGGCATGGCGAAACCGCCGGAGGTGCTTGCGGGGACAGCGGCCTTGGAGTCCGTAGTGGCCTTACCCCAGGTCGACTATGTGATGGCAGCGATTGTCGGTGCCGCCGGCCTCTTGCCCACCCTGGCGGCCGCACGTGCGGGCAAGCGTTTGCTGTTGGCCAACAAGGAGGCCCTGGTGGTCTCGGGTTCGCTGCTGATGCAGGCCGTCGCGAACAATGGTGCCGAGATTCTGCCCATCGACAGCGAACACAATGCGGTGTTTCAGTGTCTTCCTGGGGATTTCCACGGTGGAGGCGATATTGAGCAGCTGGGCGTGGAACGGATTCTGCTCACCGCTTCCGGCGGGCCTTTCCGGGATACGCCCCTGGAGGCGTTGGCGGAGGTCACGCCCGAAGCGGCCTGTGCCCACCCGAACTGGGACATGGGACGTAAGATATCAGTGGACTCGGCGACCATGATGAACAAGGGCTTGGAGCTCATCGAGGCCTGCTGGCTGTTCGGCACAAATCCCGATCGGGTCCGGATCCTGGTGCATCCCCAGAGCGTGATCCATTCCTTGGTACAGTACCGAGATGGTTCGGTGCTGGCCCAGCTCGGGAATCCGGATATGCGCACCCCCATCGCCCACGCCCTGGCATGGCCCGAGCGGATAGATTCCGGCGTTGCCGCCCTCGATCTACGCGAGGTCCAAAGGCTCGACTTCCGGCCGGCAGATCCGAAGCGTTTTCCCTGTTTGGATCTGGCATACAGTGCGGCAACCCAGGGCGGCACCTGCCCGGTCATTCTCAATGCGGCCAATGAAGTGGCGGTAGACGCATTTTTGAAGCGGCAGATCGGATTCACGGACATTCCGGCCGTGGTCGACAAGACCTTGCAACAGTTCCCGCGGGAAGGTGTCGAGGGGTGGGAGGTCGAACGGCTACTGGACGCGGACCAGCGGGCGCGGCGGGTCGCGGAACAAAACCTCGGCGGAGCTGCCGAATAGATCCATGCTGGAATTACTCTACACGGTCGGTTGGTTCATCGTCGCCTTGGCGATCCTCATCGCGGTCCACGAGTTCGGACATTTCTGGGCCGCCCGCAAGCTCGGGGTCAAGGTACTGCGCTTTTCCATCGGTTTCGGCAGACCCCTCCTGCGCCACGTCAGCCCCTGCGATGGTACCGAATACGTACTGGCCGCCATTCCCCTCGGCGGCTATGTCAAGATGTTGGATGAGCAGGAGAAATCGGTCCCTGCGGCGCAGCAGCACCTCGCCTTCAACCGCCAGCCGCTCTGGAAGCGCTCCGCCATCGTTACGGCGGGACCCTTCTTCAACTTCTTGTTTGCCATTCTCGCCTACTGGGCCATTTTCGTGACGGGTGATGTCGGCACGCGGGCGGTGGTAGGGGCGGTCGCTCCGGGGTCTATCGCGGCCGAGGTCCGTTTCGCCCCTGGGGATGAGCTGCTGGCGATTGCCGACCGCCCGACGCCGACCTGGCAAGCGGCGGTCTTCGCCCTGATGGCGGAGGTCCTGAACGGCGAGGATCTCGCGGTTCGCGTGCGCGATGAGAGCGGTTTGGAGCTGGTGCGAGTGCTGGACGGCGATGCGCTGGCCGGGTTGCCCGATGATCCGGCGTTGCTCTCGAATCTGGGATTGTCGCCTGCGCGACCCGTGTTGCCGGCTCGCATCGGTGAGCTTATTCCCGGCGATCCGGCTATACGGGCGGGTCTGTACCCCGGCGATCTCGTCCGTAGCGTCAATGGCGAAGCGATCGCTCAGTGGAGTGACCTGGTCGAAGCAGTGCAGGCACACCCTGGTCGGCCGTTGCGGTTGGAAGTCGAACGCGGCTCCGAACGGCGTGAGTTCCTGGTGGTGCCCCAGGCCGTACAGCTGAGTGATCGGAAGGTCGGACGCATCGGTGCCGCGGCGCAGGTCTCACCACAGGTGTTCGATGCGTATCGAACGGAAGTCCGGCTCGGGCCCGTGGCGGCGCTGGGTGCGGCCGTCGGCAAGACCGCGGATATGAGTCTGCTCATGCTGCGTGTTATCGGGCGCATGCTCGTCGGCAAGGCGTCGGTAGAAAACCTGGGCGGGCCGATCTCCATCGCCGAAACCGCAGGCAAGACCGCGAGCTACGGTCCGGGTTACTTCGTCAAGTTTCTGGCGGTGGTCAGCATCAGTCTCGGTGTACTCAACCTGTTACCCATCCCGATGCTAGACGGGGGACACCTGCTCTATTTCATCATCGAGGCTATCAAGGGCAGCCCGCTCTCCGAACAGGCCCAATTGCAGGGGCAGCGGGTCGGACTTGCCCTGTTGGCGGCCCTCATGACCCTTGCCTTCTACGTCGATATCTCACGCCTGCTCAATTAGAGGGTAGTGGTTTTGCAAGCGGTTTGCGGCTGCGCCCGGAACTGTCGGGGACCTGACCCACCCCCGGCGGTCCCCATCAGTCGTCAGTTGTCAGTTATCAGGACGCGGCACGGATACGACAACCCTAGCCGGTAGCTGGTACTGGTCTCGCCTGCGCACCCACATCAGCCTCGCATTGAAGCTGTACCGGGAGATGATCTGGGAGGTCGTACCCTGCCCGCAGATCATCTTTGGTGGTGGCCGCCGGACCACAAATGAGTCGCCGGTCAGTTGTCAGGTTTCAGATCTGACAACTGATAACTTCCCCCTCGTCGCGCCTTGCCCTCGGGCACGATCGACCCACCTCGCTTAACCAAGCTATTCACGTGAAACGGGTATGGAAGACTCATCTTGTTTCCCCACAATCCATATGTGACGGGTATACTAACTGGCTTGGGAAATACCACGTCAGGGTGCCGTGTCGCAGGTACCGAGGGGATCGCATTTGAGCACACAGAAAAGAGCAGACCGGTCGAGGGGGGTACTGCTCTGGCTGACGCTGGTTATCGCCTTGTTGGCAGTGGCCACATCCGTATTCGCGGCCCGGTTCCGTATCTCCGATATCCGGGTGGAAGGGCTGCAGCGCATTGCCGCCGGTACCGTCTTCAATTATCTCCCCGTCCAGGTGGGGGACACGACGACGGACGTGGTTACCGCCAGCATCATCCGCGCCCTCTACGCAACGGGCTTCTTCAAGGATGTGCGGGTAGAGCGGGACGGGACCGTGTTGGTGGTGTGGGTACAGGAACGGCCCGCCATTGCCGAAATCAACATATCAGGAAACAAGAGCATCGATACCAAGGGGCTAAAGGCGGGGCTCAAAGACATCGGGCTTGCGGAGGGCCGGACGTTCGACCGCTCGCTCCTGGATCGGATTGAGCGGGAGCTCGAACGCCAATACTATGCCCTCGGGCGCTATGGGATCGAGATTCAGTCCACGGTATCACCGCTGCCACGCAACCGGGTCGCGGTGTCCATCGACATCACCGAGGGCCTGACGGCCCGCATCAAACAGATCAATATCATCGGTAATGAGGATTTCGAGGAACAGGAACTGCTCGATCTGTTCAAGCTCAGCCGCACCCGATGGCATTCCTTCTATTCCAAGGACGATCAGTACTCCAAGCAGCGGCTCAGCGGGGATCTGGAGACCCTGCGCTCCTTTTATCTCGACCGCGGGTACATTAAATTCGAGATCAAGTCGACCCAGGTCTCCATCAGCACCGACAAGCAAGACATCTATATAACCATCGGTATCGACGAGGGTGACGTCTACAAGGTCAGCGACATGAAACTGGCCGGAGAGCCCTCGGTGCCGACCAAGCAACTCTTCCCCTTGATTCACATGCGCCGGGGGGATGTCTTCTCCCGCAAGGTCACGATCGAAAGCGCGGAACGCATCTCCAAAAAGCTGGGTGACGGGGGCTATGCTTTCGCCAACGTCAACACCATCCCTGAGATCGATGAGGAGACCAAGCAGGTCGCGGTGACCTTCTTTGTGGATCCGGGCAAACGCGTCTACGTGCGGCGCGTTAACACCAAGGGCAACACCCGAACGCGTGACGAGGTATTGCGCCGCGAGATCAGCCAGCTGGAGGCGGCCTGGTTCTCGTCGGAACCGGTCAGACAATCCCGAGAGCGTCTCCAACGGTTGGGCTATTTCGAAGAGGTGAATGTGGAGACACCGGCGGTTCCCGGCTCGGCGGACCAGGTAGACGTGAACCTGTCGGTCGTCGAGAAGGACTCGGGCAATCTACTCGCCGGTATCGGCTATTCTCAGTCCCAGGGCGTTATCTTCAGCACCAGTATCACCCGGAACAATTTCCTGGGGACCGGCAAGCGGGTTTCCTTCGGCTTTAATAACAGTCGCTCCAACCGCAATTACCGTCTTGCCTACACCAACCCCTATTACACAATAGACGGCGTTAGTCGGGGCTTCGAACTCTCCTATCGAGAAACGGATTACGAGAAGTTGAACAGCATCGACTACCTCACGGATGTCGGTGTCGCCGGTATGAACTTTGGGCTGCCGATTACGGACACCAGCCGCGCGGGTCTCGGCGTCCGTTACCGGTACACCAAGTTCACCGCCGGGAACTCGCTGTTGGCGAAGCGCTTCGTCACCGAACAGGGTGATCAGTTCGACGATTTTCTGCTGACTGCGAGTTATACAAACGATTCCCGGGATCAGGCGATCTTCCCGACCAAGGGTAACTTCCAGTCCTTGCGAGCGGAGGTATCGGTGCCGGGCAGCGATCTGCAATTTTTCCGATTGACCTATACACACCGCCGGTACATCCCCTTGATCAGGCGCTTTATTTTATCCCTGGATGCGAATCTGGGTTATGGTAACGGATTCGGCGATACCAAGGACCTTCCTTTCTTCGAGAGTTTCTTCGCCGGCGGTCCGGGATCGGTCAGAGGTTGGAAGGAAAACACCCTGGGCCCGCGGGAAACCACCCTCGATGAGAACCCGGCGGGCGGTAATATAAAGATGGTCGGCAGCATGCAGATCTTCGCACCGCCGCCTGTCGAGGGTGAGTTCGCCAACACCCTGCGCTTGGGGGCCTTTTTCGATTTCGGCAACGTATGGACCACGAGCAACCCGACGTTTTCCGACCAGGAACTCGTGACGCCCAGGGGATTCAGTCTGAGCGACATCCGCTATTCCGCCGGCTTGTCCCTGACTTGGATGTCGCCCGTCGGTGCCCTGTCGGCCAGCATTGCCCATCCATTCAGTGACGAGGCCGAGGATAAGACCCAGATGTTCCAATTCAGTGTCGGGCAAATATTCTGATCGGAGGGAGGCGACCAAGTGAACAAATCCATTGGGGCACTGATCGGTCTCGGCCTCTGTTTCGCGGGGAGCTCGCTGCCTGCCGCCGACTATGTCGTCGCGGTGATCGATCCCACCCGCATCGTCGAACAGTCTCCCCAATATGAGGCGGCGCGCGTGCAACTAGAGAAGGAGGTCAGCGATCGGGAGCAAAAGCTTGCCGAACAGCAAAAGCAGCTTACCGAGCTGCGACAAAAGCTCGAGCATGATGCGGCGCTGATGAGCGAAGAAGAGGTACAACGCTTACGGACCGACATCCGCAACCGGGGACGTAAGATCAAGTACGCCCAATCCGAACTTCGCGAAGACTTTTCCCTACGTCAGAATGAACTGCGCACCAAATTGGCCCGGCAGGTCGAGGAGGTGGTGGTGGAACTGGCGCGGGAAGAGAGCATCGACCTCGCTGTCAGCGATAACCTGGTTTTCTACGCCAGCAAACGTATCGATATCTCCGACCAGGTCATTGCGCGCTTGAAGGAGAAGTTCGAGGCCGGCAAGGATCTTTAACCCACGCCTCGGGCTTTCGGAATAGTGGCGATCAAGCTTCAGGAGCTGGCGAACCGTCTCGGTGTCGAGCTGCGCGGGGACGGCGAGCGATACGTACAGCGGGTCGATACCCTTGAACGGGCCGATGACGCCAGTCTGTGTTTCTTCGGGAACCGCAAGTATCGGGCCGCGCTGAGCGCGACCCATGCGGCGGCGGTGATCCTGGCGGAACCGGATGTGCCGCTCTGCCCGGTCGCGGCTCTGGTCAGCGCGAATCCTTACCTCACCTACGCCCGGGCGGCGCGGCTGTTGCACCCCGAGCCCGCCGTGACCGGGGGGCGCCATCCGAGCGCGGTAGTGGCCCAGGACGCCCAGGTCGATCCGTCCGCCTGGATCGGCGCCATGGCCGTGGTGGAGGCAGGCGCTGAAATCGGACCGCGGGTCTTCGTGGGACCGGGCAGCCTTGTAGATTCCGGATGCCGTATCGATGAGGATAGTCGATTGGTCGCGCGGGTCACCTTATGCGCGGGGACCCGCGTCGGGAAACGGGTGTTGATACAGCCCGGTGCGGTCATCGGCCGCGAGGGGTTCGGGTTCGCGAAGGACGGCGAACGTTGGGTGCGTATTCCCCAGCTGGGGGGGGTGCGGCTGGGCGATGACGTAGAGATCGGGGCCAATACCACGGTCGACCGGGGCGCCCTCGAGGATACCCTGATCGCCGACGGGGCAAAGCTGGATAACCTCATCCAAATCGGACACAACTGCCAAATCGGCGAAAATACCGCGCTGGCGGCCGGCTCCAGGATTGCCGGCTCTACCAAGATCGGACGCAATTGCGCCATCGCCGGGGCTGTCGCTATAGCGGGGCACCTGACGATCGGGGACGATGTCCAATTTACCGCGATGACCCTGGTGACCCGCTCTTTCACCGAGCCCGGACGCTACAGCAGCGGCATTCCGGCCATGCCGAGTGCCCAGTGGCAACGTAGCATAGCCAGATTCCGGCACCTCGACGAGTTTGCTCGACGATTGAAGGACTTGGAAGAAAAACGAAATCAAACCAACGCCGAGCTGCAACAGGAACCCGAATAAAATAGGGATCGGCAGCGGCCGATCCATAGACAGCAGCCGGTTCCTGGGAACGTCGGAGGTAGCATTGAGCACAATGGATATTCACAAGGTGTTGAGCTTATTGCCGCACCGCTATCCTTTTCTGTTGATCGACCGGGTGGTCGACTATGAGGTGAACCAATATCTGATTGCGTTTAAGAACGTGACCTGCAACGAACCCTTTTTCGCCGGTCATTTCCCCACGCGACCGGTCATGCCGGGGGTCCTGATCATCGAGGCCCTGGCCCAGGCTACCGGTCTGCTCGCCATGGCGTCCCGTCCGGACGGGGTGAGGGAGAAGGCCCTATATTACTTCGTCGGGATCGACAAAGCGCGCTTCAAACGCATCGTGGAGCCCGGCGATCGGCTGACCCTCGAAGTACACATCAATAAAGTACGCCAGGGGATCTGGCGCTTCAGCGGCAAGGCCCATGTGGAGGGTGAGATGGCCGCTACCGCTGACATCATGTGTACGGCCCGGGATCTATGACCTCGATCCATCCCACCGCGGTCATCGACGCGACTGCCGAGCTGGATTCCGGCGTCTCGGTAGGTCCCTATACCGTCATCGGTCCGCGGGTACGGGTAGGGGCGGGCACCGACATCGGCCCCCATGTGGTAATCCGCGGACCGACGCGCATCGGGGCCGACAATCGGATTTTTCAATTCGCTTCGGTCGGCGAAGATCCCCAGGACACCAAGTACGCTGGTGAGGAAACCTTCCTCATCATCGGCGACGGCAATGTCATCCGCGAATATGTCACCCTGAACCGGGGCACCGTACAGGATGCGGGGGAGACCCGCATCGGCAACCACAATCTCTTCATGGCCTACAGTCATGTAGCCCACGATTGTCGGATCGGCAACCATGTGATCATGGCCAACGCCGCCTCTCTCGCCGGTCACGTCAAGGTGCAGGACTGGACCATTCTCGGGGGCTTCACCATCGTCCACCAATTCTGCCGGATCGGGGCCCACTGCTTCTGCGCCATGGGCTCGGTCGTCACCAGGGACGTTCCGCCCTATGTCATCGTCGGCGGCCATCCGGTCCAGCCCCGTGGTATCAACACCGAGGGGCTGCGGCGACGGAAGATCGACGTCGCGACCATACAGCAGCTCAAGAACGCCTACCGGGTACTCTACATGTCCGACCGCAAGCTGGAAGACGCCGTAACGGCGATGCGTGTGCTCGGCAACGACCGGGTGGACCAGCTCGCGGATTTCGTGGCCGATCGATCCCGGAGCATTGTGCGTTGAGGGAGTGCCAGCGCAATGCCGTTAAGTTAGCTGCTGACCGCTTGTCGTGGTCGATCAGGATGCGAAAGAGAAAATGATGATTCGCGTGATTCGTCGTTTTTCCCCGTCATTTTTCCTATACTCACATGACAAAGCCTTTGGTTGGGGGAAACGTTTCCGTTGTATACGCACAGATGTATACTACTCTCATACGATTCTTTCATTGCAGAAAGCCAAGTAGTCCATTGGAAAATAAGGTATCCTAAGCGCCATGTTAGACTACACCCTGTCATCGGAGCAGCTGGATGAACTGCGTGCGGCATATCGCGGTACGCAGGACAAACGCGAGGCCGACCGCATCAAGGCGGTAGTGGCGCTTGCGACCGGCTGGACGGCAGAGGAAGTGGCGGAAATCCTGTAAGTTGACGCCAATGCCGTGCGTAACCACTTCAAGCGCTATCGCGTCGATGGCTTGGCGGGAACCGGGTGGGTGACGGTGTCGGCGGCAGCCCGTGCCTCCTCACGGAGGAACAACTCATCGCGTTGGATATCCATCTGCAAGCGAACCTGTACCTCTCAGCCAAGGCGATCGCCCATTGGGTGGAGGAAACCTTTGGCGTGTCCTACACCGAGAGTGGGATGACTGCGGTG
>Ga0049105_1000518_pt1 | contig 13673 bp, 12 predicted proteins | sample WorMetvaBAHAMAS1_FD_61260 | JGI IMG/M metagenome (GOLD analysis project Ga0049105, IMG submission 61260) | Worm MetaG Olavius vacuus BAHAMAS.1 | ecosystem: Host-associated > Annelida > Digestive system > Unclassified | place: Germany: Marburg | collected 2013-04-09
AAAAAACCTTATCGAGAACGAGAAAAAGAGGAGACCAAAAATAATGTGGATGACAAACCACAAATTTTGGTAAGAAATAAATCTTGAAAGGCTACTGCGAGTATATAACGTTAGCTAATAGCGAACGGAATTGAATGGCGAGCTAATAGTTCATATAGTGTGGCGAACCTCGCACTGAGGATGGCTGAAGACAAGGCAGTGAAGACACAAGGCAAGACATCTGTAGCTACGCATGCAATACCCATGATTTTGAATTCATCGATATCATTGTATATTTTTTTTCAAAGTAATCCCCAAATTATTTGAGGCGCAATTGCGGCATGTGAGTTGTAAATCGCTGCGTGTCTGTGTCATGTCATTGCTGTCGCTAGTCGCTACCGCATAAAGCGAATAGTATTTTAATGACTTTATCGAAGTAAATTCTGCTATTGATCAACTTTATTCACCATCATCAGTGGTAGACAATACAATTAGGCAACAGAAAGAGAAAAAATTAATTCGATGCACAGCAGCACAAAAAATCACAACTTACTACAATATCTATAAAACAGATTGTCCACACAGTTATACCGTGACAAAAACTTGTCTTGTCTTTTCTTAATTAAACAGTAGTTCAATTCCGAAATAGCTGCGACATTCTTGAACAACATATACGCTAGCAGTTCTAAATAATTTCATGAACAACCGATTTGAACTGAAATCTAGAGACTGCAAATCGGCCTTATTCAGTTGACAGCATTCAAGCCCATATACACCGTGTCCGGAAAAAGGTGCCACTGTATTTTTGCCATAATTTTGCCAAATCCTAACCGATCTTCAAAATTCTTCTACCATTACACTCAGCAGTAAATTTGCAATAAAGAAATTACTAAATATCCAACCATCATTCACCCACGTCGCTACGCTACCTTGTAAAACTGTTGTGCTCAAAAATCGTAAATTACATTGTAGGCCTATATTAAAATTTAAAAACGTTTAATGACAATAAACAATTACACAATAAACGTAGTGTAGTGTTAATTCGCACATTTTAGCGTCAAATTAGTCAACAAGTCTGCATATGGACAATGCTTGACTAAAAATGATGTTCAAAATGTCCACCGCCAGCCTGCTCACAAGCTGACAAACGACGACGCCATTGTTTATCTTACTACGTAAACGGCATTTTCACTGACGTTACAATGATATCATCACTGGGTACAGCATTGCCAAGTAAGCAAGAAAAAAAATTTAATTACTCACCTGCATGCTTGGCCATTGCGATGGAGCATGCCAACAATTACGAAATCAGATGTAAAATTATCTGAAATATACGAACAAAACGAGTGGTACCTTTTTTCCGGGCAATGTAATTTACGATTTTTGAGCACAAAAGTTTTGCAAGGTAGTGTAGGGACATGTGTAAATTATGGTAGTATATTTATTGATTTCTTTACTGCAAATTTACTGCAGAGCGTGACGGTAAAAGAATTTTGAAAATCGGTTAGCATTTCGCGGAGTTGCAGGCAAAAATAAAGTGGCACCTTTTTTCCGGACACGGTGTATATTTAGTGTAAGTAGAGCCTAGACTACGTAAATAAGCCTTAAGTGTAATTAATGTGTATATTATGCGTTTTCGATGTGTTTTAGCAGTTTCTATGACACTGGTCTATCGGATGCTGGATTTATAGCCTATTCGCTGCTAATGTGTGGCGACATTGCCTGCAGCGCTCTGCACCGGCGACATGTCGTGTACAATAGCCTACTGTGTGCTGTGTAATCTGTAGTCTGCAGAAATACGTCGATACGACATACCTGAGTGGTGATAACCCAGATAAAGAGTTAACTACCGATATCATTGAAATCATTCAAACAACTTGACATGAACATCATTAACGAATAACGACTATACTAACTTGACAGTAAGTAAATAAGTAAGTAAGTAAGTCGTAATAACGCTGGCTTGTTTAGACAGCGGCGCTGCACTGCAGTTCTATGCATAGTAATATTGTCGTCAGTCGACAGACGTCGCCACCAATCGCCATCTCTCTCCATTACTCGGCACTGCGTCGTGCCGAGGGGCGTCAAGTCGACGACGCCGCCGATTGGACCGCGTCACCGCCAGCCAGCACGGCGGCTACGCCACGTCTTCAGTCGCTCTTGTCTTGCGCCACGAATAAAGTGTCATCGTCGCCGGCCGATATTCCACCGGCGAAGGATGCTTCGAGTCGTCGTCTCGTGAAGTGATCTGCGCCGCTGAGAGAGAACGAGTCGTTCGGCGTCGAAGAGCAATCGGAAAACAATTCCGCGGTTCGACGAGAGACAACTCGTGCAGTCTGCGGCGTTGCCTGCTCCAGGCCATCAGCGGCTCTGACGTCGACGTCGTCGTCCGCTATCAAGGGTTAAGCGTCGATTTGTCGGCGATTTATCGCTTCTGATGTTTTTGGTATGTCTTCATCTTTCTCACTGAAAGATCAACATCATCATCAACATCATCTACAGCAACAGCAGCAACATTCGTCGTCGTCGTTCTCTGTCCAAGACATTCTCTGTAGTCCACTGGACGACTACTACAGCGCGTCAACAGCACTGCAGGCCGCAGACAGAACGAGTCGCGGTGTAGTCAAAGACTCGGAACTAGAACAAGCATCAGCGAGCAGCGTGACAGACGACATCCAGGCGACAGATCACGGCGCTAGCAACATCTCGGAGGAGCTGATTGCGTCGACTGGTGTGCATGGTGATTGCGACCGAGACCAGTACAACGGGCAGATCGCAGCGGCAGCCGCGTTCTACGCAGGATCGAACGTCGCTCTTTACGGCAGCATGAGTGCAGGTAGCGGCACTGGCGCCGGCGGCACTTGTAGTCCACATCATCATACACTGCATCATCACAATCATCATCATCATCCTCATCACCCAGCTGCCGCAGCCGCAGCTGCAGCTGCCTTTGCGTCGCAGTACGCTGGTGGACCAACAGAGCTCAGTCACTACACCGGGTCCGCTGGAACTGCAGGCTTCAGCGCTGACTCCATGCCAGTCCGAGGTTGCGTCGGAGGACCATGGTATGCACCATCGCCAGCGCCTGATCCAAGGCTTACCAGTAAGTTAAATCAACTCGAACAATTCTTTTGGCCATTTTATGCAGCAGCCGCGGGTTTCTAATAAGTTTACTAAAAGCTCGTGTAGTTACTAGTTACGTTGCATCTAAACTTTGGAACAACACACCCCTTGACGCGCCGACATTTCCATAACATCCCAACCTTTAAACGCCGTATTAAATCGTAGTTATTTAAATAGCTTTCGCATTTCACTCCTGCCATCCTCCTCAAAGGTTGATATATGAACCTTCACTGCTGTGTACAGAATGTTGCTAGCCCAAATTTTACTTTGCCTTGCAACTGCTGCATTTGCTATCTCCAAGCGCATTAAATTCTCTGTCACGTCCTCCATCGTTTAACGGTAACACACTGCCCATGTAGCAAAATTCCTCACGTTCTTCTGCTTGCTCAGAATCAACTACAATAATCGGTTTGACCAATAACCATTTGCCATGCTCTTTGTCTTTGCAACGTTTACATGCATAAAAATTAATGATTAAAATCGTTTACAAATACAAAAATAATTTTGTCGATTGCACATGGTTTTTCTAGAGTCAAGTCCCTTTCGGTCTTTATACGAAAATGTCATTCTTATATGTTGCCGCAAATTTGTATACTGCATTGCATAAAACAATATTTCTACTGTTTATCTATTTGACTATATTTAATGTTTTAAGCGTTTTGTTGCATTTATTATTAAGGCTGAAGCAATGTCGAGTGTGCATGTGATTCGTGCGCTGTTTTATTGCTGTATTGTGATATAATGCGTCTATTAGGCAATAGCAAAACTATCTAGTATTTGTTTTTACCACCTGCGAAAGCCGTCTGGCGTTATGTCGTACACTGTACTAATGTTTAAAAGCCTCGACCTACAAAGTTCGTTTTGGGGTGCAGATGTGTACATCTTTAGAATTTCTAAATCAAATTCGTAAATCAAGGTCATCGGGTCAACGTCAAGGTCGCAGGAGCAAACACGTGTCTGTTCGCGGGTGGTCTCTTTTCGATCGAGAGACGGTCTTGTTATCGAATAATTTTAGATTTAAAAAAACCGCAGACTAAAATGTGTCATAAGCTATCACGCCGCATGCACTGTCACACATTTACGTGTGCAAAAAATCTACCGAGTAAGCCAGAAAAAAACTGGACCATTTTTAAAAGTTTGTAGACCTAACTCATGTGTGTGTGATGCCACTCCTAAGTACAGTGTGTCCAGAAAAAAAGACAAAAATGTTTCTTGTAATATCTTCTTTGAAACTCGGGCGATTCTGATGAAATTTAGTACATCGTTTCCTGAATAAATTTGCTTCAGAATAATTAAACGTTTCCCACCTCATTTGAAATAGTCTCTACACTACCTTGTAACCTTGAAATGCTCATCGGACACGTGCTACCGTTGAGTTGTCACAGAAAGAAACTCCAGAATTTATCCCACCTCAACTCTGGCCTCCAAATTCGCCAGATTTGAATCTAGTTGATTACAGCGTGTGAAGACTATTGCAAGAGAAAGTGTACAAAACACGTGTCATTGATCTAGACAAACTGAAACAGCGACTGAGAACAGAGTGGGCCAATTAAGCGTAAAGCTGATGGGCTATGTCGTTAGCCGTTTGTCAGTGGCGTCGTTAATAGCTCCAGAGCTCCTGTTTTGTACACCTTCTCTTGCAATATTTCCCACATGCTGTTATCAACTGGAATCAAAGCTGGCGAATTTGAAGGCCACAGTTGAGATGGGATAAATTCTGGAGTTTCTTTCTGTAACAACTCAACGGTAGCATCACAAGGTTAGTGTAGAGACATTATTCAGGTGAGGTGGGATACGTTGAATTTTGAATCAAGTTTATTCATGAAACGGTGTACCAAATTTTTATCAGAATAGCCTGAGTTTTGTAGGAGACATTACAAAAAACATTTTGGTCTCTTTTTTCCCCTGGACCCAGTGTATATATCAAAATGTTCAGTACATTATCTTAGTAAGATTTTTTCTTGACTTTTGTCACGGTTAAACATTTTTGCACTAGTCCAACAAAACAATGCGACATCAAAAGTAATGTATCGCAGTTCACGATGATATACGGTGTCACGGCCATTTATCTCTTCTTCAGTCTGTCATTTAAGCACGGAGTGATTCATACACAACATTTAGCTGTTAATCAAGAGTAAGAATGTCGTTTTGAGTTTCATCACAATTAGATATTCTTGGCACAAGTGCAGTGAAACGATAACATGCTAAAATAACAATTCAGCAATCACGCGTCACCTGTTTTCCCGCGATTATGAAGCAAAAAACGCCAGCGGATGGCTCGGTCTTCACTCTATTAATTTCTTACTCTGTACCACTGAGCAACAAAAATTGTATCGTCAAGAGATCCGCGACTTTATCATGCGAAGCGCGTTACACTGCTGAGTCAGATAATAACGGGTGCTTGCTTGTACGACTACTACTAAAAGAGCGGCGATGGTGTTCAGAGTACATGGTACACATGTTGAATTCCTGTTGACACTGATGTTCATAAGCAGCCTTTATTGCGAATTTTGAGGTAATTGTGCACAATAACTGAACATCATACATAAATTAATTGGCATTTTCAATGTCGTATGGTTTCTATAAATTTATGCACAAAATGTTTAACTATGGCGAGATTCAACATACTAGTCTTACTCCTGATAAAAAGCTGAACATTTTGATGTATAAAACGCCTTCCTATCTCATCATATGCCGGTGTTACCGGGTATAAACTTCTAAAAAATAATCCAGTTTTTGGCCCACCTTTTATAAAGACGCACGCCATAGGCGCATGGCCGGATTAACTCATTGGTCGGGGCAAAAAGTTTTGGGCTGTTTTTTTACAATTCTATGCAGCCCAAATAAAAAATGAAGTGTATATTTTAGTAACCACATAAATGAAAATTTAGATATAATACATAACGCGTTTAGATAGAATTAGAACTCCGGGCTTGGTTTGAAAGGTTTCACTTTCTTTTAAAAATCGGATTTGAGAATCAAAATAATTGGTCACAGTCGGATTTTAAAATTATTGTGAAAAGTATGATTAACTGAATAGTGGCAACTATGTATTAACATCCTTCCATGAACTCGTAGGTCTTAAAACAAAAACAACAAAATCTGGTTAACAGGAGAACAGATATATACGACTTTTTGGCTCCTGTAACAGTTTTCATTATCAAAAATGCAGATGTCCGTGCAACTCCGTTGCCGTACATGGCGCGCAACGATCACGACTTTTTCAGGGCTTTCAAGGTTGCGAATTCAGATATTCTTTAGTCAAAATCAATGGTGTTTAGGAATCCAGAGCAATGATATAGGTCTGTCACTTGCTGTTGCCCCATGGCGTAACGCAGGTAGTTTTTGACGCGTTTGAGGACGTCATCAGTGAAAACTGACAAGAAAATATTGAAAGCATGATAACAACATTGCGACTGAAGGACACAAAGGAGACGTGATATGAAAATAATATTGTCGCAGTTTTATCTTAATTTGTTCGGCCCATCAAGACTGTGGGCCGTGCGCTCGTGCCCCTATGCCCTGTGATAATCTGGCTCTGCATAAATCTATAGTAAAACAATGACTACAATAATAATAATGACAATAATAATAACAATATTAACATAGTTGTCGTAAAATTACACACATATATAGCCTTATTTATTACGCTTAATGTAAGTCATAATATCCAGTTCTTCAGACGTACAAAAGTTCACGCATGAAGATGCTGTTTGGTTAAAATAAAATTATTCGATATAATTTATATTAATTACAGGTATTAACTCTTTCGGTGCTGATGTCGATAAAAGTCTACATAAGGGGTCGGGTGCTGAAGTCGACTAAAGTCGACGTTCAGGGGTCAGTGCTGTTACCTAGGTATATGTCGATAAAACTCAACACTAGCTCATTCATAGCGTTATGCAGCAAAGGCCTGTACATATTCAGCACTGGGAACAAAATTTAAAAAAATTTATTCAGCACCGAAAGAGTTAATGTTTTCTTGCACTGGTTTGCATTATTGCAAAGTATAAATTCAAATGTAATAGTAGTCATTAATTCAAATATTTCCGGCTATATGAAGCGTGTACTGAAAGACTAAGCTAATGCTAATGCTGACGACATCTTCAAAACTCTGAGAAAACTACTACTTTCACGCGCACTTTCCACGCATAGAACCACAGCTATCTGACTTGAAGCTACGTTTGACATTCACTTAACAACGTTACTGTTGATGTTGCAGTTTCTCGACTGATGCAAGGTCCGTCGCCGTGCGCCGGTCCAGCAGGTGCGTCCATGGCGGCGATTAGTCACGTGAACAACATGGCGGCGGCAGCCACGTTTGGCGCGGCGCTCGACGTTCATCAGACGCGGTACGCGGCAGTGGCGGCGATGGCTGCCGGCGGAGCGGCGCCGTTCTCGTTCGGACAGCGTCGACGCCGACGAATTCTGTTCACGCAGGCACAAATCTACGAACTGGAACGACGCTTCAAACAGCAGCGATACCTGTCCGCACCTGAACGAGAACACCTGGCTACCATGATTGGACTGACACCGACACAGGTATGTCACATTATCTCTTGTGTGTCTGCAAGGTAAATGAGACGTATACTCAAAATAAGACATTGAGAAAACGTATTAATTATATCTATCAGATGTCACTGCTTTATAGACTTGGTACGGTTGAGTGCTTTTTCTGACCCATCACAGTGAACGAAATAACCCGTATGCGTATGGTGTATGCAGTATGCGTATAGTGAGTAGTTTATTTTGCGATAGAACTTTGTAAAGTTCTTTGTACTTTAAGTACTAATTTAATGAAGTAGATCGTTTTATACTCTCCATCAGTTCTTGTTGGTACTGTAGCTGACTCGATGAGATGTGATTTGTGATAAGCTTCGCCGGCGCTGTGCATACGTAGTTCTGTTTTATGCAAACGCTACAATGGCTGAAAGCTTGACATGAAAGTTGTATGCACAAAGCTGTTATCAGAAGATAGGTTTGTGATGTGGGCAGGTGAAGATCTGGTTCCAGAATCACCGCTACAAGACCAAGAAAGCTCAGAAGGACCGCGAGAAACTCGAGCAGAAGCCGTCGGCTCATCAACTTCAGCAGAGCAGTTCATCAGCTAACGTGAGTTCTCCTCTGAAGCGCGTTGCGGTGCCTGTACTCGTCAAGGACGGTAAACCATGTCCCGCTGGCACTTCGACTTCAACATCAAACACAGCAGCAGCGGCAGCATCACACGACAGATCCAATTCGTCCACGCCAGAGTCCATGTCCAGTGATGGCGACTATCGTGCCGTCAACGGAACCGCTCCAGGTAAACCGAGCTCCCTCGCCCACCGTGCCGCAGCCTGTCCATTGCCGTCACAGATAGGCGCAATACCGTTTCCGGTTTCGTCGTCGGTTACTTCCGGTTTAGTGAAGGGTGTGGGCGGGCAGTCGGGAAGTGGTTCCGGCCTGTCGTTACACAGTGGACTCGGCTGTTTCACAGGCGGCAATATGATGTCGTCCTCTGTTGGCGCAGATCACCATGCGACGTTTGGTGCTGCGCCAATGATGCAGTCAGCTCGGCATGGACCACTGTCACTACATGCAGCCGTTGAGACAATGAGCTACGCCGACTTCGCTCCACGCAGTTGTCTCTTCAACGGTCGAACCTGGTAGCCGCTTGCACACTGACGCTCGACAAAACATTTGCACTATGGAAAGCCGTTGTGGACGTAGCGTGTAACCTACAACGCGTTGTAATTATTATACAGCGCGTCGTAGACATAAACCAATCATCCCACATCTTCAACAACACGTTGTAGAATGTAGCCAATGACACGCTAAGTAAGCGTGTCATTGGTTACATAGAAGATGTGGGATGATTGGTTTACTTCTACGACGCGCTGTATAATAATTACAACGCGATGTAGGTTGCACTGTACGTCCACAACGGCTTTCCATATTTGCACGTCTTCGTAAAGTGTTAGATACGTGTGACTCTATCATGAAGAAAATGCCTCGTATCAGTTGCCTAAATTATGATTTGTTCGAATTTGTCTGTCTTTATGATCATTTAATGACCATACTGAGATTGCAAATACACCTGGTAGACGGCTCTTTTTGCTGGCATCATTTCTACAATTAATGCTCACGCATGTGTGATCGATTGCTGCGAAATAAACTGTATAGCATCGAAGACATATGTGGAGCAGTTTTTATTAAGAATGATGTGGAGGCAGGCGCTGCTCTGGGCGTGATGCTGTGTACTGTATAACGCACTGATTGGACTGACGCACAAGATGATGCGCGATATTGTTGTCGAAAATACGAAGGTCAACATTTTGCAGAAATTTACAACGTCAGTGGAGCCGGACCTCAAAAACACTATTTCAAAGGTATATGGGCTAGCCTACGTTTCCGATATCATGCTGGTTTGACGTTTGCTGTGAACTCGTCGTGTGGCGGCTGCAACGACGACTAAACAGACGTGACAGCAGAACAACGTGTACATTATACGAATGACGTACATTATGCACCTGTAAGCTTTCTATACGCAGTAGCATTCTTAGAAAAACAAGTTTAAACGTGTAAAAAACAATGTACGGTATAGTATTCGCACCATATGCGATTGGACACAAGAAGAGTCAGAAGTGATATGATTGAAACGTTCAAGATTATAAAATTAATGGTAACTGTAATAGCAACCCAGATATATTCTTTGAATTCGATCAGAGTGGCGGAAAATAACATTCTAACAAATTATTCAAAGAATAGAGTAAAACTGACGTAAGTCTGTAAACGCGGACGCAGACGGATAGGCCTATTGGACGAAGGCCATACGGCTCGTCTATCCAGATCTTAATTATACCAGCTGCTTAAATAACGAAATTATTGATTTGTGGAACTCCATCTCACAGTTGTGTAAACTGCAGTATGTTAAATAACTATAAATCTCATACTTGGAAAGAACAGGAACCGCTCTGCACTGAAATGTTATTAAGGTTTGGCAATATATGGCGAAATCCTGTGGCGAGGAGTATCTTTGACAGTGGTTGCTTGGTTGAGTCATTGAAATATTACGTTTGGCACAGGGTGGGCCACAAACTTCAACGCAGTTGTTTGCATATTTCGATATCGATGATTTTTTTATAGAAATACTCGAGTGTTTTCAACAGAGTGTTATACACTTTATAGACTTCAAAACTGCCAGTATACCATCGCCACTTCTATTGTTCATTCTAAACTTGACTACTGCAACTCACTGTACTATAATCTTCCACAGTCTCAGATAAAAAAACTCCAGAACATCCAAAACTCTCTTGCTCCCCAGAACGCCAAAATCTTCTCACATTACTCCTGTTCTCAAATCTCTACACTGGCTCAAAATAAACGAACAAACTAAGTACAAACTCCTTTCTCTAACTTATAAGATTCTCACAACAAACCAACCTCAGTATCTCCACGACTTGATTTCTGTTCAACCTTGTCATAAAAACACACGTTCTTCATCCATGGTCACTCTTGCTCGCCCACCTACCCGCTCCTCTTCGAAAATCACAAGTCGCTCGTTTAGGTATGTCTGCACCTTATCTATGGAACGAACTCCCCACTGATCTCTGCGAGCCTCGTCAAACACAGTCTCCTGCACTTTCACCTATCACATATAGCAGTTCATCATCTTCACCATCTTCATTATCACGGCTTGCATCTTCTCTTACTCGCTCAGTATTTTATTCTGAACTCAAGACTTGGCTCTTCATAGACCTTTTCCTTTCCTACCGGACTGATTCCACGGACTCTCGGATCATCTAGTGTTTTTGTTCTGCTCAACGGCTGGATTTGTTCGCACGATGTGTTAGACTAAGCCGGCTCTTAGTCGGTTTTCGAACGCACTTTAAATCACTGCACTTTATTCATTCATTTCATGCAATAAAAACAGTTACGTGACTTCATCAAACGGTGCCACAATGCCACAAACCCGGGGCATGAGAATGTCACATTCCGTGAGGTTGAACTGTGGCCGTCTAATCTAGCTCTCACTTGAACGCAGGGATTCCCGGTTGACGTGACAGTTTGTCAGTGTTAACTACTTGAAACAGATAATCCAGGAGAAGTAGCGATAAATCGCAATTTTGATCTTGATCGGAAGTGAATTTTGACCATCTGGAGGCTTCGGGGACCTAATTTTATACTTGTACACCGGCTCAAAATGTTCAGTACTTTTTCCGGAGTAAAATATTGTCTTGAATTTTTGAATGTTTATCGGGCTTAAACATTCTTTGCATTAGTCAATAAAGCAATAGTACAGTAAAAATGATTCACACTTCACAGTTAGCGGATTTCATCGAATCAGTGAAGTCCATATATATATTAGAGCATAAGTATTTTATCACACGAGTTAAAATAATGTTTTGAATTTCACCACAGTCAGACAGCTTTGCACAACTGTAGTGAAACTATACTGTGTTAAAAACAGCAATTCACCGTTCACGTGCCACCTGTTTTCCAGTGTACCGAAGTTCATGAAGCGAAAAACTTACCCCCGAGTAGTTTAGACCTCAATCTGGTTAATTTCTCACTCTGTATAACTTCACAACAAAAAGTCAAGACTTCGGAGATGTAGTTCATTTGAGGCGCGTTCTGTTACCAGAACGCAATGAAAGGGTGCCAGATCGACTTTTAGAACGAGCGGCGATGGTGTTTACGATATACATAGACGTTGAATTCGTGTCCACCTACTGATATTCATAATCAGCGTTGTTTGTGAATTTTGAGGGAATTGTGTACAATAACTGAACGCCATGTTTGACATTCAAAATATCACCATACTCTTGAATATGTTGATATATGGAACGGCTTCCTACATCATCATATGCAGGAGTCATAAACTCTCACACATAGTCAGGATCGCCGGTTGATTTGGCCCACCCTGTAACTTAGCGTCACGTATGAGGCTTATAGATATTCTTTTGTTTGTCACAGTCAGGCAAGCACTCAAGCTGTAGCGTACAGTATGTCAATTAAAGTATAATGAAGCTTCTTATTAGCGACAACGAACGCCGTGAGTATAGCATGCCATCACAATAAGCCACTAGCCAGCGCATGAGTCGCCCGTTCGGCTTGGTGCAAGATATATTCGTACTGAATCTACTTGAGAACATCTCGACGCAGGTCTGAATAGGTTCGAATTGTGCTGGTGACGACGGGGTGGCGACGACGATGCATAATTGTGGGCCGGTGTCAATAGCTGTCGAACGGTAGCTGTTCGTCTCTCTCGCCAACATTATTATTGATTGCGCGCTGTACGAACATAGTTCGATAAAAACGCGGCGAGCGACGAGGCGAACCACACTTGGCTGTGGAGGGAGGAGCACTGCTTACCGTTGATAGGTGTCGACACGAACGCAGCGACCTGTGCACTTAAAATACACCGAGTTTACACGTTGAACGACTGACCGATCGGCATTGTCAATCTGACGAGCTGGCGGGCTTTTGTATCGTAACCATTCATTCAACGATTAGCGATCAGCGAAATGTTTTCAACAGCAATCGATATGTTCGAGAGGAAAGGTCACTTGAGAATAGTACTCTGTCACATATGTATAATTTAACACTGAAATGGTTTTCATAGTTCTTATCATGAGAACTGAGAATGCATGTTGGACTAGCTTCGCGCCCAACAGAGACAGCAAAAGTTTTAACAACAACGACGACGACGACGACGACGACGACGACGACAATGACAGTGACGATGATGATGATGATGACAGCGTGAGACCTACTCATAGATGTTTGATCAGCCAGCATTGCCGTTGGCTCCTCTAGAACATCTGCTCTGCATTTGCAGCGAACAGATTGTACATACTCTCACTTTTGAACAGTTCAAGAACAAGAACAAGACTTAGGCATCTTCCAGGCTGCAAAGATGATCTTTAAGAAGACATGTATTGTGAGGTTTGTGTCAGTAGTGAATCTGAGCATCCTTCACCTTCTGGTAGAGGTCCGCAGAAATAAATTTTTGATTACCATTCCCTTCTGTTCCCCTTTCCACTGCTACTTAGTTTTTTATATTTTGATTCCCTAAATTCCCGTTCTGTTCAGTAAAAATTCCCGCATTTCGCAATTTATGATTCAATTAACAACAGCCCAGCCACAAACTGCACATTACACAGCACCAACTTCAAACAGACAGTATGCCTATGATGGTCTGGAAAACACAGTTTAAGGCTGGGTCAGTTGGCCACACGAAAAATTAATGGGTTTGATTCATATTCCCTGACATTCCCATGGAATTCCTATGGAAAAATGGAAAACGGGAATTCCTGTTACCAATGCAAACCTCTACCTACTTTGTCAGCCACTGCAGTTTATGAACAAAAGTGCTTCAAAGCGTTTATGTCGTCTTTGACGGTTTGGAAGAAAGGACTCGGATTGGACGACCCCTTGAGATTTTTGTGACAATTTTTAGCAGTGGCACATTTTATACTCAGCGGTCCTGGCCCACATCATCATCATCATCATCATCAATCAGAGATTTATAGTGCGCCTATTACTGGGTAAAATAAGAACATAGGTGCATAACAATGGCCTAAAATCTA
>Ga0049105_1000519_pt1 | contig 13661 bp, 6 predicted proteins | sample WorMetvaBAHAMAS1_FD_61260 | JGI IMG/M metagenome (GOLD analysis project Ga0049105, IMG submission 61260) | Worm MetaG Olavius vacuus BAHAMAS.1 | ecosystem: Host-associated > Annelida > Digestive system > Unclassified | place: Germany: Marburg | collected 2013-04-09
CACACTGTCAAACAGGAAAGTCTTTAGCTGTCTACAAAAAGCTGCAAAAGAGTCAATGGAACGTAAGCTAGCAGGCAGACTGTTCCAGACTGTCGGGCCGCATACAGCAAAACTTCTGTCACAGTAACTTGTCCGTGTCCACGGGACGTACAGTAGATCAGCCTCAGTTGACCACAGCTGGTAACGGCTGCAAAACGACGACGCTGGTACACAGAGGTCAACGAGATATGGTGGAGCGGCGGCGTGTCGACACTTGTGGACCAGTACAGCGGCCTTGTATTGTATCCGTTGCCGGATGGGTAACCAGTAAAGTGTAGCTGGCACTCGAAGGTACCATGGTCAGTAAAAGGTTTATGTGAGTTGTTAGGTACACGACATACATGTACATGTATAACTAAAATATCTTTTACCAAATTCTCTGGAGAGCCGCAGCAGATCGTTGGTCGAGTGGAGTTAAGCGTGCTGACAAGTGGTGAGTACTTCGTAGCTGAGGCAAGCTAGCTGAGTAGTAATTCTTTGAGTGCACAGGTAATTGTTACAGTTCATATGGAAGAGCTGACAGCTACTTGCATTGTTGAAGTTGCGGGTATGTGGTGCTAGTGTGTTTTGTGTTTGGTGTGTGACTGTTCTGTCAGATATCGCGACTGTAGTCGGTTACTTCGTTGTCAGTCGGCCGTTCCTCAACTTGGCAAATCCGCGCCACCTTCGCAGTTCACACTCAGAGCTTCTCGAGGTAGAAAGCGATAGTTTTGTTTTAGTGATGTGCTGACTGTAGTGAATTTTTGTGTCTCACTATTATTTGTAGTTGAATGACTGACAGATACTTGTGAAACAGGCTAATGGGTACAGATTTTCTGTCTCGTCAAGCACTTGCTGTTACCAAACTGAAATTATTTAAAAACCAGCTCTGGCATACCATATTTGTGACATTTTGAAGAAATAATCGTGACAAAATTAGTTCAACTTGGTCGCTAAACAGTTATATGCAGGTCTTACTCACATTGCACAGTGTTTTATGCTCGCTCAGCATTGGAGCATTTGAGCAGTTTTAAGTGGCAATTTAATTCTTATACGAGCTCTGTCTGGCATCATAATGTTTAGTTTTTATTGCTTTATGTTGTTTTGCTAGGATTATTACCAGAGCGGCCGCATGTTAGTCAAGATGGCTGAAGCCATTGGTCGTGTTGTACTTGCTGGCCGGGAATTGACAAGGCTTGCAGGGTTAGTAGTGTGCGTTTATTATGTGTTGTTTAAACTTCTGTCAGAAATAGTGATGTGTTAAGTATCTTTCCTCACAGTTTTCCATGTTGCATCTTCAGTCATCTAACTTTTTTGTAGCTCTAAGTGGTTCTTTTCTGTACTGATGTGCCATTAAGGAACTACTAACTTATGCTACTGCCACACTAGGATACACTGCGTGTGCAATGACCACGGCAATGCAGCTGTAGTGTGGCAGGTTACATTGAAATACATGGGAGCGTTAATCGGGAGGCAGTGCCGCAGTCATTGCGCGCGCATTGGCCGGTCATGTTGCAGTCATGACTGCGGCAAAGACCACTGCAAAGTGTCATTGATGGGTTTCACTGTCGGTCATTGCACGCGCAATGCATCCGAGTGTGGCAGTAGCTTTACATCAGTTTTCTTCTGATTTTTTGTACTGTTTTTCTTGTGAAACTTTGTAGCTGTCATTTGCTGGCGTAGATTCACGGCAAGAATCAGCGAGTTTATGAAGGTGCTAGATGAACTGTCAGAGGGCAAGTACATACGGACAATGGTTGTCTCAGCTGACTTGTCAGATAGTGAGTACTAACTAGCAGCTGATGACTTCATTGCTCTAAAATTGATAGAGAGGCTGCGTGTTTATATTTGATAAAGGTTTCATCAGTCTGTGTTTTTTGTAGAATTGTCATTGTGGCATACTGCGTTTTGAACAGCAGTAATCTGAAGGAGAACATCTAGGTGTACTTTTTTGGAGAATCATAGTCAGCTCGCGTTGTCAAACCTATCACCTTCACTTATGCCATATGTCATTAGTATCTTACAGCAAAATAGCAAACAAACCGCTGTGGAAGTCTGCTGTAGAAATGTGGTTTGAAAACAGGAAACTGGCGTTGTTTGATTAGGCACTAAGTGAAATTTTAATTTGTTTAACTGTCATATTTTGTGTGTGTTCCAATTGATTTTGGTTTTTAAGTGTTTTGGATGTTCTTTTTTTGGTTTATGTAACCATAACGTGATAAACCTGGCAGAAATATGTAAGTTTCTTCTTTGTATAGAACCAGTTGGAAGCTAAGTACTCACTTCAGACTGAATTAGGTTAGTTAACATTGAGCCATTAGTGACTTTTATGAAGCTGCTAAGTTATCTGTTGCCCATATGCATGTGCTGCATAGGAAAAGAATCAGCGAAAAGTCTTTCTCCCGGAAGTGGTGAAATTGTTATACAAGATCGCCTGATTAAGTGAGTGAATGTTTATATTCTTCGTTTTACGACCTGCGTTCTTATGTTTTTGTATGTTTGATAATGGCAGTTTTAACTGAAGAGGTGTGGTCAGCACATCTAACAGAAGGAACACATGGAAATTGTATTGTATTCACTTTACATGTAAAGTAACAGAAGTGCAATGCTGGTCAGTCTCACACATGTCAGTTCATCAAGTAAAACTGTCGCGGGTTTGTATAGGTTTGAACATGTGCCGCTGGTCACTCCAAATGGCGATGTTTTGGTGAACGAGCTCAACTTCGAAGTATGTAGTCTTCGATGTAACACAGTTACATCATTATTTTGCATTCAGCTCATTTGAGTAAGTTATATGCCACTGCCCTGTATTTGTTTTCTAGCAGCCATACTTGGTTAGCCAGCTTAATTTTGTCTGAGTAGGTCATGTATTGAAACACTCACCATCTGTACCTCACTGCACATTTGTATGCTGTTGTTTTGTTTTGTTGATCTGTTTATGATGTTGTTGGCTTCTAAGGCATCCAGACATGATACCATCAACTGCAGAAGTACAATGCAGTATGAATGGAATATAAGTTTTGACATACGATATAGTAATTTAACATTATTTGCCGTTTGGTGTTAAGTGAATGAAAAAGTTGTAATGTTCTATGTAACAACTGTATAGACTGAATGAATGAGTATATTGTATTTTGTGATGTAACAGGTCAAGTCTGGTGTAAATGTGCTTGTGTGTGGTCCAAATGGCTGTGGAAAGAGTTCGTTGTTTCGGATACTTGGAGGGGTAATTAATGTTTTCGGATGGCCACTTTTTCATTGTAGTTCTGTTTGTCTATTGTTAGCATATAATGTCTGTGTATTGTGTTGAAATGGCTACATATGCCTCATATCATTTTTTGCTACTTGATTGCTTAGAAATTATTGTATTCTGATCACCTTTCGTGCAGAAATTCCAAGGAATTTCAGTCATTAAGCAAGTCTGAGGTCACCAGACAGAATATGTGCAGATACTGATGAGCAGATAATCATACTGTCTTCAAACTTGGTATAATGTTGTACCACATGCTCAAATCTTGTACAGTTATGGTTACAAGGTCACCATACCGTCCACATATTAACTTCACGTCCAAGAAGTTATGGTGTTTTTTTTATTTTTTTTATGTGAGTTATAACTGGTAGTTTTTGTCTCATTTCATCTAAAGATGGATGCATTGTAATAAATATATTATTTCACCTTACCTTTATATGCCCAGCAAATGCATTAGAGTAATTGATTTGCTGTATGATAATGATTAACGACGACATATCTTCTCGAATAATCCTGCATGAGGCTTAAGTAACCATCAAGCCAAATTTTTTGTTATATAATTGTAGTGTTAGTGATGTGGTGAAATATGTTTTTCGTAGTTGTGGCCGATGTTTGGAGGCAGATTAACAAAGCCCGACAGCAAGCAGCTTTTCTACATTCCACAGGTATTTGTACCTCTGTGCATAATAAGGGTTTAGTGTTGAAAAATAATCACGTGGAACTTTTGAGATCGTATCTTTATCTAGTTGAGAATACCTTCATGACAGTTGCATGACTTACTTCACTAAAACAGATGCACCACTGAACTGTTATCCAATACGTGATTTTGAGTGTTGTAATTTTAGTAGATTATTTAAACATTTGTGCATGGAGCATCTTGTGGTAGTAAATTATTGGTAAAATATCAGTTGAGTGGCAGTTTAATTTGAGAACCTGACAATGTGTCATTCACAGTTCTCGAAAGTGCTTCAATTTTTAAATTTTCAAGGCTTAGAAAGGCCTTGAATGTAGACAAGTTCCTTGAAAGTACTTGAATTAGTTCTGAGTCTTTGAATGCATCCTTCTGATGAGGTCTGCTTTCTACATTACCAGTATAGTTCTTAGTGAATGGTTAACTTTTCACAGTACCTAAATGTTGCACTTACGTTATCACTGTGTCTGTGTTACTTGCTTTTAAAACTAGGTTCACTATTTTGGTAAAATTGCCAGATGTGCATATTCAAACCATACTGTTGCAGCCATGATTATGATACTGTAAACCTATACTTATGCAAACTGTAAACATGGTCCTTGAAAGTCTGTGAAAATTCTTGAATTTGATTTTTTTGGAATCAAGTGGGAACTCTGGAGCTAATTATCAGCGATGGTTATTCATTGTACATATTAACTCTCACTGAGCATTTAAGGTTGTAGGGTCAGTGTTGCTTATATGCAGAAATGTTCGCTTCAGCAATTCACTTCTGTAGCATGAGTTACTTGTCTTACGATCTTATCTGCAAGACGTAGATCTTAAGTCTCTAGTTACTGCAGTCTTCCCTGATCACTGTATAGCAAATAGGCATCGATAGTGTCACTGCTGTTGACTAGCCAATTACCAGTAATTGTACACTTTGTGATGGCAGTACAATTAATGGCTCAATTGCGTCTTTAAGACTGTGTATCAAACATGTATCATGTACACCACAATTTTGTGAAAGGTTATTGTTGTTAATGGTTAATCATAAAGCGTTGCAGCCTTATTATGCATATATCTTTATAGAAGACACATGGTAGGCCTGTTTGATTGGTTATTGCTGTGACAGAGGCCTTACATGACAGTTGGTACTCTGAGAGACCAGGTTATCTATCCACATTTATCAGAAGACTTCCGGCGGCGCGGTTCTGTCGACAGCGATCTAGAAGATATTCTCAACAAAGTATGCACCATTCCATTCCTTTTGTATGAGTCTTCTGTTATGCATGTCGTTTGAGACCAGTTGTCTGAACATATTTAAACTCGCCGTAACTACGTACAACTTATTTCCAAGTATCTTTGAATGCTGTGTGTCCTAGTAAATTTTGTTTAATGAAAATTGAATGCACACAGCGTGTTATGTAGTGACGGGTATTTTACGTATTTTAATTGTCAGATATTCAGTTTGATGAATATGATAGAAACTGTTTGTTCATATGTTGCATGTGAATGAATACAACGGTAACAGTTTGGACTTGCATCTTTACTATTTAGTGCCGAAACAAATAGTCATTTTAACATTTGGTCAGATACATACTGTATTTTCGTGCATATACCCCGCATATGCATTTAACCCGCACATGCCTATATCCTGCACAAAATAAGTTTTCAGTAAAAAAAATTTGTACAGCCCGTACCGTCGTATACTCCACACCGCAGCTGTAAAACTCCTGTCACCCTTCCCGCCCCTGCACCACTGGTGAAACAGACACCTGTCGTGCGAATGTAGCAGATGGCATGGGAGAGGGAGATCGAGAGAAGAATGCCAGCAGAGTAAACAAAGGCGTCTGAAACCTCACTGGCACTGCAGCATGCACCGCCACGCCCACCCACTGTATCTAGTGACTGACATCTGCTCTTAATATAGCTAAGTTGCCGTGTGTATGTGAGGTCGCCATTACTTAGTGGATGTAGGACATTCCGCTCACTTAGACATTCCCCCCTCCCCCTTCCCCGGCTGCCACTACTTATCTGTAAAAACTTACTAACCTATTCCTAACCCTAATAGTGACCCTTACCTAACATGAAATTGTTATGACTAGCAAGTATTATTATGTTTAAGTAATGGTAGACACTAGCCAGGGAAATGTCTGGACAAACGTGGAGGGGGATGTCCGCATCGCTAGTTAGCTCCTCTCTGTCTTGCTGGAAACTGATGACTGCAGCTGCTGCAACAGAGGCAGTGACTGTTATCTAACTGATGAACACTAGCTATAAAATAGTGACTTAACTGGATGTCTTATATGTTTATTACATCGCTGACATGGTGAATGAATCGTGTAAAAATAATTTGTACATCCCGCACCTTTGTATACCACACAGGACGTCCATTTTTCATGCCAAAAAACTAACCTACGGTTTATGTGTGAAATTACAGTAATTTTTGCACTGTGTTGAATATGAATGGAATATGGATGATTGATGTATAATGTAACAATATACTGAGAATTGCTGAGTCTGAGTTTACGAGTGCATAGTTTTGCAAAGGTGTCAGTTTTGTCTGTTGTTTTTTCATACGTGTTCTGTCACTTTCTTACTTTGCCTGCTGGTTGGAAACCAATGTCTATGTGTTTGAACTGATGTGTTTTGCATGACATGAGGTGCAGTGGATGTTGCATTTGTGATGTTGAAACATTTGCCTGTTGCAGGTACAGCTGTCGTATATTCTGGAGAGAGAGGGAGGCTGGGACATTGTACAGGACTGGATGGATGTTCTTAGTGGCGGTGAAAAGCAACGAATCGCGGTAAATGTTGTTGCAGTATTTTGGCGATTGTCATTCCTGTTTTGTGCTTAATTTTAAATTTTTATTGTCAGTTTTTCGTTTTTAGTAATTATTCCACTTTAAATATCATGTGGTTCATTCCAAATCCTAGGGGACTAGTAGACTAGGAGGGAAAGAGGTCGTAATAAAGGTACCAATTTGTTCAGAACCAGTCATGAGTCGAAGCTGGAACTTGATGTAGTCTGGACTGTTGATAATTGTGAAGTATCAGCAGTATAAAGTGTCAAACTCATGGAAGTGTCTTCTTACATGAGTTTTCGTTACTAATAAGCAGTTGCATGGTACTTCACATGTATGTTTCCAGTTTTTACTGTACAAGTGTAGTCTGCCTTTACCTGTTTAAACTGTGCTTTCATCAACACTTTCACTCTTTGACACATTTGTGGTACAGATCAAGCTTTGATGGTCACTGTTTTGACTGCATTGCTGTCTTAACCTTAACATCTGTGATTCTTTTTGGTGTCGTGGTGATGTAAAGTGCCCCTGCAGCATTTTTGTGGTAGTGTCGCTCTGATGAAAACATTTTTAGTAATAATTATCATCATAATTTCTGTTGGCAGATGGCCAGATTGTTCTATCACAAGCCACAGTTTGCCATCCTTGACGAGTGCACAAGTGCTTGTAGCGTTGACGTCGAGGGCTTCATGTACCAGCATTGCCGACAGGTGATACTTTTGATTCGCTTTGTTTTGAAGTGATAGAGTGTGCTTCATAATTTTGTGAACTTGAAGATAACAGTTTACTTGAGGATCATTGTTATGAGTCGGTGCTGAGTGTCTGCAATATGATCATAATTGTTAATACTGTTAGCTCTCTCTATATTGCCATCTTAGCACTATCCGATATTGACGTGTATATCACTGTGACTGTGTAGTATCCCCAGAGTGTTTTCACAACAGCACCATTCTAGTCACTACATTTGTATTTTAATTTTATTTTCAATATAACAGCAACAGCAACAACAACGGTAACCAGAACAGTAATAATTGAGCACTTATAAATGGATGGTTGTCACCTGTTACTAGTTAGTGACTATATTTCAAATTTTGACAGTGGTTATGTGATGTATTCTCACTATGTGGTGAATTCGTAAGAAAATTGCAAAATGTGGATGTTAGCAAAAAAAATTAGATGTAACGACATGTTGACAATGAGATATCGGTCTGGTGCAAGAGTCGTACCAGTACATAGTTTCGCGAGTTGATGGTGAATGATTGCCAGCTGTACAGTGATATGAGAATAAGTGAAAATGACACGATGGGTTGAGTTGTCATTGAGCGAAGTAAAGGAGCGACGTGAATACTGCAGCTGGCAAAGCCATAAAAGCTATTGTCTCTCCCTGACTTCATGAGAGCAACTGACTTTACTGTAACTTCTAAATGTCACCTTAAATTGCATTTTTAAAACATACATTTTTGGTGTAGTTTGTCTGAACTTTTTGCCATATTTTGTTGACTTATGTTGCCAGACCAGCCTGGCTCAGTGTAGCCCTGGCACTAGCTAGCCTCTGATTGGTCACTGGTTGGTTTACTAATTGATCGATTGATCAGTTTATTTATGAATATTTATTGACTGACTGACTGACTGATTGAAAACCCGTGTTCATGAGTAAGTGCTGCCGTTGACTGTGAACTGACTCTCATTGTGCAGTTGTGTGCATGTGTTATTCACAATGGATAGGTTGGCATCACATTGTTCACCGTTTCACATCGCAAGTCGTTATGGAAACATCACGAGGTACTTCACTGCCAGTGCTTGGTTGTGTTCTTGCAATAGTTCATGTTGGGATGGATGGATATCTGATTTGGTGCTTTGCTTGATAACTACTACTGTATACGTTTTTTTAAATTCATTGTGAAATCATACGAATAGTACAGAAGAAAATAACTATAAACTATAATCTACCAGTACACAATCACGGCACCATCATTATTTGTTATAGTTGAGCAGTATGATTTTGTACTACGCTGGATAATTTTGGATTTTGGGTTAATGGGCATGTTTCAGTTTATGAGTTAATATTAGTCCACATCAGTGGCCTGTTACTGTTGGCATTTTCGGCATCTACAGTCACTGAACATTGCCTGCTGTTTGTGTTTGATATGCTGAAGTATGTACCTTACAGTGCAGCAGAACCAGAGCCGGAGTAAATGATTTACTTATGATGCCAGCAGTCAGACGACAGCTTAGTGTTTCCGATAACCCCGAGCCACTGTCTACGTCTCGCAGCCATTGCATGAACTCATCTTTGTTTTGGTGAGAGATAGTCTAGCAAAAGTCTGGCTGGAATTTAGCGCAGACTGTTCGAATCCAGAATCTGGTCAAAAAATAATATGTGTCCATCCATCTCTGATTCGTATTTTGACAAATACTATTTCCATGTTGGTGAATTAGTATCGTAGACACTTTATTTCACAGTGACTGAATACATGGAGCTTTCCTGTCTAGAAATACAGCATGACTATGAATATACCTTGAAACGGGATTATACTCGTAAAACACTGATTATTTTCAGTGCCAGTGTGACAGTCGTTTTGCTCCAGACCTGTTTTCTGAACATAACCATTATTTGTCAGTTGTCATTGTAATTTAACCAGTGGTCTGGAGTTTGTATGTAAGAATATGCATGCTGGCAAATCTGCATACAGTACACTTTGCCATTAAGTTCGGGTGAAGTGCTTTGGCCAGTAATTTTTGTAATTTTTTTTGTTTCGAGTCGATGTTATGCTTAACTGTTGTGCATTTTGGCCATAGTATATCTGTCCTTAATATGCATTTGTGTGCATTTGCAGTACTATCTATATCTCGATGGTCGAGGTTCGTTCGATTTCAAGCCAATCACCGGTGAAACTGTTGAGTTTGGGTCATAGCAAAGTTACATAATTGGTCGTATGAAGTTCACATTGTCGACATTTCGCATCACTTTAGATGGTGCACAATGTCCACGCCGTGTGACACTATCTGCAGTGATTCCAGGCTTCATGTTGGAATGACGTCATTAGGCTTAATGTGTGATATTAAATGTGTATGATTAACTTGTTGTTTGAAACTGACTGCTTGCATACAATAACTCTGTATAACTAGTACAGGGCTCCTGGCATGTGCTGTTAATTCCAGTAATTTTGTAAAAAAAATGTCCTATAATTCCCGTACTTTCTAATCAAAGTTTGTGGTGGCATGTAATTTTGTTATTAACAAGTTGGTATTACTCCATTTTACTATTTAATTACTTTCTTTGTATTTTACTTTAAATATGCTGTTATTGAATATGTTGCATTTGTATGAGATGTGGAATATAGAAGTAGTCCAGATTATTCAATAGCTGTAATGTTGTTCCATCTTCTATCACTTTAAATCGTGTGAATGATGACTAAGCTGTCTGACAACTCGAAGAGAGTGATATTTGCCTTGCCAATTTTCCGGTCCTATATTATCTAATTTCCTATGCTGCATTGTGTCCTGTATTTTCGAGAGTGTTCACTAGGAGGCCTGATAATTATTAACATATCATAGTGAGATTTCTCGCTGTGTGACGATGGTTTGAAGCGAGCTTGTATATTGTAAAATATTAGGGCATTGATTAACAGCATTTGATTAGGATGTTTTGTGTGTAACATTTTTATTGTATAATTTAGACTTCTGCTTAGTTTAGTAAATGCCTAATCATTTGTTAATGTTGCAGCTGTTGTTTACTGTGTTTTGTCTAAGTGTGTATCAAGCATATAGCTCTATATACCATAATTTGTTTTAATTCAGTGAATTAACATTTGACGTAACTGGGTCTACCTCTCGGCTCTTTTGGTCAAGTGGTATCCGTAACTCACAGTTTTGAAAGTGAAATTATGAAGTGATGCTGGAATGCATTCAAAAGCTGGAGAGTTGAGGGACTGAAGTGAGCAAAAAAAGTGTGAGAACTGTGCCGAGTGCCAAAATCAAAGACAGTGGAACTTGCTGTTGAGTTATAGTTTATTTTCATCACTGACTACGAGCCACTGTATTATGCGTTGTTAGATGGTGCAGGCCACGAGGGAAGTTTTGTTGCTGTCTGGATCACTTGTCTTGTTACGTTGTGAACTGTACTTAACTATCATTATTGCTGTATTATTGTAAACGAGTGCTATCATCACAAGTGGCTTGTGACTAGAGACTATGAAATATAACTCTTTCAGTTAAAACATGTAATGGCCCTCGTGTACCACAAGTGCCCTTGGGAGTGGCTTTTATGCCAGTGTTTTTTTTAAAACATGCATGTTTTGACATCTATTGGAATGCTTGCAGACCGGTAGAATGTTAAAACGTCGACAGTAGCATGTGGGGATAGCACCGCAGTAAGTGTATTACGCATGTTAATATATCTAACCAGCTTTGATGTACAGGCTGTGCACTAGTATTCACTTTACAAAGCTGTATTTTAAATGAACTGTCACATAGTCGATACGGTTGCTATTGGTCATTGTGTCAAATACTTGATTGTTGTAATCACTGTGGATAAAATTCCATCTGTGTCTGTGGTGCAAATTGAGTGTCTAAACAACTGTACCATTAATATTTGTAATGCAGAATGGAGTTTCAGTGCAATGGATGATTGCAGTTGTATGTCCCATATAATATGCATTCTCGTATCTTTGGTAAAAATGTGATACTTATGAATTAAATACAGTCCCGATTGCATGACAGAACAAGTCTTGCCGAGTGTTTTCAGCAAGTTTATTAAAGCACACTGTTTAGTATATTGTTGTGTTGTATGGATTAACAGTGAAACTGTGTTTTGTGATGTAACAAAGTGCGTTTGGTCCAAAATAACGGGACTTTAGCACTTGAGTGACTTGAAACACGGCTGTTGTTTGTTTTTAACAGAAGATGAACATGACAGTGATCAGATTCAGCATGTAATCTCTTGTATGAAAAAGCATGTTATTATGTCTTTATACTTGATTATTTATCGAGCTTACAAACTAATTGAGAAGTAATTGTTGTTGTGTGAAAGTTGCTACTGTATCAGCCGGATGCTGGTTTGAGGTGTTCATGATATATTATGTTCAGTTGTTAAGATATGGTAACTTTCTGTTGATGTGCTCAGCATACGTGGGAATTATGCACACATACAGCATGCGGCAGAAACTCGATTCTACGGTAGTAAGCCTATGTGTTGCTACATGTGCATGTGTTAGTATTTATGTGCAAATTACTCGCGCTGAGTTTATCAGCATACCATCGTCATACACGTGTAATGTTAGTGGACTGGACGAGTTGCTCATTTTGACTGGTATTTGTGCAATAAACAATGCTTCGCAGTGTGCTGTGATTTGTCACTAAAACATTCATATTGTGCGCGTGTTGATGGGTGTAGTGGTCAAGTGCTACTGGCGGTTGCTGTATTGGCCTAGGCACATTTCTGTTCATCTGTAAGTTCGTAACTTCAGAGGCCGAAACAATCACAGATTATAGTCGACGCCATTGAACCCTCTTGCCTGTCCGAGAAATTAATCGCAAAGCATACGCGCGGTTAACCTTAACACAAATTATTCAGTACCCCCGGCACTTGATATGCCGGCAGCTTATTAAAGTACAGTGTGCACCGTGTTCAGCCATTAAGACAGAATGTCAGCAGAAAGTAACAATTCAAAAACAAGCATTTTGTGACAGTTACTGTGTCTTTTTGATGATTTCTGTGAAAACAATCGTTTAAACGGGATGAAAATATGTTATTTTAAATGATTCCTCGATTTACCGTGTGCAGAAACATTGGTTTGATACATTAGAGGCATTTGTTATTTCCAACATTCCACACTATGTCAAAGTTACAGTTTTGTGCTGTCGTTGGAAGCGTACTGTGTATCTGTGAATTTCTACCAAGCTGCACTTTCACGCAATATACGCAGTAGTTTTGTGCTTTAAATTATGACTTTGTGTTCACCATTTATTTTGTAGATTAGAGCATTTTTCAACTATGTGCCATTTTGTTGCAGGACCTTGCATAGTTTGCTGTAGAATTGTATTGCTGTCATGCATTCTTGCCTGCATGCATTTTATCTGTCCTTGTAATAATTGTTGAGAATTCTTATGTGACAGTGCAGGTTGTTATTCGCAGTAAAATTCACCATTGTGCTCAAATACATATGGTTAGAAATAGTACCCTGCCTTTGGTTCAGTGATCGATGATTTTATGACGTTTTCGTATGCAAACGACGAGGGGCGTGCACAGGAATTGATGGAGGGGGTTTGTCTACTTTCCTCCCTCCCCTGCCTCTTCCTCCATTCCCTCCTGTACCTTTTCCCTTCCCCTCATCTCCCCTTAGAAGTAGGGCCCCTTAAACCGGCTAGAGGACCTGCCGGGGGAGCACTGTAAGTTCTCCCAGTGGGTCTGGGGCAGAGCCCCGGCTGAAAACGAATTTGGTGCACTCTAGAGCTGTCAGAAAGCCACTGGTGGCCATCATTTTAAGTATTCTGAAGTGCGTGCTTTACAGTAGATTGATTAAAATTCCGTACAAATTACCATGATCAAAAGTGCAAATGAGAACTTTAAAGACGGGGTTGAACGATATTTTTTCTTGTTGGAATTTGAAAGAAGACTTTTGATGATGAATAGTGGTATAATTAATAATGGTTCGAATTTTCACGCAAATCGAAAAATAATCATTTAATCGTGTAGTTTTTTTCGGCAAAATATCCTAATTTTGTTTAGTTATTCTTTGCAGTCGTGACGTCATAGCTGACTATTCGGTGGCGGTGGTTGTGTAACTTGTAAATCATCGCAAAAAAATTGGTAAAATGTCGGAGTTGGAGAACTCATCTACAGATGAAGTAGCATATGAAGGTGCGGTTCAGCCTTATATGTTCGAGCCGATGGCAGAAGTGCTTCCAGATGTCGGCAGGA
>Ga0049105_1000520_pt1 | contig 13657 bp, 4 predicted proteins | sample WorMetvaBAHAMAS1_FD_61260 | JGI IMG/M metagenome (GOLD analysis project Ga0049105, IMG submission 61260) | Worm MetaG Olavius vacuus BAHAMAS.1 | ecosystem: Host-associated > Annelida > Digestive system > Unclassified | place: Germany: Marburg | collected 2013-04-09
TTTTAAGGCTAAAATGCACCAAATTCGATTTCGGCTGGGGCTCCGCCCCAGACCCCGCTGGGGGAGCTTACAGTGCTCCCCCAGACCTCCTAGCTGGATTTAAGGGGGCCTACTTCTAAGGGAAGGGAGGGAGGGAGGGAGAAGGGAAGGGGAGGGGGAAGGGGTAAAAGGGAAGGGGAGGGAAAAGGGGGGAAGGGGAGGGAAAAGGGAGGGACCCCCCTGCAGTCAACCCCCCCTGTTAAAAAATCCTGGATACGGGCCTGAATACAGGAGATACACTACAGGTGATTAAAGGGTGGTAGTATTCAGTAACATTTGGGCGGGGGCATTGTCCCACCCCCTATATATTTTTCTCTAGAACCGCCCCTGATCACAAACCTAATACTATATCAGTCTGACCTCGTTTGCTGGGTTTATTGGTTATCTTGCTTAGTTGTCCTGTGCCAGCTGAGTGTCGCTGCTTGCTGCTGTGATAAAATTCTGTTGTCAGAAATTATACACTCATTTCTTCATTGAGTTATTGATTTGAGGCCATGGCCATAGAAGTGGACCATGACATTAGTGCTGGAAGAGACTTCAAATCAGCATCAAAAAAAGTATTTGGCAGAATTCGACAGGGACACTCTGATCAGACTGGCGGTCTAGACACGCAGTTTGCACCAACATTTTGAAATGGTGCAATAAATTCTAGCTACCTCCTGTCAGCGTGCGGTTTGTAAACGTTGGAAATGCCGATGGTTGTGAATGAGCCGCGGCTTCGGCGTCGTTGATGTGATGAACTCGTGCCTTTGAGAGTGAGTTTATACGTGATGAAGATGTACTAGATGTTATAGCGGATTTTGTGTCGACACTGCTGGACTGTTAGCGTGTTTGTGGTTATCCTTCGTGCTGCCGTCCGCTGCTGCTGATCGACGTGTGCACTTTTGTAGTTCGTCTGCAGTATTAATTATTTCTGTGATAATTTGGATTAAAGTTGTGAGTCACTGTTTTTCCTACACGTTTCGTATTCGAGAACTACGGTCGAAAATTCGAGATCCGTAGGCAATTTACTAGGACTGACGATAGCTTACTTGAACTCAGCCGTCTCTTACTGTTCAACTTGACGTCATTGGCAGCATCAGCAAAGTGCTTGTACAGTGCTGGGTGATTTGTCCATACAGCCAACACAGTACGCAGTCTTGATGCCACTCAACGCACGTCTAGCACACGACCAGTCTTCAACAACGTCACATTCAGCTCAGCTGCAGTCATGTAATTTACGCCTGTTTTTTTTGGCGACATGCTGTATGTAGTGTACAGTTTTTGAATTAGAATTGTGAAATGATTCACTTCAGAGCATGCTTTTACTGCATCATGTACAGACAATTCTAATCTGTGGTTGAAGCAATGCCAGCCTATCAAAATTCCCGTGCTTGACAGTGGTGTGGATCCCAACAGAAAGGTGCCGGATCTGTATTTCAAGGTGGTGAATCCCTAATTACAGGTGGCGGATCAGAAATCTGAGGTGGGATCTCCCCCAATTTAACCACTGGGACTGGCTTTCTTTGCATTTTGAATAGGCGTTGTGATTAATAGTGGCGCTATATTGCGGACACGCTTCAGAAGCACTATTATTGATAATGATGTAGTTTAATGTGCTGGGGATGTTAATGTAGGATGACAGTACAGACAGTTCTACAGATGTTTACGGAAACAGACCCGTCTCCGAAATGGTCTAAAATGTGTCGAGTGGGACGTTAAACCATACCGTACCCTTACAGAAACAGATGTAGGACCTGCGAAGAGAAATGAATGAAAGTGCGGCGATTTAAAGTGCGACTATAGGAGCCGGCTTAGTCTAACACACCATGCAAACAAATCCAGCCGTTGAGCAGATATGAAGCTTTCAGTGTGCTAGATCGTAACAGACAGACAGATGCGACGGAAAAGATACCACGTGGAGTGGTTGCAGAAAGAGGCTTTTTACGATGGCTTCGTTCTTGCAACCGCTGCACGGTGATGTAACGCCGCGGACAAGAGCTCTCGTTATCGTAGTGATGAGCTGATTGTGTAATAAGGCAGTGCCTTGCAACAAGTGTCCTTCGTTAGCGTCAATCACGTTCGCGCGAGTGTGTCAAGCATACATGAGGCCCTGTTGTAGTGCTGGAGTAGGCCTACCTGAGCAGAAGCAGAAACGGCTGAGTCGCTAGTAGGCGCCCGCAGGCATGGGCAAGAGGAAATGGAAATGTTGTAAAGTGTTTTTGTACATCAGTAGTTACAGCAAAACGCTCAGTGGACGAATTATTTATGCATTATTTTTACAACCCGTCGTCAGCTATACCCCCACCGGGGCTCCATCCCTGCAGCCCGCTGGGGAACTTTCGTCTCCAGACCCCTAATTTGTCCACCCCTGGAAAAAATCCTGCGGCCGCTCATGCCTAGATGTATAAGCTGTACACTGTGCGATAGTAATGTCATGAGCACTACGACGCTGCTGTTAAGTTGGGCGACGAAAACAACGTCTGTCCCACGAAGTTTTTGTCTGTATGGCTTGTCTGTTGTCACTCGGACTATAGGCCTATATTGACATTGGCTATTAACACCGATAGGCTTACTTTGTTATGCGATTCACAACAGTTGTGCAAAATTTAATTCGAAAATTTGCGCGCACTGCTGAAATATCATAAGTTGACTAGCTTGTTTATGACGCGCCCTGTATAATATACTCACAGGCGTCGATCCGGTTGCACCTTTTTTTTGGGGGGGGAGGGAATTCAAAGCCTTGACGGTAAGCAAAACCAGAAGTCCTTGAAAATTGCCAATAATGCATGTCCATCCTTAATAGCTTTGTAACAAACCGAAATGATTGTGATATGAGTATATGACAACAAGAAATGACGACAGCATACGCACAATAGCAACTACTATGATATAGATCATATTCCAAACTCATGAGTACACTGTTCGAGGTTAAATATTGGGTGGGCCATTCAACAGTTGGGCCCCTCCACTTAAAACACTGGTACCACCCGCACCCCGCACTGGCCCACCCGCACCCCGCATGATCGATGCCTGTGTACTAGGGCTTCTTCGTATAGGCCTAGTTGAAGTAAGTAAGTAAGTAAGTAAGAATATTTATATAGCGCAGAGAATCGTGCGTCACGCTGCGCTGTGATTTCTGTGTAGGCAGTTAGTTACAGCAGTCGAAGCGCTCGGTGCGCCAGTCCGTTATACCTTACTTAGGTCGCTTGCTGGTTGGAATGGATGACATAGTGGGCGACATCACTACGTCTCGTCACCGTGTTTATTGATTAATGTCGGTGCCCCTGCCTCCAAGCGTCGCGACGCGCGTCTCCGCCATCAGATGACTGAAGACCGCGCATTAGACTACATCCCGCCACGCGAGACTACCTGCAATCTGGCGTCAAACAGCACTTAGCACTGACCCTGCCTACGTCCACATTCTTAGCTTGCAAATCCGTTGTTTACAGGCGACATAAGTAGGCAGTGGCCGGCGCTAGAGACTATCTTAACGGTCTTCTGCTTTGACGTCGACATAGTCTCTGTCTTCATTACTCACGATCAGTCTGTCAAGCCGCAGCTTTATATGTGAACGAAAAGCTTCTGCGTTTTCTATTTTCGTTTTGCTTTCTTCAGATCAATGACAATACGATGACTCGTTACTCGAATAAGGCTATCACAGCGCTATTATAAGTGATCCTGAAGACTATAGTTCGGGGATTCGTACTTATACCCCTCTGCTGCCTAAAACGGGGACTTCAGGAGCCCCCGTCTCGGTTTTTAAAAAATATTTTTCGCTTTTGAATTGTTCTCAGCGCTTTTTTGGATTTGTATTACATGTGAGTCGTTTTTCACCAACGGCAACTAGGCCTACTGGTATCGTCAGAAGTTAAAAATAATTACGACACAAATCGTGCCGTATAGCTCATTTGACCTCTCTGGCTTATCGTTATGGATTTTTTAACAATTCAGTCACGCCCAGCAGGCAGTGAGAGATGTTGCCTTATGGTAAGAGGTCCGCATAAAAATCATATTTGCGTAGACTCGCGTCAAAAAAAATCGCAGTAGCAAACACTGCGTTAAAATCAGAGTGGTCTACGCTAAATTCGGCTTTTCGTCGTACACTTTTACGGCAACAGAGTTGTGAAAGTGTGCTGAAATCTAATTTCGACCACCCACGTACAACAAGACCGGTCTGACGTGCACTTGTCGGCTTCGCCGCACGCAAAACGGCGTTTAATAATTACGTGATGTCTTGCGCGGGCGGAACGGGCATCCGACGAGCTTCGGCGGCTGATAAAAGCTCGGTGACGTCACGTCGGAAGTGAGCGAAAATGAAGTGAAGATGCTGGATGGAAAGAGATGGAAAGAGAGACGAAGTAAACGGGGAGGTTGGTGGGTGACCGACGTAGCGCTGGCGACTGTTGACTGTCTTCGGCGTTCTTAACGGTGAGAGACATTTCGGATCTGACGTTGATGCCTGCTGTGTGATGCTATGGCACCAGCAAGTTTTTACGGCGCTGCATGGAATGCAGACGCGCTCTAGCGATGAAAATTCTGTCCGTCCGTCCGTCCGTCCGTCCGTCTGTCCGTCCGTGGATTGTGAAAACGGTAGAAAGATCTGTCCAGATTTATATACCATATGAAAGAACATTTACCTAGTTTTCTGAGAAGAAGTATGGTTGGTGGGGGGTGACCCCTTCTACCTGAAATTTTGGGTCAACCGGCCCCAGTTAGAGCAAAATCGCCGATTTTCAACCGATAATCGCTCGTAGCGCCTCAGCCGTAACACCTAGCGAGAAAAGTTCAATTAATGCTAATAGGAAGTCCACTACGCGCTATCCATTGAGCCTAAGATGATCGTCGTACGTTGCCTCTAAGTCCCCCAAAGGGGGTCTGAAAACGCAAAACGACCGATTTGCGTAAAAAATCGGACTTCGCTTGAAGAAAGTCTGCTACAAAGTTTCTTTGTGTGAAAACTGTCAGCGGCAGAGTCGTAAGGCATTCATTGGCCTAGCTAAACGTGCAAAAATAATTGGTGGGGGGCGACCCCTTGTACCTGAAATTTTGGATCAAAGTGACCGCGTTGGTGCGAAATCGTCGATTTTCACTCTATTTTCGCTCGTAGCGCCTCAGCCGTAACACCTGTGTGAAAACTGTCGGGACAAAGTTGTAAGGCATTCATTGTCATAACTATCCGTGCAAAAATGATTGGTGGGAGGCGACCCCTTTACTTGACATTTTGAGTCAAAATGACCGCGTTGGAGCGAAATTCGAACAATAAGCTGCGATAACTCAGAAACGGTACGAGGTAGGATGTCAGTTACTATTAATCACTAACAGGAAATCGCATACGAGCTTTCGATTGGTACCGACCTCAATGACCTTGAATGACCTTGAACGGCGTAATAGCCCTTATTTTGCGTTTTTTTCACGAAATTCGACAGATTTTCAGGCCGATTATACACAGTGGTTGAAGATAGACCTATAATGTCCATTAAATATTGTCTCCCAGTTCCAGTCTTCTACTTTTGGCGAAAACTATAACGCACCCTGCAGCGCGGTCTCTCTGCGATAGCTAAGCATCTTGTTACTAATGGACACGATGATGATTTCGGTATGTGTTGTTAGTAGAAATAGTACTACGCATCTATCCTGACACAGGAAGATCGTAACTTCAAGGACACCATTAAGCTAATCTTGATATAAATTATTCGGCATATCCTGGGTTCAACTCGCTTAACAGTTTATTAGTACTAAGTGGGGGGCATGACAAGACGTTGGATTTTATTGCACGACAGATGATGCGATTTTTTCCGCGCTGCATGGAATGCCAGCGCGGACTAGCGACGAGAAAGCTCTCTGTTCATCTGTCTGTCTGTCTGTCTGTCAAACGCGTGCATTGTGACAAAACGGAAGATCTGTCCAGATTTTTATACCACTTTAAGAAGTTGAAATTCGCAAAGTACTGAAGTGTAGCGCGTTGTAGGTTAATGTGGTTCAACGCTGCTTAACGCAAGTTCTTCGCTGGTGAATGAAATAGCATGTAAGCAGTGACCCTAACCGTTCTTTTTCCTCGGACCAGACCTATTCGGCCCGAACGATCTGTCGCGTAAGGAGCTCGGCCTGATCAGGACGACCATGTGAAATAGAACGTACCCAGTGTCGTTATCTGCCAGAGCGCGGCTTCGGTAACTCATCACTTGCAGCCCGTGCGGTGTGTAAGGTGAGTACGACGATCAGGTCGCTGCTGCGAGTGCAGCTATATAGAGGGCGATGTCATATAGCTTAGATAAGCTACATGGCGATGTCTTCCGCACTCCTGAACCCCTGAACTCCTAAAAATATCTATGCTTGCGGGCTGCGGTCACGGCTACGTCGACAGTCGGAAACTCAAACTACTGAGCAGGCCGCAACACACCTGTCGGCGCAGCCTTTACGAAGTTGCATTCTCGACCTTCGGTTTGCGTTGTGCTCATGGGCGTAGATCACGGGGGGGGGACAAGTCCCCCCAGAATTTGGAGCGGGGAACGCTAATGCCAATTGTCCCCCCAGATTTTGTCATATAGGTACAAAAATGAGCGTTCTGTGGCTTTCAAAATACGCCAAAATCCGTTTTTGGCTGGGGCTCTTCCCCGAAACCCGCTGGGGGAACTCACGACGCTCCCCCAGACCCCTTAGTCGGCTGGAGAGGTGACATCCCTCCCATACCCCACCCTATCGGCACGGACCCACCTTTGGCGCTCGCCATGCGTCCCCCCCCCCAGAAGTCCAGCCAGATCTACGCCTATGGTTGTGCTACCTGATAACCTCTTTCTGACAGACGTCAAGTCGCCGCGCAGCAAATGCTACGCCAAGCCACGTAGCTTGTTGTGGCTTGTTCTGCACCGATGAATGAAACTCGTTAAGTAGGGAGGGATAGGCTATTGTAGTCGCACTACTTGTTCGACTCTGCATATATGTACAGCGTGGCCCAAAACTAAGAAAATGTGTATGGGACTTATTATACTGTTCATGACGTCATTTGACTCATATGTGTGTCACTGTACATTTTTTTTGCTGTATATGAATTTTATTGTGTTTGCGTTGTGTAAACGCAGGCACCTTATTGTTTCTGTGGATGCTCAATTCTGTCGTTCTCTCTATCTTTCTTTTATCACACTTTCCCACCGACATTTTTACCGGCTTCTACTGCGTGAAAACAAGCGCGATCGATCTGGACTTTAACATGATGTGCAGAATGGTCTCAATTAGCGTTCAGACATTTTTTTTTAGAAATCTGACATAAGGTCGAAAATACGAAAAATTAGAACCTTTCAAAATCTCAGTGCGCCACTCCGTCTGTGAGATATCGAGCCGTCTCGCTGCAAATGCTGCTACGGCCAATTCTGTACCTGTCATACAGGGATGCCGCAGACTGCAGCGTGAGACAGCGTTACAGGTGGTCTGCGTGCCGGCGGCTACATGCCATGCTGCAGTCTGTTAGGCAAACAAACTCTATAAGAGCGCAGACAGACCACTGCAGAGTCTCGTCACGCAAGAAACTCTAGAATCTAGTGAAAACAAGATTGCCTTCTAATCTAAGGCCGACCACCCGCGAATGTGTGGATTTAGTTAGGCGTAGTCACTTCCGGTCACGTGACAAAGATGGCGGTCACACCAGTCAATCCGCCATAGCCGAAAACCCCATGCTGCACGCAATAACTTCGTGTTTTATTATCCGTAGTTACTGCCGATGGAAGTTTACACTGGAAATAGGGATTTTCGACTTTTTTGTGCCCATGACCTTGATATTGACCCGATGACATTCATAGACGAACTTGACCCGTATTCCCAGGAGATACACGGAATGTGCGAAAATGAACTTCGTAGATGAAGGCTTTCGAGCAGACAGACAGACAGACAGACAGACAGACGGACAGACAGACAGACAGTCACAACCGAAATCATATACCAATCCGTTTCGCGGGTGGTCAAAAACCGTATCACAGGTGGCCTGGAACGATAGCAGGTCTATCTTTTCACAGTGCTGCAAGGAACGTCAACAACGGCGGTAAAACAGGAGACTACAGCGGTGTATGGACTATGACTACAAGATTACCGCTAATCCTGACGGAGCGGATAATCTTGTTGGTGCTGTTGCTGGAGCCAACGTTGTCATAGTAACACAGTGTATATTCATCGCATAAACGCAATCGGTGCGCGGCAGGCTGGAATAAAGTGAGTGAATATTATATGGACATTTCCGACACACGACGATACGGCGCACTTGATGACTGTTCAGACGATGTCGAGAAAATAGTGCGCGTCTTTCGATGGCGATTAGTCTTTCGGGTTCGGCTACTGATTTGCCAGATCTTTGTCAGTTTTCTGTCTGACGCTGTGCATAGGCTATCCGATAGGCGTAGCCATAGGGGATGCAGGGGGTACCGGAGCGCACCCCTCCCCCTCGGGCTAAAATACCAAACAAATTTGCTCATTTTGCGAGCTTAACATCTTGCTGTTTACGCGCAGTATACATAAAAATACACTAGAATTTACCATTTCCCGACAAAAAAAACTCAAAAATTTTCTAGGAAGAGGCTTAACCCCTTTCTCAGACCTTCACTCCCTTTAATATACCAAACTTCAAAATGACACGACGTTTATGAGTATGAGTGCAACCAGCAGGCGCGCACAGAAAATCCTGACTAGACGCTTATGGGCTATCCACTATCGTGAATCAATATATCGATGTAACATTTTAAACGAGCCATCAACTAGACAAAGTACACCTGTCAGTGGCGTCGGCAAACATTATCCCGTTCAAAGTGACCGATTTTGATACCAATCGAAAGCCCGTATATGACGTTCTATTAGCGAATAATACTAATTTACATTCTTCTCATCTGTCTCGCACCATTTTCCAGTCATCGCGCAATATTGGGCAGATTGTCGCTTTGACGCACTTCATTCAGGGTGAACACTCCCCCCCTGAACCTACGATGACAAAATTTGGCGCCAAGAAACTGTTGTATGGCGCAAAACATATTTTGAACCGTCTTGACGTGGCTCACCAGTGTGACAGACAGACAGACGGACGGAGGAACAGAATTAATGACCATTAGCGACAGTGGTGTGCTGGAAATGTGGGAGGACGGCGTCTTCCACTTTTTTTCTAGGAAAGGGACGCTCCAGTAATGTTCCATATTTTGGTTGTTCTAGTGCCAAGTATCCCGTCGCTTCTTAGAGGCGTTTCACACTTCTGTTTTAGGATTACACCCATGGGTCTAGCGTCGTCTGACGCGCGCGCTAAACACTCGTAGAATTTACTTTCGCCGCGAAGTCATAACTTAAACTTGCAGAAACTTTGCAGTTTAACCCGTTAATAAACCGACCGCCTGTTTTTGAAAGGCCGACTATATCGATGTGCGAACTTAGGCCTCAGTTGTCGTTCGTTAAAAAAAAACGTAACTTGCAGAGAGAAAATACATGCAAAATAAATGGCGAATAAATGGATGATTATTATTATTATTACCATTATTATTATCATTGACATCAACAACATGAAACAACACTATCTTCGTCACAATCGTTATCAGTACAGACATGCCATATATCAGGGCCGTAGGCCTACCTAGCAGGCGTTAAGCACTCCAAAATAAAATGTAAAAAATAATCAGGTAGAATTTAATAAACGACTTCACGGTAAGTTACATAGAGTACATTCAGAAACAATTACATTTGCTTCAACTTTTAGGTTTCGTTTAACAGAAACATAACGACATTTGCAGCCACCAGACACGTTCCATGGGCTCTAAATACACCAAAATGCATTTGCGGCCGAGTAAATGTCGTTTTCCCCCGGTGGGGGAACTATCAGTGCTCCGCCAAATCCATTAGCTGGATTTGAGGAGCCACTTCGAGGCAGGGGAAAGAGAGGGGAAAGGGAAGAAAGGGAGGGGAAAAGGAAAGGAAGAAAAGGGATAGGATAGGATAGGGAAAAACACCCCTTCCCCGAAAAAAATTCGGGTTACATCCTTGCGATATATGGTCAGTAGCCGTTAGAGTTGGATCGATTGCAATGTTAAGAGGCTGGAGGCGGGCGCCGTCGGCTGTCGCTGATTGATCTGGCTGTCGAGTCGACTACGTGTCCGCGACGGAACATAGCCGCGTGCTGGTAAGTAGGTTGCACGCGCTCCGCTCGCCGGCCGGCTCGGAGTTGACGCGGAGCTGCCTGGGCACTGAAGGTGAAGGGATTGAGGGCTCTCACGCTGAGAGAGAGCAGAGCCGGCCGGGGCGAGCGTACCTTGCAGCAGCTGCTGCTGCTACTGGTGATGGTGGTGGTGGTGATGCGGTTGCCATGGCAACGCTCCAGCGACGTCATACCGACACGACTTAATCACTGTCTTGGCGGAGTGCGAGTGAGTCGAGCAGGTAGACGAGTGGGTGGCCAGAATGTGTCCGCCGCCAGTGATTACGACCTGTCCGTCGCGTATATACTGACGACTGTTGCTTCGTAACAGGTGGCGTACAGCTGTTTTCACGCCGTCATTCAAGGTAAAGTAATTGCTGCGCTGTATAATAGTTCGGCTAGGCTGAATAGTACGCATGCACTTAACCGAAATAACTATTAAAAGTTAGATTGTATCCATTCGACGGTCAGCAAAGTTCTGGCAATCAACAGAATGATATACTGTACAACATGATATGGGGACATTTAACGCGCTTGCAAAAGCTGGCAGAAGCTAACGCCTCGGTATTTGTAACAGACGACATCAAACTTTAAAAAAACTCACACTGATAGAAAAAAAAACTATAAAAAGCCTCGGAGCAAAATAAAACCGTTCATTGGTCAGATAAACCTAGAAATCAATGTATGCAGTTTGGTAGATAAAGAAAAGTTTATAATGAGAAGGATTTGTGGAAAATACAGCTTTCAGTTTTTACCGCGCGACTGCATGTAATGCAACGCGCGGGAGAGCCAGGAGAAAGCCATCTGTCCGTCCGTCTGTCCGTTAAACGTGTGGATTGTGACAAAACGAAAGAAAGAAAGTTCCGCGAACATTCTTGCCACATGAAAGATAATTCATCCTAGTTTTCTGACAAGAAGAATGGTTGGTGGAGCGACCTCTTCTACCTAAAATCTTGAGTCAAACTGACCCCGTTCGAGAGAAAACGCCGATTTTCAATCGATATTCGCTCGTAGCGCCTCAGACGTAATAGCAAAAAAGTTCAATTAACACTAATATGAAGTCAAAATGAACCTAAGATGAACATCGCACGTTGCCTCTAAATCCCCCGAAGGGGAGCTCAAAAACGCAAAACTCGTTTTCCGTGTAAAATTGCACTTCACTTGCAGAAAGTCTGCTACAAAGGTGCTTTATGTGAATACTGTCAGCGACAAAGTTGTAAGGCATTCACTGCCTATCGATCCGTGCAAAAAATGATTCGCGGACATCCCAAAAAATCACGTTGGGGTGACAGATGTCCGACAACCCCAACATTTCGGTATAGCTTGTGACTTGTAATTTAAGTTTGTCGTCTGTAAACCTTTTCAACGCCGCTGTCATCAATCACCAGAGGCCTATTTTTCGCCTCAGAATGCATCGAAACCGTTTGGTGGACGGGCTCTGCCCGAACCCGCCGGGGGAGGGACTCTCAGCGCTCTCCCAGGCCCCCTAACTGGCTTTAAGGGATGGGACCCCGAGAAAGGGAAAGAAGGGGAGTGAGAGCAGTTAAGGCAGAAGGGAGGGAGAGAACGAGAGAGGTAGAGAAGATTGGAGGGGGGAGAGAAGAGAGGAAAAGGAGGGAGGGAGGATGAACACTCTCACATTTTGAGACGTGCCTGCGCCCCTGACTGAAATGGAGAATATATGCATCTTTACTTTGCCAGAAACAGGCAGTCAAGAAACAAACAAAAATAAATACGCAGCAAGAAATACCAGCAGCGAACGTTAATAATGATGGAAAAGTAGTTGAAGCCGGCGGTGAGATAACAGTCGAGCGAAGCGACGGTGATGAGAGGTGATTAGTACATGGCTGGCGGAATGGCACAGGATGCTGCTGCTGCTGCTGAGGATGGGCTGAGTGACTGACACATAATGAGACGAGACAGTCAGGCGATTATCAGATGCAAAGTACCGCACATACGTGCAGAAGCTCAGCTAAGGGCTATACAGGGGTGGGGTGGGGTGGAGTGGGGTTGGGTTGGGTGGTTCTGGGAGCGGTGCCGCAGGATTTCCTTTCTTGCCCGCCCTCTTCCCCCAAAAAATACAACTCGCGAAGCAGCGTGGTAATAGTTTCAGTTGCATCTGACTGTATGTCTGTATGTAATACGATAACTTTCGAAAGCCTTGACGTGGAAAGTGCATTTTTGGTCTGCGGGTACATCTTTAGGGGATACTCCTTCAAGTTCGTCGAGGTCAATGTCACAGCAGGAAAAACGCGAAATTCCATATTCTCGCGATGTCAAACTTCAATCGGCAATAACCCCGGTTCTATAGAAGGTCTGGCGGCGTCGGTGGGAAAACGCTGCAGGATTCAGTCGCAAATTGCCCGCGTTGCAGCCGATTTCGTTACACTTCTCACTACTCTGCGGGTAGATATTCTTCCGCTATTCTTCCAATATTCTTCGTCGTTTCGCGCTGGCGCATTCGGCTTAGTGCACGCGCAGTACTTCCAGATTCAGCACGAATTATGTTTACCCGGGAGGGGAGCTGTGGCCACTGAACGTGGTTCATATGATGCTGGCGGTCGAACGAGAGCATCAGTGCCGTCGACTGCTGCAGCAGCTGTTAATGATGCTGCTGCTGCTGATGATGATGATGATGACGGAACATCGATGTGCCGTCGCTGACCATGACACGAGTGTGTCCCGGGCAGACCCAGCCCGAGCTTGTGTTCAAACAGTAGACCGCGAGTTTAATCAGCCGAATCCTTTAACCCTGTTAAATTTCGGTATTTTTTCGCGCACGCGCGAAATCTCACGTCGGTCGTAAGTTGCCTGCGTGAAAGTACACCGTGTCCGGAAAAAAAGGTGCCACTATACTTTTGCCTATACCTCCGCGAAATTCTAACCGATTTTCGAAATTCTTTTACCGTCACGCTCTATAGTAAATTTGCAGTAAAGTAGTCAATAAATATCCTACCATAATTTACATACGCCCCAACACTATCTTGCAAAACTTTTGTACTCAAAAATCGTAAATTACATTGCCCGGAAACAGGTGCCACTAGTTTTGTTCGTATATTTCAGATAATTTTGCATCTGATTTCGTACTTTTTGGCATGCTCCATTGCAATGGACCAAGCATGCAGGTGGGTAAATATTTTACTTGCTTATTTGGCAATGCTGTGCCCAATGATGACATCATTGTGACGTCACAGCAGCGATTCGTCAGTGGCGTCGTCGTTTGTCAGCTTGTGTGCAGGCTGGCGGGGGACATTTTGAACATCATTTTTAGTCACGCAGTGTCCATATGCAGACTTTTTGACTAATTTTATGCTAAAATGTGCGAATTAACACTACAAATGATTTTATTGTGTATTGTTCATTGTCATTAAACGTTTTTAATACAGGCCTACAATGTAATTTACAATTTTTGAGCACAGCAGTTTTACAAGGTAGGGTAGCGACGTGGGTAAATGATGGTGAGATATTTAATGATTTCTTTAT
>Ga0049105_1000521_pt1 | contig 13656 bp, 16 predicted proteins | sample WorMetvaBAHAMAS1_FD_61260 | JGI IMG/M metagenome (GOLD analysis project Ga0049105, IMG submission 61260) | Worm MetaG Olavius vacuus BAHAMAS.1 | ecosystem: Host-associated > Annelida > Digestive system > Unclassified | place: Germany: Marburg | collected 2013-04-09
CTGCGTTCGATGAGGGGGAGCAGGCGTCCGTGGCTAGGATCCGGCTCGTGAGGCACCGCCAGACGAAAGGGGCGGCAACGGATAGGCTGGATCTACGGACACGGGAACCTGCTCTCTACTTTACTGCAAACACAGTTCGCGGCCTTGATGCAATCGCTTAAATCCAGCCAGTAACGAGATTTTCCGATCCGGTGGAACAGCAGAATACTCAGCGCACCGCCCGGGTGGAGCGCAACACATTGGAAACCCGCATCCTGGTCGAGATCGACCTGGACGGGAAGGGGTGTTCCAGCTTCGACACGGGTGTTCCCTTTCTCGAGCACATGCTCGATCAGGTCGCCCGCCACGGGCTGATCGATCTGTCGATCGAGGCCAAAGGAGACTTGCACATCGACGCCCACCACACGGTGGAGGACATCGGCATTACGCTCGGCCAGGCCTTCGCGGAAGCTTTGGGGAATAAGCAAGCCATCCGCCGCTACGGTCATGCCTATGTGCCCCTCGACGAGGCCCTCTCCAGGGCAGTGATCGATCTTTCAGGTCGTCCCGGACTCGAGTTCCATGCCGACTTTTCCCGGCCCGTGATCGGGGCCTTCGACGTGGACCTGTTCCGCGAATTCTTTCAGGGTTTCGTCAATCACGCGGGAGTGACCCTGCACCTGGACAACCTGCGCGGACGTAACGCCCATCACCAGGCGGAGACGCTGTTCAAGGCATTCGGACGGGCGCTGCGCATGGCGATCGAGCCGGACCCTCGGATGGGGGGCGTTATACCCTCCACCAAGGGTTCCCTCTAGGATCCGTGAGGGACCTGAATCTTTACAAGAGGGGAAATGACGAATCGCGCGAATCCATTCGCGAGGATTCGCGCGATTCGTCGTTTTCCGTTCCGCATCCTGACCGACCATGACAAGCGGTCAGCAGCTAACTTAACGGCATTGGTTCCTAACCCTCGGGCCGTAGGTGCTCGATGTACTTCGGAACCTCTATCATCTCCAGCCTCAAGGTTTCGCCGGCGGCGACCAAGCGCCTATCCGTACCGCGGAAACCCAGATCGCAACGCGTACGGCCGCGGGTATCGAGCGGGACCGGGATCAAATCTCGATAGGTGAAGATGTTGTCGTCGATATCGCCACCGTCGCAGATCAATCGTCCCTCCGGCAGCCCGGAGCCGATTTTCGCGCCCTCCATGATCAGATCACCACGCTGCCACCAACGGGTACGTTCATGGGAACCGGTCATAGTTTTGATGATATAGGCACGGGAGAAACGGATGCACAAGCACCCGTCCCGGTAACTGACGGCATCGATCTCAGACCCCGGAAGCTCAATACTGCTACTTTCCATTCGTTATCCAACCTCTTTTTTTCATCATCGGAACCGGGTGAGTTGGTGGGCACAGTCCATGGTGGGCACAGTCCACCCTACGGGTCCTCTTTTCTCTCGTTCCCACGCGCCGCGGAGGGTTTCGGAGACCCGATGAGCCTTAGTAGCACGCCAGTGGTGGGCGCAGCCCACCCTACGGATGCTACGCGGGCTTTTGCGACCGATTGGCGTTCATTGGCGGCAAAAACAATGATTCCCCTATTAGAGGTAGCGGGTAAACCGTCGGGAATCCATTGACCGAACGGTTGCTCACAGATTCGCCGCCTGTCTGGCGATGACGTAGGTCTTGGCCGAGAGTTCCAGGGAGCAGGTCCACTTGTAGGCGCGGTTCGGGGTCTCGCCCCAGGCGTAGATGCCGTGGCCGCTGACCATGGCGATGGGGTGCTCGGCAAGGGCGTCCGCCACGGCCCGCGGCGCTTGTTCCAGGTAGTCCTCATAGGCTATCGAGAGCACGGGGACCCGCTCGAAATAGGATTGCCCCTCGAAGTCCACCGGTCGGAAGTCCTGACTGGCGAAGCTCAGGGCCATGGAGTAGGGGCCATGGCTATGCAATACCGTGGTCGCCTGGGGTTGTGCGCGATATACGCGTTGATGCAAGGGCGCGTCCAGTGAGGCACCTTGGGGACAGGGGCTGTCCATGGGGCAGGCCACCAGGTCGTCGGGTTCCAGGGTATCCGCGCAGGCGCCGGTCGGGGTGATCCAGAAGGTCTCGCCAGAGCGTACCGAGGCATTGCCGGAGTGCGAGTCGTTGTAGCCATATCGGCGCAGCCGGCGATAGTGGCGTACCAGGTCCATCCTCGCCGCTCCGGCGTCGGGGACGCGGGCCGCTATGTGATCTTGCACGAAATCGGCGATCGCCTCGGGATCTTCCACTGGGAGCTGTGGGGGGTGGTCCGCGCCGGGTAGCCTGTGGTCCGTGACTACGGCGATAATGTCGGGGTCTTGCGGATACAGCGGCGGTTTACCCAGGGGCGTGCGGTGGACTTCGATCTTGGGGTAGGCCGCGTGCTTGAATCCCTCGACCAGGATCAGGTCCAGTCGGTCCGTGTCGAATCTGCGCAGCATCTTCGCCAGGGACGGGTCCTTACCCCCGTCCGCCTGTTCCGACTGCAAGGCCCAGCGTCCATGGGAGGCCAGCAGGACCTGCTCCGCGCCCGCCGCGCGGATCTCGTAGCTGTCTTTGCCCGGCACGTCGAGTTCAAAGGTGTGGTGGGCGTGCTTGAGATAACCGATCCGCAGTCCCCGGTCTTTGAGCACCGGCACCAGTTTTTGCAGCAGCGTGGTCTTGCCGCTGCCGCTCGGGGCGATGAATCCGATTACGGGTAGTCGGATGTTGCGCATGATAGATCTTTCTCCTTCCCGGCAACGCTCGATGGCGTTGCTCAGCGCGCGGATCCGACCACACCGCGCCGCTCTGCCGGCGCACTCCAAAAGGGTCGGATAGCCCCGGCATCTAGATGCCGGCGCCCGCTTCTGTGAAATAATAAGGCGTATCTTATCCCTTCGATCCCGACGGAATCCAGGTTTCAGCAACTATGGCACAGTACATCTTCACCATGAATCGGGTCGGCAAGCTGGTGCCGCCCAAGCGGGTCATCCTGCGCGACATCTCCCTGTCCTTTTTTCCGGGCGCCAAGATCGGGGTACTCGGGCTCAACGGCGCGGGTAAGTCCAGTCTGTTGCGTATCATGGCCGGGATCGATACCGAGATCGAGGGCGAGGCCAGGCCCCAGCCCGGTATCGAGGTCGGTTATCTGCCCCAGGAGCCCCGGCTCGACGAGAGTAAGGACGTGCGCGGCAATCTAGAAGCAGCCCTCGGTCACATCAAGGCGGCCCTGGAGCGCCTGGATGCCGTCTATGCCGCTTACGCGGATGCCGACGCGGATTTCGACGCCCTGGCCAAGGAGCAGGCGGAGCTCGAGGACCTGATCCAGGCCACCGATGGTCACAACCTGGAGCGTACCCTGGAGGTAGCCGCCGACGCCTTGCGACTGCCGCCCTGGGAGGCGGAGGTGAGCCAGCTCTCCGGGGGCGAGCGCCGGCGCGTGGCCTTGTGCCGGCTGCTGCTGGAAAAGCCTGATATGCTATTGCTGGACGAGCCCACCAACCACCTGGACGCGGAGTCGGTGGCCTGGCTGGAGCGTTTTCTGCACGAGTATCCGGGCACCGTGGTGGCGGTGACCCACGACCGCTATTTTCTGGACAATGTGGCCGGCTGGATCCTGGAGCTGGACCGGGGGCACGGCATCCCCTGGGAGGGCAATTATTCCTCCTGGCTGGAGCAGAAGGAGCAGCGCCTGGCGCTGGAGCAGAAGCAGGAGGTCGCGCGCATCCGTACCATGCGGCACGAACTGGAATGGGTGCGCGCCAACCCCAAGGGCCGTCATGTCAAGAGTAAGGCGCGTCTGGCCCGCTTCGAGGAGTTGCAGTCTACCGATTTCCAAGGCCGCAACGAGACCAACGCGCTCTATATCCCTCCGGGTCCGCGCCTGGGCGATCTGGTGATCGAGGCCAAGGGGCTGCGTAAGGCCTACGCGGACCGCCTGCTGTACGAGGATCTGTCCTTCAATCTGCCCAAGGGCGGCATCGTCGGCATCATCGGACCCAACGGCGCCGGCAAGACAACCCTGTTTCGCATCCTCACTGGCCAGGAGCAACCGGACGTGGGCGAGCTGCGTATCGGCGATACGGTCCAGATCGCCAGCGTGGACCAGGGCCGCGATGCCCTGGACGGTTCCAGGACTGTGTGGGAGGAGATCTCCGACGGCGCGGACAATATCGTTGTCGGGAGGCACGAGATGCCTTCGCGGGCCTACTGCAGCCGCTTCAACTTCAAGGGTACGGACCAGCAGAAATACGTTGGCGATCTCTCCGGCGGCGAGCGTAACCGGGTGCATCTGGCGAAGCTGATCAAAAGCGGCGGCAACCTGTTGCTGCTCGACGAGCCGACCAACGACCTGGACGTGGAGACGCTGCGGGCTCTGGAAGAGGCCTTGCTCGCCTTCCCCGGCTGTGCCCTCATCATCAGCCACGACCGCTGGTTCCTGGACCGCATCGCGACCCATATCCTGGCCTTTGAGGGCGACTCCCAGGTGACCTGGTTCGAGGGCAACTATGCGGACTATGAGGCGGATCGCCGCCGCCGGCTGGGGGACGCGGTGGACCAGCCTCACCGCATCAAATACCGCAGACTCTCCGGCTAGGATCCTTGAGGGACCCGCATCTTTATACCCGTCACACGCGAATATTTCGCCGCGATGCACGCCGTTCGCACCCGATAGCCGCGTTGCGACTCGTCGCAATAGGGTCTGGCTATTCCTCCTCGTCGCGCCTTGCTCTCGGGCACGATCAGCACACCTCGCTTACCAAAATATTCACGTGCGACGGGTATACAAATGAGCCCGTAGGGCGGGTCAGGCGCGTGCGCCAAGCGTTGCGCTTGCCGCGGTGGTGGGCGCGCCGTCACCCGCCAGATGGTAGCGGGTGGCAGCCTGTAGATCGGATCAGATCGGGGCGACGGCGGTGACCGGCATATGGAGGATGGCGCAGGCTTATCCGCCCTACGGAGAGGCCCTTTACTCCCGTTCTTCTATCCAGGCGGCCTGGATGGCCTCCAGGATCTTCTCACCGGAATGGGCGGGGTCGTCGTCGAAGGCTTCGAGGGCCAGCGTCCAATCACGCAGATCCACGAAGTTCACATAGCGTGGGTCTACGTCGGGATGTGCCTCGTCGAGCGCGATTGCCAGATCGAGCGTGTCGGTCCACTTCAAGACCATGACATTTCTCCAGGCAAGGATGTCGTTACCAATAGTTCCCCAGGCTATGAGGGCCGTGGCTTATGGAAGCGACTGGATAATTTTTCCCATACTCAATGCTGCTCCGATACCATGTTGATGGTGTATTTGGGGATCTCGATCATCAGATCCTCATCGCCCACCAGGGCCTGGCAGCTCAGGCGGGATTCCGGTTCCAATCCCCAGGCCTTGTCGAGCAGGTCTTCTTCGGTCTCGTCCGCCTCTTCCAGGGTCTCGAAGCCCTCGCGGACGATGACGTGACAGGTGGTACAGGCACAGGATTTCTCGCAGGCATGCTCGATCGCGATGCCGTTCGTCAGCGCGGCGTCGCAGATGCTGACGCCGGGCTCGGCCTCGATCATGGCGCCTTCGGGACAGATCTCCTCGTGCGGCAGAAAGATGATTTTCGTCATAGGCTACTCGAACTCCTCGACCTTGTGCCCCGCTACGGCCGTCCGAATGCTCCGATTCATGCGCCGTTCCACGTAGAAGTCGCAGGTCTTCTCCAGGTCTCCGACAGCGTTTTTGATCGCTTCCGCATCTTCGCCAGCGGCTACCTGCTCCAACTGTGACAGGGCCTCTTCCACCAGACTAAGCTCGGCTGCGTCGAGCAGCGCGGCGCCGTCGTTCGCCAGCGCGGCCCGCAGGGCCACGAGGGTGCGTTCGGCCTCGACCTGCTGCTCACGCAGGCGCCTGGCCTGTAGATCTTCTCCCGCGCGGACCATGGAATCCCGCAGCATGGATGCGATCTCGGCGTCGGTGAGCCCATAGGAGGGTTTGACTTCGACTTGGGCCTCGACTCCGCTCGATTGTTCCCTGGCGGTAACATTGAGCAGCCCGTCCGCGTCCACCTCGAAACTGACTAGGATGCGGGCCGCGCCGGCCACCATCGGCGGGATTCCCCGGAGCTCGAAACGCGCCAATGAACGACAGTCCGCCACCAGCTCCCGCTCGCCCTGGAGCACATGGACGGCCATGGCGGTCTGCCCGTCCTTGACGGTGGTGAATTCCTGGGCCCGGGCCACGGGGATGGTGGTGTTGCGGGGGATGATCTTTTCCACCAGTCCGCCCATGGTCTCCAGACCGAGGGACAGGGGAATAACGTCCAGCAACAGGACTTCATCGACCCCCTTGTTGCCGGCCAGGATGTCCGCCTGGAGGGCGGCGCCGACGGCAACCACTCGGTCGGGATCGAGCTCTACCAGCGGCGGCGTGCCGAAGAGGTCTCCTACCCGCTCGCGTATCCGGGGTACGCGCGTGGAGCCGCCGACCATGACCACATCCCGCGCCGCGTCCGGTCGCAGCCCGGCGTCACACAGACAACGGCGACAGGCTGCAAGCGTCTTGGCGATGAGGGGGTCTACCAAAGCGTCGAAGGTCGCCCGATCCAGCTCCCCTTCCCACCAAACTCCGGTGGGCAGTTTGAGACGCAGGGGGACCCGATCCGCCGTGCTCAGGGTCTCCTTGGCGGTGCAGGCGTCGCGCAGCAGCCGGCGCAGGAAGTGATGGGAGGCGGCGGCGTCCTCGACACCGGCCTGTGCCATGATCCAGCGCGCCACCGCACGATCCAGGTCGTCGCCGCCGAGGACGGAATCGCCGCCGGTGGCCAAGACCTCGAACACCCCGCGCCGCAAGCGCAGGATGGAGATGTCGAAGGTGCCGCCGCCGAGGTCGTAGATGGCGTGGATGCCATCGGCGTTCTTATCCAAGCCGTAGGCCACCGCCGCGGCGGTGGGCTCGTTCAGGAGCCGAAACACTTCGAGTCCCGCCAAGCGGGCGGCGTCCTTGGTCGCCTGGCGTTGGGCCTCGTCGAAGTAAGCGGGGACCGTGACGACGACGCCGGAGAGTTCTCCCCTTAGGGCCGATTCTGCCCTGGCGGCGAGCGCCTTGAGGATCTCCGCCGAGACCTCCACCGGGCTGAAATCCCCACGGCGGGTACGGATGCGCGGAACGGCGGTATCCGTCCGGACGAATTGGTACGGCAGACGGTTCCCTAAGTATTCTATGTCGTCCGGCCCCCGGCCGATAAGGCGCTTGGCGGAGGCGACCGTGTTCAGTGGGTCATCGGCGGCAGCGGCCTTAGCCGCCTCGCCGACGATCACCGCATCCGCGCCGAAGCGCACCACGGACGGCAACAAATGGTGCCCTTCCGCATCCGGCAGGGTAACGGCGGAGCCGCTGCGTACAGTGGCGACCAGTGAATTGGTCGTCCCCAGGTCGATACCCGCCGCCAGACGGTGCCGGTGGGGTGCGGCGGACTGGCCCGGTTCCGAGATCTGTAAGAGTGCCATGGAGCTTATGTTTCTGTTTTGGCTCTTTATGGATTCCAGAGCTGTTATTGTTGAGAAAAGGCTACCTGTTCCGTCACCGGTCATGGTGCTACCGACTATCGTCCTCTTCGACCAGTCCGGAATCCATAAAGAGCCGGTTTTTTTATCTTGCTGTTCGGTGGAGACGGCGACGAGCCGGAGAGATAGATCTTTTCTATGCCAAGGGCATCGGCAATTCTGAACAAACTGCCGACATTCATCGGGACTTCCATGTCATGCACGAGAAAACACACCGGGTATTTTTCGACCTTGTGCTGATGGTGACTATGATCGAGTTGGATATTTTCCATTGCGATTTCGGGGGTCGTCTCACTTTCTGAGGCAAGTCAGCTGATCCGGTGGATTGTAGGCCGTGATTATGTTCTCCAGCGCTCCGAGCCCCTCGAAGGACAGCCGGACCCGGTCTCCCACGAGTAACCCGTTCGCCAAATCGGTGTCCGAGAAGACAATCGAGGTGCCCCAGAAGAGTATCTGGAGCTCTTCGGGTCCGAGTGGAATGCGCTCGAAGAGGGACCGCTCAAGGTGGAATAGCCCATCGGGCATGTTGAGATTTGCCGCGCCGGTGTGGCCTTCCTTCCGGGCTATGCGGGCACCCGCTCGCAGGACCTCGCAGGAGACTGCGACATTTTGATGGTCGAAGGCATCGTCTGTCACGAGGGCGGGGCCGAGACTGGCACAACCGCCCGACCAGTTCTTGGCTTGCGGCAAGTTGAGCGGATTGGCGGCTTCGATGCCGTTGTCGGTGTAGTCGTTCCCTCCGGTGAACCCGATGCGCTCGATCTGGCCGTCTGCGCCCAGGCCGTAGATACTCACGAGTTCTGTCTCGGGCACGAGCCGAATCGTGGATGGCGGGCGGGCGATGGGTTCTCGATGGGCGACCAGGCTATCGGGATCCGTTTTCGGGAACAATTCGGGGATTCCGCCTTGGGCGCACTCCCGGTATTTCCGGTCGTACAGGTCGATGCCCTGCCCCGTGGACTGTCGAGCCTCGATCTCGCGGAGCTTGGCACTGTCCTCGTGGGTGACGCCGGCCAACCAGATGCGCAGGAGGTGCTTACGTCCCGTGGGAGCCGTGACCGGAGGCCGGAGTCGCAACGGTCCTCCGGGATCGTCGAGATCGGCGGCCGGACGCGGCGAGCCCCTTTCGATGAGACGCTCGACCGCTGCCGGGAAGCCGACCGCAGCCCCGCCGCAACGGTAGTAGAGGTCGTGCACCGAGGCGGGCGCCGCCGGGGTCGCGGTCAGGTCGATGAGCGTGTCACCAGCGACGACACCGACGCGATCAGTCTGTCCATCGGAGTACTGTACGATTCTCAAGTGGGGGTCCTCCTAACTCGGTAGGGAAAGGCGTCTGTCCCTTGCTGAAAGAAAGCCGCACTTAATTTCGACTCGATTCAGGAAGAGTCTTCCAGCTCCGCTTCCAGGTCTTCCGCTTCGATTCGGCACTTGGCGACGAACTGTAGCTTGCGCACGAGTTCCCGTGCCGCCTCCAGGTCTTGCGCCGACGGTGCCTCCAGCAAGGCTTCCAGTTCGCTGTCGAGCACGCGAAAATGGTCGGCAAGGCGGTTCAGGATCTCGCCCACTGCGGCCATGGGGTCCGTTCGGTCCTCGACCTGGGCCAGGGCCTCGCGCAGCTCCATCTGTTCCATCAGGAATGCCGTGTCTCGGGTCGATGCCTGCTCGTCGCTGTGGTCGCCGGTATACAGCGATAGCAGATAGCGCGCGCGCGCCAGGGGTTCCTTGAGGATCTGAAAGGCCTCGTTAACGCGGGTGGAGGCCTGCATGGACAAGCGCCGCTCGCGGTCGCCCGCCGCGGCATAGCGGTCCGGATGCAAGGCCTGCTGCAGGGCATGGTAACGCTCTGACAGCAAGGCGCCATCTACCCGGTAGCTCATGGGTAACCCGAAGAGCTCGAAGTGGTTTTTGGCGAAATCCAGCACGGGGAATTAGTGCAACAGCACCGATCGTGGTTCTTGTCAACTGCGACTCACGCCTCGTCGGTCTGAGGCAAAGCCTCGTTAGACATTGAAGCTCTCGCCACAGCCGCAGGCGTCTTTGACGTTGGGATTGTTGAACTTGAAGCCTTCGTTGAGCCCTTCCTTGGTGTAGTCGAGCTCGGTCCCATCCAGGTAGAGCAGGCTCTTGGGATCCACGATGACCTTGACCCCCTGGTCCTCGAAGACTCGATCGTCGGATTCCAGTCCGTCCGCGAACTCCAGCACGTAGGCCATGCCGGAACAACCGGACGTGCGGACGCCGAGGCGCAGGCCCAATCCCTTGCCGCGGTCGGCGAGAAATTTACGGACGTGATCCGCCGCCGTCGTCGTCATGGTAATACTCACGATTCGACTCCCTGAACGCCCTGCTTCTTGGTGTAGTCCTGAATCGCGGCCTTGACGGCGTCTTCCGCCAGCACCGAACAGTGAATCTTGACCGGTGGCAGGGCCAGCTCATCAGCGATGTCCTGGTTCCTGATCCGGCGGGCCTCGTCCAATGTCCGGCCCTTGACCCATTCCGTCAACAGGCTGCTGGAGGCAATCGCCGAGCCGCAACCGTAGGTCTTGAAGCGGGCGTCCTCGATGATGCCCTGGTCGCTCACCTTGATCTGCAGGCGCATCACGTCACCGCAGGCCGGCGCCCCGACCATGCCGGTGCCCACGGTCGTGTCGTCGTTGTCGAACTTGCCCACGTTGCGCGGGTTCTCGTAATGGTCCAATACCTTTCCGCTGTAAGCCATGGTCTGTTACCTCTCGGCAAAAACATCAAAGCCAGGTGGGCATCAGTGCGCTGCCCACTGCACGGTGCTCAAATCGATGCCGTCTTTGTACATATCCCATAAGGGTGACAGCTCGCGCAGACGTTCGACCTGCTCTCGGATCTTCTCGACCGCGAAGTCCACTTCTTCCGCGGTCGTGAACCGTCCGAGCGAAAAGCGAATGGAGCTGTGTGCCAGTTCATCTTCGCGTCCCAAGGCCCGCAATACATAGCTCGGTTCCAGGCTGGCCGAGGTGCAGGCGGAGCCCGAGGATACTGCCAGGTCCTTCAAGGCCATAATCAGAGACTCGCCCTCGACGAACGCAAAGCTCAGGTTCAGGTTCCCGGCCACCCGCCGGTCCCGGTCGCCGTTCAGGACTACCTGCTCCATATTTTTGAGGCCGTCCCACAGGCGGCGGCGGAGGGCCAATACGTGTTCGTTCTCCGCGGCCATCTCGGCGCGGGCAATCCGAAAGGCCTCGCCCATGCCGACGATCTGGTGCGTCGCGAGGGTCCCGGAGCGCATGCCGCGCTCATGGCCGCCGCCGTGCATCTGCGCCTCCAGACGCACCCGCGGCTTCCGTTGCACATAGAGGGCACCGATACCCTTAGGGCCGTAAATTTTGTGGGCCGAGAAGGACATCAGATTGATGTCCATCCGTTTCAGATCGATGGGGACCTTACCGACACTCTGGGCGGCATCAACATGGAACAGGATCTTGCGCGCCCGGGTCATCTCACCGATGCCTTCGATGTCTTGGATGACACCGATCTCGTTGTTCACATGCATGATCGAGACCAGGATGGTGTCGTCCCGCAGGGCGGCCTCCAGGTCGGCCAAATCGATAAGGCCACTGGGCCGGGGGTCGAGATAGGTGACCTCGAATCCTTCACGTTCGAGGTGACGGCAAGTATCCAAAACCGCCTTGTGCTCCGTCTTGGCGGTGACGATATGCCTGCCCCGCTTGCGGTAAAAGTGGGCAACGCCCTTGATCGCCAGATTATCCGACTCGGTGGCGCCAGAGGTCCAGACGATCTCCTTGGGGTCGGCGTTGACGAGCTCCGCCACATGGCGGCGGGCCTCGTCCACCGCATCCTCCGCTTCCCAACCGAAGGAATGGGAACGCGAGGCCGGGTTACCGAACTTACCCTCCGGGGTGAGATAGCAGCACATTTTCTCGGCGACCCGGGGATCGACAGGGGTGGTCGCCGAGTAGTCCATGTAGATAGGTAGTTTCATCTCTGATAAGGCTCCGAAACGCTTGGCACCGCCTACCGAATGATCAGGCATCGGCTCTCAACCCCCCCCCCGCTGTTGCGGCGTCGATCCTGACTGCGGGTCCCTGCGGGTCCTGATGCTCCGCGCCCTTTCGTCTCCCCTTGCCGTCGACCAGATCCTGCAGGCTGATGCGGTCGAGGTATTCGTAGATCTGCGTACTCAGATCCTGCCACAGGTCATGGGTCAGGCAGGGACCTTCGTTCCGGCAGTTATGGGCGCCGCCGCAACGGGTAGTATCCACCTTCTCGTCCACGGCGGAGATGATTTCCGTCACATGGATCTCGGACGCCTTCCGCGCCAGGCTGTAACCGCCGCCGGGACCACGCATGCTCGAGACGAGGGAGCGCACACGCAGTCTGGAGAAGAGCTGCTCCAGGTAGGACAAGGAAATGCCCTGACGTTGGGCGATGTCCGCCAATGGGATCGGTCCCTTCCCACGGTGGATCGCCAAATCGAGCATCGCAGTGACGGCGTAGCGTCCTTTCGTAGTCAATCTCACGGGTAAATCGCTCCTGCCTTGAGGGAGACTTGGGAGGCTACAATAACCAACTTATTCAGTCAAGTATCAAGTCGGACGTATTTTGAAGACACAGCACCAAATCATTTCGGATTGGTCTGTCCGGCGTTATTTGGCGTGATCCGAGCAGGCGTCCGTACCCGCACGGTCACCCCCGTCGTTCAGGGTTTCCCCACCGCCGTCGGCCCTATCCGGCTCCTCATACACAGGTCATGGTGCTGCCTGGCCCAGTTGGCATCGACCTTACCGCTGACCATGGCCTCGAGCGTGCCTTCGATACCGATGGCCGCGTACAGATGCACGATGAAGAAGGCCAGGATGATCACTCCCGCGATGGCGTGGAAGAGATGGGAAAGTTGCAGCAGCTCCCGACCCTGCCCGAAGTTCGGAAAATCCAGCAGCAACCCGCTGACACCCAGCACTACGCCGGCGAGTACCGCAACCCAGTACCAGAGTTTCTGGCCGACATTGAATTTTTCGGAGCCGGAGTGACTCCCGCCGAGATAGCCACCCGCCTCCATCGACCGATCCAGGTCGAGCTTCCGGTTGAACAGGCTGTCACGCAGAAAGACACCGAACAGCAGGACGATGGCGATCACGAACAGGGGCCCGGAATAGTTATGCAGCTGCTTGCAGACTTGCGCCGTCACCGCGAAGCCTTCAGGACCCAGGAGCGGGATCAGGACCCATTTGCCGTACAGTTAGGGTCAGTCCCGACAGGCCAAGGATGATGAACAGCGCCGCGGTAAACCAGTGAACTCCCCGTTCCAGCCGGGTATTCCGCTGCATGGTACGTCCGGAGCGCCCGCCCGCGATCCGGACCCGACCCCGCACCAGGAGATACAGCAAGGCCCAGGCCGAATATTCCACCCAGGATATAGGCACTGTACGGGACCAACCGTTGGCTGCGATAAAGGCGCCAACGCTCGCCTGTGTGTCAGGCCCCGATATGATTATATACCGAAGATGAGCTATCCTCTATTGCAAGCGAGAGAGGTCTTACGCCTGCTGGCCGAGGAGGGAATTGAAGGGAGCGTGTCCGACGTCATCACGCTTTGAGTATAGCAATCACCCACCATGAACATCCAGTTGCACAAGAACGCCCGTACCACACCAGGCCATCTGCCTGGAATTACAGTCTCAGCCCGAGTCGGTGAGCGACCGGGAACTGGCCGAGGCTTACCACCTCAACCGCCACTCAGTTGCGAAATGGCGCCAACGCGAGGGGTGGAAGATGCCTCGCACCGCCCCCCAGCGGCTCCACGCCACGCTCAGCACGGCCCAGGAAGCAGTGGTGGTGGCGTTGCGTGAGACCCTCCCGCTGCCCCTGGATGACTTGCTGGCGGTGACCCGCGAGCATCCACCCCGAGGTCTCGCGCTCTGGCCTGGACCGCTGTCTGCGCCGCCACGGCGTGTCTAACCTCAAGACGCCGATGCCCCAGGAGGACGGCGCCAAGATGCCGGTGAAGCCCTTCTAAGGCGTATGATCCCGGCTTCGTCCATGTGGACGTCAAGTATCTGCCCCAAATGCCGGATGAGGATCACCGGCAGTACCTCTTTGCCGCGATTGACCGCGCTACCCGCTGGGTCTACGGC
>Ga0049105_1000522_pt1 | contig 13639 bp, 8 predicted proteins | sample WorMetvaBAHAMAS1_FD_61260 | JGI IMG/M metagenome (GOLD analysis project Ga0049105, IMG submission 61260) | Worm MetaG Olavius vacuus BAHAMAS.1 | ecosystem: Host-associated > Annelida > Digestive system > Unclassified | place: Germany: Marburg | collected 2013-04-09
ATGTGATTGGGTTAGTGACGAACCTCAAAGAATATTCATACAGCTGTGTGGATGAATGTTTATTCTGTTGTCGTACTGTGCACTCATAATGATGCAAGATGATGATAAGTGTTCCTTCAGTTGCTGCAGCATCTGGCATATGCAGTTTTGTGGCAAATGGTGATAGATTGGCGTAATTGTAGTAATTTAGTAACTTAGATCAGTTGCATGGATGTTACTCAGAAAGTTACGTAATGCTGTACTCAGTACTTAAGTGCTACTTGAGCAAAAGATCGTTGCATGGAACGTTAACTTTTGCTCAAAACTAGTTAAGTGTCAAATGTCTGCAGATACAGTTCTGTGGTCATTCGCATGTGAAATAGTTCAGACAGTTTCGATCATTTACTCAAACGGAATGTTTTGTGATTAAAAGTAGATGGTTTCGCCTTAGGATCATAAGTTTACAGGTGCCAGCGGTCACAGATTATGGAGAACATCATTGTATTAAGCCACCAAGACAGACAAGTTATCTGCGAAATATTTATGTCATTGTTACAGCGGTATCAGCCAATAAGAAAGGCTGTGTCGAATAATTGTCACTCAGATCTGTACTTTGTTATTTTCATATGACAGAATTAACCCGAGTGGGTTGTTGAGAGCTGCTTAAGGACAGATGGTACTTAGTTAAGTGATGATTTGAGTGATGTTCTGTTACTGGCCATTAATGTTTTGAATGAATGAATGAAATTAATGAATGAAATTGCATGCGTTGAAGTGCATTCAAAAACCGAATAAGAGCCGGCTTAGTCTAACACACCATGCAACAAATCCAGCCGTTGAGCAGAATAAAAACGTTAACTGGTTAAAAGAATCCGTAAAATCAGTCCAGTTTTTGATATCGTACATAATGATAATCAGTCTGTAAACTTGCTGGAATGCTGTTTAATGAATTCATGTTTTCTACGTAGGATTATTGTTATTTTTGTTACATCTGTATCAAAATATTGTTCACGTTGATGTACGTAAAATAAGTAGAATAATCGTCACAAAGGAATTTTTATAGCATCAATTAAATCAAAACGTTGTTTTGTGATAGTGACACATCTACAAATTTTCGGTGAAGCTCTGCAAGGTTGTTTTTGGTCTGTTTATTCCACGAATCCAATAGTCCAAGTGTGTACAGTGGTGTTATGTAATTTTCTTCAGAACTCATGACCCATGTAGGCATATGAGGCTACTCGTTCCTGTCATATGTTAGTCTGACAGCCTCTGGCAGTGTACACCAGTCCCATCTTCTTTCACGTTAATTACTTTCAACCATTCCCAGCATTGCGGTCTTTGATAATCATTTATATATATAAATGCGCATAATGTTGTAATCTTATTTGTTCTGGCTTCGTCGATTGAGGTGTAGACTTTAATGTTGGGCGTTTTCGGTAGCTTTTTCAGTGAGGCATGCGAGCGTGCCGGTTAAAGTGGAGTATTTTTTGAGAACTTCATACACAAAGGCACGTCAGATAACAGCACATCAGTTGACACTTTTCCGTTGTTCCAACATCTGAGTTCTGCATGGTGATTGTCTGGAGGTTGTATCGTCCCGATATAACCTGTAGTGTGTTTGGTGGGACGTTAAACCTTGCTCAATCAATCCAATGTTGGTAGTCGTGCTGTAGTCAGCTATGTGCATATGCTATTCCGTATACATACATCTGAACTGTAACAACAAGATCAGCTGCCATTGGCCAGTGAGTTAGGTGTATGTGCACACTTATCATTGATGGACTGTATGTGTTGACTATTTAATTTTTTACTTACTATTTTCTGAGATGTCTTTAAACAGGGAATCAGTTGATGTTACTCGTATGCAGACTTAGCATGCAATAATAGAACACCAATAAATTCGAGCACATTTCCTTTTGCCTACAAAAAATGTACAACTTCGTTGTACAATTTTTGATCACTTACATTGTTGATTTTTCTTATAATATTAAGTTAAATGACTGAACATTGTAGCTTATAGTCCTTAAGTTTTCATGTATATTTTGTCATTATTTGTGTATTCTGCAGAACAGTTTTTTGTATATTTAGTATTAATTTGCACTATGTAGTACATATTATTATTATGTATATGTTGCTTTGGAGATATAATTTGTAAGTATATTTCACACGGAACATCATATGCGTGTAATATTAACATGATTATATTTTTGCACAGAATGCCAGTGATGCACTGATTAATGACGGTTCATTTGCAGACTGTAGTTATTTGTAGGGTTGCACCGGATATCATATCTGGCCCCAGCTGAAATCCGGCCCTGGCCAGATATGGCCGCTGGATTTGACCATATTTTGATACATCTGCTTCCCTGTCTAACTACGCTGAAAAACGTATATTTCTAAATACAATGCTTCTCTCATTTCATGACTCAACTTAATAACAGTGTTCTGTGATCTCTGAAACTTTGCTAGTTAATTTGATGGTGAATTTCTGGTGATCAACATGGTGTTTAGTGTTTACTCTTGTGTTTCATTGCTGTTTATGTCACGTAGGCCCACAACTCAAAAAACATTCGGCCCCGGCTGGATTTGCAATTCCAAATCCGGCCCCGGTCAGATTTGAAAAAATCATATCCGGTGCAACCCTTGTTATTTGTTGCATTTCACAGTTTGCAAAGTGCTTCTTTTCGTGTTATTTTTGTTACAACTGTTACAGTTTGCAGTTTCAGTTTTGTTTACTAGATGGAATAGTTGTGTGCTGTAGCAGCTGACTGTCCTCAGAGGTTAATAATACAGCTTGCCATCTTATTTTTTTAGCTCATCTAGCTGGAGGTGGGGTGGACCTGATGGATTGTAGCCCAATCCTTAGAACCTATCTTCCTTCAGTGCTTCGACACTGTTGGTTAGGTCATTTGACCCGTAAAAACCCGTCACCAATATGAACTATAATGTGTTTGGTGGGACGTTAACCCTTGCTCAATAAATAAATGCTATCTGGCTGAGCAAATAGTACAGTGGATAAAAAGGTGCATGCGTGTGTCTGTTAACCTTGCCACGGTGGCGTCGGCTGCCGTGGTGCCTGGTGGCGGCAGTATATTACATTAACACACTGCCGTCCAGCCACCGGAGCATTACTGCCCATGGCCTGCATATTTGCTCCAGTGTTTCATCAGTTCTCAAGTCCATGCATGTCGTGCAGTTGCAGTTTAAAAAAATACATTTGCAGTAATAGTCAGTTTTTGGTTGTGCCAGTAGCACGCCCATGGCCTAAAAATTGCCACAATTGATGCCTCATATTCGGGTTCCATGATGTGACAGTTGTGTGCCTTAGATATTATTATTATTATTATTATTATTATTATTCTTTTTGGCCCACCACCACAAATCCTCTCTGTGCGAATATTGAACCTAAACAAATGTAAATGGCTGTAAGTAGTGTAGAGGCTTAACGTCCCACTCGACAATGCAAATGGCTGCAACGGCACTTTATTCGGTGATCGCTTTGTTCTGGAAATGGAGTTCATTCTTCTCTGCAAAGGCAGGGACAGGCGTTGGAACAAGACAGTTGTTTAACTCGTGTCCTCTGTGATAGTGGTGATACGTCTGCCAGTCTCTTGCGTCAGCTCTATGGCCATGTAATGCCATGTACCAACTGTCTCGATAGCACTCATTATTCCGTTATGAAAAGTGTAAATGTGCATTTTAAGCAGAGCAGCAATAGATATGGGTCATTTAGTTATGTTGGGGATATGTATGGTTAAGAATACTACTCTATTCGAGAGATGACTTTTTGTTTACAGTGTCGGCAGTCACACAGACGAGGGTCATTATTCATGCCTAGCAGTTTCTGTCCTTTCTTAGCAGTAATAATCACGTTGTTTTGTGAGTTAGGAAGTTATTTTCAAAATAAATCTACAGTGCTGATCTGGTTCACATTCAGGTTGGCCACTTTCCAGACCACATGAAATTCCCTGACTTTTCGAGTAGTCTGGACAGGTAAAGATTATCGATATACTGCATAGCGCTTGAACAGTTGTTGTTTCACGTTAATTATAACAAGCATATTAACCAACTTACCAAAAGCTACAAGAGTGTCAATGATGAACATACCCAAAGTCCAGGCCCAAAAGCTGCAACTTCAACTCTTCAGCTCGTTCAAAGTGCAAAAGGCAAATTTCAGTTTCCCTGACTTTTTCCATTTCCCCGACTTTTCCCTGACCACTTTGGAATTCCCCGACTTTTCCAGGTGAGTGGCCACCCTGCACATTTACACTAGCAATACGGCACTGCACTGCTTCTTTGTGGCGAAGTATTCATTGGAAACGATCCTCGACATGCAGGGATATTAACAATACTCGTGAAAACTATTGTCAATACCAATAACAATACTTTGGCAATGAAGTAATGTCTATACCAGTACCAACACTGCTGTTGAAAAGTACTGCCAGTACCAGTACCAGTACTTGTGTGGGATTCCTTTTCGTTGTTTACTACATTTAGCAATGTTATTTTTAACATGGTCATCCATCAAATAACAGAAAGAATGTTGCCAAGAGATGGCAATATTCACTACAGTTTACAATGAGACAATGTTAATGAGTAAGCACTGTAGCTATATATAGTTTAGATGCAAGACTACAGTGTAGTTTTTACTCTTTCAGTCACAGTAATGTTGTTGTTGACAGACTGAACTAGTGCACCTGATGATAAAAGTATTGGTATTGAATATTGCCAAAAAGTAAGTGTAAAAGTATCGCCGATAGCCATGTCGATACCGCATATGAAAATTATCGCTGATACTTGCACCAATACTCAAAACGTATTGCCGATATTATCGGCTGCAATACCAGTTCTGCAATATAAACAATGCTGACAGCACATGTAGGTTTTTACATATATTAGAACAAGACAGTTTCAATCCACATTGTATAAAATGTTGACATGCAACTAGAATCCTAAAGCACAACGGCAACAACAGGTAGAATAGTACAAAGACGACATTAAGACTATGGATATAGTAAAAAGATGGCAAACACAGAATACTGATGGAACTCGGTTCAGATTCAGCACACAAATATTCAGCGGCAGACAACTCGACCATGAAAACAACTTGTTGACCGATACTATTAATATTCAACAGCATCTCATCAATATTCAGCAGCTCGACAACGATGAAAGCACAGTGTAGTTGTGACATGCATGACAGTCAACCACAGTGCATTGAGTCGGGACATGCAAATAACTGATGGAATTATAAGATTAACTAGAAATACGTTCTGTGGAACGTGGTATCTGCCCCACAGTCAAGTCCACAGTGGACGAACTGTTCCAATAATTATGCCTGGATGCATTGCGCATGGATGAAATGGCCGTATTTCCACTTCCAGTCTAAAATCTGACGTCACCGTCATGTTCCTCGACCCTGATTTCCTAAAAGACGCGCAAATGGTGGCAATTCGCATACATTTAAGGCAGATATAGGATCAATTAATATTTGCATGGTTTTCAGGACCTCTCGGCCTAAAATGAAGGTTTTTCTTTGGGGCAGGGGCAAAATAGAGGAAGGGGTAGTGCGTAGTGCGGTAGTATAATCTGACCCAAGCTACATGCTATAGCTATGGGACAGATAACTACAATCAAGCACCAGACAATGCAATCAAAGACAGATACAGATGAAATATTAAAACACAAACCACACATATTTAGAATATACAAATTACTACAACTAAAGATAAAAACAAACAAATGAAAGGTGAGAACGGGACAACGAAGTAGAGAGAACATACTCAGAGACAGCAGACTGTGCTGACTTGGTCATTACATTACACTAGAGTTATTTACAGTGGCTTAAGTACAAGACTGCTAAACCATTACTACACACAGTGTATGGAACCAGAATGTAGTAGTGTAGAGGCTTAACGTCCCACTCAACACATTATAGGTCATTTCGGGGATGATTTTTACAGGTCATATGACCAAACCAATAGTGTCAAAGCACTGAAGGAAACTAGTTGGTCTTTCAGATAAAGCTTGAATCCCACCAGGACCACTCCACCATGTTAAAATAATACAACTCTAGGCAACCGCCTCTATGCATGGCATAAGCATCCCAATGTGACAAACCCAATCTGCTGGACCTGTCAGAACTGCTCACGAGTGTGCTGCTGACTGTGAACATTGTGTCGCACAACCTAGCACAGAGCAGTTCTGATAATATTCCCTCTTAACCTCCAGACAATCACCATAACTCGGATGTTGTCTAGCGGAGGGGAGGGGGAGTATGGAACCAGAAACCGAAAACAGTTAGGAAGGAAATGATCGGGAAACCGGAAAAGAGATACGCTCTGAGGCGATTCTGAAAAGCAGTCAGTATTGCAGCTGAGGTGACCCTGTGGTGGTCATGTGATATGGATGGACCAGCAGCACAACATACCACAGCAAGCACTGTACAGCAAGCTACTCTGTAACACAGAGTAGCTGTCCTGGCTTCATGTAACTGACAAAGCATTTTCCATCGCCGGGCCACATGCCTGTAATGCACTACCATCTGACATTAAACTGATTTCATCTCGTAACAGCTTCTGCAAGAAACTCAAGACACAGTCGTAACTTTTTATTAGTTTTTAGCACTTCTCTGTTAGTTTTTTATGTGCAATTATTGACCCCGGATTGCACGGCGTCGCTGAGCCCCTGTAAAGGGCGCCTTATAAGTTTTTGTTACGATGATGATGATGATGGGAGGTTCCAGGATTCAGGAGAGGACCGGGTCGGCCAAGAAAAAACTGGAGAGGTGTAGTCAAGAAAGACCCACAAAGACTGGGTCCCACCTCGGAAGAGGCAGAGGCAGCGGCCGTCGACAGACCAGAACGGTGTCTGAGTGTACTGTAGTCCAATGCATCCACATGGACGTGGGACAAATCATTTCGTGGTCAAAGAATCTGCACATGTCGAGAAAGCTCACCAAGAAGTGTTGTCGCAACTGCACAGTCAGACATCAGCCAAAGCTGCAAGATCATGAACATCGGCCAAGATATCACGGTGTGACCATTCAATGCCCAGCATTCAGCAGTCACAATTACGCTGCTTGATAACAGAGACAACCTGGTGCAAGAAAACTGTCCCTAGAGATCTGACGCAGCCATGCTCTCACTGGGAGTCAAAACACATGGTAATGTGAAGTGAACACTCCACCATTACACCACAACATCTAGCTAATCACAAAATAACACACTGCACAAAATTATAATTGAAAATGATAGCCGAACATTGAAAATAATGACTACAGTTTTACTTACATATCCATATCACCTTTGATGTATGGAAAACTAAAATGATAACCACGACATATTAACATATAGAAGGAAAGAACTCCAAAAAAGTTAACATGAAATAACCATTTTATTATACAATCAAAAATTCACAAGTGAGGACGTGTATGAGTTGGTACTATACAATGCTGCCAAGATAGAACAGACAGTTTCACTATAACACAGAGTAGCAGTTGATCTCACAAACACTAAAGAGACAGTGTCAAGTCTTCAGTTCATGGTGACAAATGATCGCTGGACAAGTGTCTCCGTATAACAGCCGCAGGTATAATGGTCTCTGTAGTGGGCTACATTCAACAAAAAGCTGAATTTATGTAATAATCAGTAAAAGATATTTTCATCCACAAAATATCTGTATTATTTGGTACAAAAAGAAAGTTAAAAAATGGCCACGACGTCTCACTGTAGTCTTCTTAAGACACTATTCCATCTTTATTATTAAATAAGTAACTAATCTTCATTTGAGAATGCCGGCGAATTCCTGAATGTGCAACATCTGTAGGTCACACAAACAGACCCTGTGGGCTGCATGCAGGCTGCATAGTTTGTCCAGCCCTGCAATACTGTATGGACTCTATACAGCAGTTGACAATCCTGACGTGACTGGTGGCTGTTAAAACACAACCAAACAACAGTATAAAAAGACATACACGCATGCAGACAAACAGTTTGCAAAATGAACATTGAACAAGAACCAACGATAAATAGTAAGTTCACAAAACCTACAATAACGATGTCCGCTGCTCAGAGAATAACAACTAAGTTATTGCATCAAAACAGTACGTTATAAAACATACAACATTTAAATATTGGCAGAAATCAGCTGTTAAAAGCAGGCACACAGACCGTATCAGAGATTGAAGTCTTTGTTGTCATTCAGTCGAAACAGGAATAAAATTTACTGCGGCAAAACAGCAGAGTTAAAACGTGCAGGTTTCATTGCAAAAGTAATCCAGGAGCGATAAATAATGACAATGATACAAATATCTGCAAGTGCACAATATTATTATTAATATTATTGTTATTATTACAAAATTTGTATAATGCACAAATTCACACGAGCTCAAGTCAGAGAGTCAGAAGTCCAATTGAATCGGAGGTACTGAGCAGTCACTAGCTGGTCAGCAATAGTAATGTAGAGATGGACTGTGTAAGAAGTTGTTTTCAGGTGGAATTTGAAAGAATCAATAGTTGGGGAAAGTCAACCAGGAAACAAGTGACAGAACAAAACAGAACTTTTACTCAGCTTTGTAAGACAATAATACAATATAAATATATCAAATGGTGCATTTAAACGCACAAATTTTATATTATGGTAACAATCCAGCGAAATTAACGAACAGGAAAGACAGAAACAGAGAATGCCACAGAAAGACTATAGTAACGGAGCCATTGGTCATTCTGCTAAGAACAGAAGGGTTAAGCTCTTTCAGCATCATTGTCATCGGGTGTAGCAAGTAGAGGGTTAAAGCTGAGAGCGGCCTGGGTGAACTCCTCGACAAGTTCATCAACGGTCGAGCGGTCAACATCGGTGACTGACTCTGGCAATGTGTAGACTTTCTGTTCTGTTGGGTCGAGTATTGCAACGAGAGGTTTACGACTGTCAAGCTGAGCAAACGACCTCAGTGTGTCAGCTATCTCTTCACTCTGTGTAGCAAACCAACGCCAACGTCACGTAAGTAAGAAAGTAAACATATTATACACCATACATAGCCACATTCTATCTGTAGCGACGGGAATACGATAACTAGGTGGCAAAAAATACAGACTTAAAGACATACGTCTTGAATCTACATTGAACAAATCAAACTCAACACCACACAGTTGAATGGCGTGTCTCCGCTTGATGCATAATGGATGGATGGCCACAAGTTGACCGGCTATCCCTATGCTGGAAAGGTGCATTTGGCCTCACTATGACCTTAACCTTTGACCTCTGACCTTGAAAACCTTTTCAGCACTTCCCACTCACATGACGAATATTTCTGGCAAGTCTCACTGACATCCTTAAACTAAGCACAGAGGTAGGTGTAAAGGGATGGACGGACAACATGCAGCCAGAGAGACGACCCGGAAACTTAATGCTCCCCAGATACTACTGTTGGCAGAAGCACAAAGATATCGTACAGCAGATTTAACGTCACACTATACTGTCACAGATGTCACATTGAATGCAATCATAAATACACCAGTTGAAGATGAAGTTGAATAAGGATTAACATCCCACCAAACACATTATGGGTCATATAGGGGACAGGATAAATACATCATCATGGTAGGCATGTGTTACGATGCTCAACAATAATGAGTCCAAAAATTCAGCTGTGCTGCAGCAAATAAATGAATATACTATTACTACTGCATTCAGTTTTAGTCTAACAGTCACCAGAATTAGACAAGGTGCCCCAATGAAAAGGTTCAGAGACTGTAGAAGCAGTACGGTAAATTTTTCGATGTTGACTGCTAATCCAGAAGTCCACCAAATGACATCAAAGTGCTAAAGGTGCACGAGCGACAACGAAGTAGCACGGCATCGACAATCAGCTTGCAACTGTCATTCATGACGACGACGATGATGACAATGATGACAATAATCACGACAGAGACGATGGCAACAGTGAACTGAGTGTGAACAATTCAACGTACCTCAATGCCTTCGTAGTAGAAGCGAATCTCTGGCAGTTCTTCGTCTGTATCAACTGACTCAGTTCGTTTAGCGATATATGCATCGGCGACATCTCTGAGCAGAGTTTTGCCTTTCTCTATCAGCTCGACATCACCATCTGTATACAGTCATACTACAGAAGTTACATTTACGACAAAAACCTGTTCATTTCCTTCATAACTGTTTCCCGTTTCAGCAGTTTCATATACTGTATGCAGTCCTGTACATTAGGCCTCCCTAAATAAACTCTGATGTAACATAATTCTCCCACAACGTAATGAAAGCTACCTTAACTGACATATCAAAAATTGTTATGTTAAATTACTTCCTTACTCAGCCGACTAGGAAAGAAAATTTGCATTTTAGATATTCTTTGTAAAGCTATGACAAAAACGTGCCTGTAAAGTAGATAAGAGCAGCAGCTTCATGCAAAGCAATGCAGCTCGCTTCTGTCAACTCATCAACTGGCTTTGGTCTCCACGGGAAGTCCTGAGAACAATGTATAAAATATAACTGATAAAATAAATTCTTGGAACAGCGTGAGGTAAACAGTACACAACTTGACAAATTATAATTCTGTATATTACGATGTACTGTATAGATACATGCCATTTACATTTTCACGTTTTTTGCCTACATTAAATGTGGCGTGTGACAATGTCACAATGTAGCTACAGAGTTTAAACAAGATGCTTTAGCGTTCACGCACATCATTCGTTACAAAGTCCCAAAACACATAAATCCAATCACTATCACTTGCTATATCTCTAAATGCAGCTCTAAGTTAAGCACATTTTGCCTGAACAAAATGAACTAACAAGAACCAACATTAATCCAATGCTAACAAACTGGTAGTTTCCACCACAAGTCACATCACAAGTTTAACAACTAACAAGAAAATAAAATTTGGTACGGCATATCCTGAGAACAGAGGACCCCACTGAACACCACAGAATCTACAGAGAAAAGAGATAGAAGATACATAGAAAGGGAAAAAAGGCATGACAGAGATACAGACAGAGTCAATTAGTCTGTGGCCCATTTCGTATAAAATGATGGTGATTATCATAACTGCTAAAACTGGACTGCTAGAAGCACAGCTTCAAAGACTAATTACATAAGTCTTAAGCCAACTATGCATTGAACAACCGGGGAAGGCATAAGGGCATATAAGTCAATACAAGCAGCTAAAGTTGGTACCTTTCCTTCGACGTCATTGGCAACAACGAAGCGTGCATTTCGTGAAATAATCTTATTCTCCTCGTCAACGAGCACCAGCGTTGGTATACCTAAATGACATCAATAATGACTGACAGTTCATGTGCACTGAGAGCAGAAATGCAGTTAACGAAGATCTCACAGAAGCCCATATAAGCAAGATCATCAGTAACTCGCATCAAAACAAGACATAACGACTGAGAAATTATCACCATTACGAACACCAGTAGTGCTGTACATACTGGTTAAAAGACATGCTAATACCAGCGTTATTTAAGTTATTTTGTTTGTTAACGAATATTTTTGTTTCCGTTTCCGTTAACGAAAATCACACTGGCTAATACAAAACAAATGACAAAATGCAGGTACAGAAAGCAGCAAGCAGCTCACCCTCGACGCCAAATAATCGAGTTAGCTGTATGCAACGTTTGTCCTTGTATGGCAAAGCAAGCCATCCCGGCATTGAGCCATAGTACTCGGTGAATGAAGCCTCGGAGCGGTCCGAACTGATGAACAGTATCTCAAAGTTCTTTTTGTCAGCTTTGAGCTTCTCGTACGTGACCAGCAGCTGAGGTGTGAATACACGACATGGAGGACACTGAAACAGTCCATGTATTCATATCTTGTATTAAATATTATTAATGTTCAGTTGCAGGGATTCAGTAAACAACTCAACAAACTGTGGAGCTGGCATTTCCAGCCGAGCATTTGACTGACACTAATAAAAACCCAACAGCATACTGCTTAACTGCTCATACAGCAGTATACAAATCACGCAACCAGTTCGGTGACCACTGTTTTGCCACCGCTGGGCCAACACTGTGGAACAGTCTGCCTGAACAGCTTTAGCAACTGGACATCACCTTCGGTCTTCGAACAATAACGTTTATGTTTGGTTAGTTGGGCTGCGGCACCCTGTGTCTGGATGTTAAGGGCACTGACTAGAAATCTTATAGAGCAAACCTGGACTATATCAAGCAAAAACAAAAACCTAAAGCATACACTACCACTGTCAGGATCAGGAAATCAAATGAGTCTATGCTTTACCATTTATCATCCAGCAAAGACAGATTAGCTATTGTATATGCTAACAAGCTTGTAGGTACTATCATAAAATGACATGACTATTACATGAAAGTTACCATTAACATAAAAATTAGACTGCCTTCATGGAATCTCGGGACACCAATTTTGTTAAATTTTCTGTTTGGCCTCCCACATACCATAACACACTGCATCGCATCATCATGCAATATTAAATGTGAAGTCTGATACAGCACAATTTCACTTAGTTTATCGTATTCTATGAGAGTTAAAAGTACATCAGCAAACAAATCAAGAGATTACCCAGTGTGCAGAAAAATAGAATCCTTTCACTTTTCCATCCAATGCAGTCTTACAGTCACATCTCTCACTGCCACTGAGCACCTCTCCACTCAGCACTTCATCCAGTGACTTTGGTCCCCATGGAAAGTCTTTTCCCTGTAGATCTTCAGACAACGAGTCCCGACCATTGGATGTTATCAGCTTTCCAGTTGGTCCATCAAGCAGCACAAGAGCTGGAGTCACCCTTACCTTGTACCGCTTCCACAGTTTCGACTGCAACAGCACAATCAAATAAACACCACTCGCCATTTTTTATTCGTGCATTAGACTAAGCTGACTTCATCAGCTTTAAAACTGCATGTTAAATTTTCGCATTTTCCACTTTCATTTCGATTTTACCTGCACTGCAAGTCACAGAAAAACAGTATATACTGGTACATCGATATGATGACATTGCAGCATTCCCAACTATTTTGCATGCTGTTCTAATGGTGCATATTATATGAAGTATGTCCCTTGCGCCGGGGCCAGAAACAGTCTTACTCACCCTTGTCTGTAGATCATCATACGGCACAGCATGCCATGGCATCTCGTCAAAGTACTGATCAAATGTCTCCTTGTCCTTGTCTGCAGACACGTACACAATTTCGAAATTCTGTCCGCGATCGGTCGTCCGGAAGTGAGAGAAGAATTTGGCGAGGAATGGCGTGAAAGCTGTGTCGGGGCACCACGATGACGAGAAGTAGAGACCGACAACTTTACCCGGCTCAGTGAACATGTTTGCCGACATTAGCTCGCCAGATCTGTCCATAACTTTGTTGCCCAGCATTTCAACGATCGACGGCATTGTGCTTTTAACGAAAATATTCAATCAGCAATAACACAAACGATTGTTTTCATTTCTCGTCACAATGTTTACTTTTCGTAACAAACATTGCTAGGTATAGGGCAACAATATCTCCAAAGTAGCCCGTTAAGAGCACAATAAATCTTTTCAGACGGAGGCAACAATAACATAACATAACATAACATAAAGCGAAGAACGGTCGCAGGTGGTAAGCACCTCTATGACCGTATCTATATACTATAAATTATAAATATACTCAGATCGGTTTCCAGTTCCGGT
>Ga0049105_1000523_pt1 | contig 13633 bp, 8 predicted proteins | sample WorMetvaBAHAMAS1_FD_61260 | JGI IMG/M metagenome (GOLD analysis project Ga0049105, IMG submission 61260) | Worm MetaG Olavius vacuus BAHAMAS.1 | ecosystem: Host-associated > Annelida > Digestive system > Unclassified | place: Germany: Marburg | collected 2013-04-09
CACCCCAGGGCGAGAACTCAAAATTTGGGAGATAAATTTAGGGGGAGGGTAGTTTGTAAGGTGCACCCCCCGAGGGTAAGAACTCAATTTTTGTGGGGGGGGGCGCGAAGTGGTTAATTATTGTCTCGAATGGTGATGACCTATATATACAGGGTGACTCAAAAAAAGTAAGCTGTTGACACAGTACAACAGCTTACTTTTTTGAGCCACCCTGTAGTCATCGTCCATTCGTCCTCTTGTTCGATGTTAACTGAACATACGAACTACCTCCTCTTCTAAATTAACCACTTCGCGCCCCCCCCCACAAAAATTGAGTTCTTACCCTCGGGGGGTGCACCTTACAAACTACCCTCCCCCTAAATTTATCTCCCAAATTTTGAGTTCTCGCCCTGGGGTGTACGTACCTGCACCTCCTGCAGCCCAGGGCGCAACCACGGCTGAAAAGTTGAGGGGGAACAAGGTTTGGGTCCCAACACCGGGGTGCTGGCGCCCGCGCCGGCCAAAAACGGGGTCGCCCCCTCCCGCTGTGAGGGTCCGGGGGTAATACCCCGGGAAAATTTTTGGAAAACTCAGATGCTAAATCCCGCATTCTGGTGACTACTTGCAGTAAATTTTTTTGCTTTTTGAAAACTACGGCCAAGAAGTTGGGGGACCAATACATTGTTGGTCCTCCCAACCTAAAAGTTGGGGGACCAGTCTCCCCCAATCCATACGGTTGTTGCGCCTATGTAGCAGCTCCTGGCTACGCCTGTCAAAAATGAAGTTGAAGCTTCTTTTGAGCTTGTGCTACTCAGGAACTTGGCACAACCCTATTCCTAGTACTGTAGGCTGTAAATTTATGTCCCTTACTTGCGCGGTGTTGCAGACTAGTTGCTTACTTATTTCATCATCAGTACTGCTACAAACTGACATTGAAGGGATGCTTATCCTTGATCCTTCTATCCTCAGGGACAAAGTTTCTCATGAGTCTTGAAAATTGGATCCTTGTTAACATCTGTGGTTTCAGTGACAAACTGGGCTTTATTGTATCGCCTATGATGCATGTTCTAAACTTATTTGTTGGTCGATGTGTGTGTGAATCTGACATACAAAAGTATTATGCTATGAGTATTTTCATAGTTTCGTATATACTGTATATTTTGCTAACAGGTTATTTATATTTATCGTTTATTTTGTATTGCATTTATCATTCATTGGTTAAGTATGTCGTCTTGAGAGACATCACACGACTGTAGCTTTATATACTAAATGAATGTTTATTGCCAATCTGTTGTACAAGTGAATTTAAAGCGAACTAAATAAAGTTCATCTCTAACCGATTATATTCCTTGTAATAAAACAACACTGACTGCTTTAGTGTACCTTCACAGACTGTTTACCACTGCAAAATTCATTACAGTTATTATCAAACCGTTACACAGGGCGACCTAGTGCAATTGCCTATTGGCAAATTGTACAGCTGAGCAACTTATTAATAAACCAACATAAAACCGGAAATGCGATCTCAAGTCAGACTATAGTTTGAAGTTCCACGTTTCCCAGAATTTCTTTGAATAAACAACAACTAAACAACTACTGAAGACGATGCGTTAACTTGCGCCGTTTTCTCACAATATAGGCTGACTGTGAACTTCACAGATAAATGACAGACAGATCCATCCCCATAGTAACATGACGACGGAAAGCATTGAAAAATACTGTCACTTTATAATAATATTTACGAAATATTGGGCGAATATAAACACCTACATCGCGCCTCGAAATTCGGTGGGCGTTCCCATGCTCCCCCTCCCAAAAAAAATCCCGGCTCTGCCAGCATTAATAGCGGTTAATAGCGAAAGTACCGTCACGGTACTACCGAGTACCGCGGTATTTTTTCACGGTACTTACCGTGGCGCACAATCGGTGGTACCGCCCAACACTAACACACACACACACACAAGCAGGCAGACAGACAGACGGCTTATGACGGGCAATATACTAAAGTTCAGCTAGCTGAGCAAAAAATTCTAAACTACGTACAGGCCGTGATAACTCATCAAGGGAGCTGGGAGTCATACCCTTTCCTGAAACAAACTGATCCTCTGTTGGTGCTCACTTAAGACAGCGAGGATGTGCTTGTACATTACATTAAATTCAAAACTTTGTCTACCTTGTACAATGTATGTTGTCTGAAATCCCTTAGAATACACCGGTACGAACAATTACTAACTGCTTTTTAAACAAACAACTCATTTCTTTTAGAAAATTAACAAAAGACAAGCACAACTATGATAAAACATTACGTAAGATATCAGCACAGTGTACCAGGAATGACGGTTATAGGCAACATGCATTAACAAATGTAACTCGTCCACTATGTTGTACTGTACTAACATAGTAAATGCATACAAAACAGGAGCATTAAGATAGAGCTGATCCAGTGCAGAACCAAAGTCCGGATCAGGATCACTTTCGAATTTAATGGGGACTTCCTTATCCAAAGGCACATCTGTGGTAAAATTTTCATTAAGATCTAATCAAGTTTTCCAGAGGTGTGAGCCAAAGTGTCGAAAAATGCCCAATCTTCTGCAATGATAAGGAATGCTTCAAAACTTACATACAGATCTAAACGCATACGACTTCCAAAATTTCACCAGTTCTTCCTTGTTCAAAGATACATCTTTGGCAAAATTTTCATGAAGATCCGATCAGTGGTTTTTACGAGAAGTTGCTAACAAACAAACAAACAAGTAGGGCTAGGAATTTAGGTTAGACTCAGAGTTGCACTATTTTAGCATTTTTCACAGAGAATAAGGAAAGTGAGCACCTAATATTCTGCGAATTTCACAAACGGTAACATCTTGTTAACAGAACACACGCACACAATAAAAGTTAAATATTCTAGGAGTGCCTGTGCATAAATTAGGCAACTAGCTAATTACTAATGCAAACACACCACGTACTTATGCTGTATAAGATGAAGTCTAATATAAGTTCATCAGTCCAACTGGCTTCTAATAAAAGCTAGATGGTCCTCGACGGCGAACTGTCAACCAGTATGCCTTCGCCAGATAGGTTGATTGTTGAACAAGTGATTTTGACACCATCATGACCTTGACCTTTGACCATTTGACCGCAAAGTCTAATCAGTTCATCTTTGCTTGACCTGCACTTAAACTGTTAATTTGGTGAAACTCCCACAAGTGGTTTGTAAAATAATTATAGTGTTCACAAACTTTCAGTATATGATCACACGTGGATGGACACCACCAAAACAGAATATCTTCGACGGCTAATCGCCGGCAAAGTCATAAAAACATGACATCAACTGTGTTAACCAGACATACTTGCACCTTAACAAACAGGGAAGGCGATGAAGTGTGGCAAGAGATCAAATCGGGTGCAAAAAAAATCTATGAGTTATCTCTTAACGTCAGGCAAATTATTGAATTTTTTGAAGTAAATCAGCACACCGACTGGAGGAAGCTTTTTATAATCAAATTCATCAGCAATGCTCCATATGTAACCATGGGCGTAGATCACGGGAAGAGGGGGAAGGAGGACAGAGAAACAAATCCCCCAGAATTTGGAGCGGGGGGATTGTCTCCCCAGATTTTGTCATGTTGCAAAATTTTAAGCACCAGATTACTTGCATTACAATGTAGGAAAATGCGTTTTTTGCCTTTACAGCAGGACTTTTATAGTAAGTCCCGCCATACGTTCACCTCCCCCCCAGAATTCCAGTCAGATATACGCCTATGTATGTAACTGTCATTAGTTAGTTACTGTGGAAGTACAGTTTAGGCAAGGGTGCAGGGCTGCGTGAGTCAGTAATAGGCACACAGGAATCAAAAACATTATGAACCAATGTGCAACGTGAAGCAAATAAAACAAATATAATTAGTTCTGATAAAATTAGTAAAACAGCAAATAACTGCGACATTATATAAAAATAATGTCAGTGTAGTCTGATAACCAATCTTCTAGATTTTTAGAAGACTGGTGAAATTTACTGAGCATAGAAATATTTTCTCATAACAGCAGCTTCTGAAGCCATATCTTCATCACTTCTCCATTCACTGGCTTTGACATTCTTATCATGTTTCTCCAGTTGTCTGTATACGTCATCATTATCCGCAAAGTCACCTCGTTTTCGTGGTAGCACATGTACGTGGACATGTTTGACAGTCTGTCCCGCATCCGGACCATCCTGAACTGCAATCGTCAACGAAGACACCTGATAGTGTTTCTTGGTGAATTCTGCAACGGACTGCACCGCCAGAAATAAGTCGGCAGTCTCTGCCGCCGTCAAGTCTGTAAGATGCTCGACAACACGAACAGGACAAACAAGAACATGACCTGGCAGAACTGGCTTCCGGTTAACAAAGGCAATCGAAAGGGCAGTGCGGTAGAACACAGAAGTGCTTTTCACCGAATGAGCACCAAACTGGTATTCAGACTGGGAATCGGCCGGTAATACGGTATTGCTCAATACTTGGCCATAGAGATCGTGTCGCTTGTGACTAAGAACTGGCATTTCAGAGCGCCTCTTGTGCAACAGCGGAAGATCTATTTCAGCAAGACAGATGTCGACTGTATCATGGCATTTGGCAAGAACCGTTCCCCAAGGATCCACAACCATTGCATTACCATATGAGCTCCTCTTGGCATGGTGTCGGCCAATCTGTGCCGCTGCAATGACATAGACCTGGTTTTCTATTGCACGGTTGCGCAACAGCGTTTCCCAATGTGCCATACCAGTAGGTATCGTGAACGCGGACGGGTATGTCAGGATCTCGGCACCCTGCTGAACCAGAGAAACAGACATCTCAGGAAACCTCATGTCATAACAGATCGCCATTCCAACTTTGCCACAAACTGTTAAAACCGGTGGACCGATACGTGATCCTGGAACAGTGTAAGATGACTCGTAGGAAGGCACAGCCCCTGGTATGTCAATGTCGAACATATGCACTTTACGATAAACACCCTGAATGGTTCCTTCAGAATCGATCAGCAGATGGGTGTTGTATATCCGTTTTGTTTCTTCGGTGTTTTCCGGTTTTTCGTGATAGCCGCCGACTGATAACCACATTTTTAGCGATCTGGCAAGGTCCTGGTAGCGTGAAACCGTCGGGCCTTCGAGCGGTTCCGCCAGAGAAACTGCTTGTTCGCGAGTTTCACTGACATAATCGGCACATTCGGGCAGAAAAGTCATCAACGCACCCCGCGATTTGGCTCTAGTCACCAACGCCGACAACTGCGCAAACGTTGCCTCCTTGTCTGGGGTGGAAGTCATCTGGACTACGGCCACAACTGGCTTTAGTTTGCTCAGACTGTCCGCCATGCTTGCGGTGCAAGAAAACAATCTTCTGTTTAACTGTGTAAATTGTCCTGAACGAAACAGCCTCGACAAAATTAACATTTATTTCGATCTTTCAATCATGAACAAACATAAACAACATAGAATATGTAAATGTCAAAAGTATCGGGTAAATACTAAATAGCCACAAAATGCTCTCGTGCAAACAGCAAAACAATTGAATTGTTATATTAAACTTATTAAGCTTAACAAAAAAGTCTTTGTTAAATTTATTTTTTTAAATTTTTATTACAAGTAGCATCTAACTGCTTATTAAAACCGCATTCAATTGCTTGAACGATTTCGGCCGATAGAGCGAATGGGTACATCTTGCAATATACTCAGTGCAGTCCAAAGTCAAGTAAACAAACAACAAAAGGGGTGTGGTTGTCATGCTTTCTGCAAAAGTGTTACTATGCTGATTTGAAGTAGTTAATCTGCATTGGAATGAATGAAACTTCTGTATGTAACTCAAACTCACACTATAATTTTACATCCACAGGAAGTAAATTTGGTGAGATGTTCTAATTTGAAAATTGTGCAACCAGAACAGCGGTCTTAGTGTAATTTTGCATCTGTATTATGGATCGTTAATTCTAGTGCCCGATCGGGGCAAATCTTCCGAATCGGTACAGTGCGCTATGCTGAAGGCCTGTGACGCATGCGCAGACATGTGCCAGTTATAGCGCACTGTACCGATTCGGAAGACTTTCCCAGATCGGCGATCTGGTAGTAACAACCTCAAAATTCAGACGATAACTCCTTGATTGGCTGGGCTACACAAGTTTACGACCTGACAGATGATTGGTCGCTGCCCACTGCCCATTTCGTTGGCAGCTGATGCTCGTTTTGGTGTATTTTTTTTATTGAACCAGATGTTTTGAAAACAATGTACCGTTCGACAATACCACTCCTATTGTTATTATTTCTGTGCTATGCTGCATTGCTGTCTTCGTGTGGTTGGTGGCAGTCTGCAGCAGTGAAGTCATTTCTGGCCGGTTCGTTCTCTGGATCCTGTTCAACAATTCTCTTTCAGCCGCTCGATCTCATCAAAACCCGCCTACAGCTTCTACAAAAGACTCACTTTCCCAGCAGAAGTATCGTAGGAGTCGCGTGCTCTGTTCTTCGTGACGAGAAGGTGTTTGGGTTATGGACTGGTCTTGTGCCGGTATGTTTGTAAAATTTCGTCGGATGCAGCTATGGCAGGAAAGAAATGTGCATGTTGATATAATAATTATCATATTCTTATCATCATCATCATTAATGAATGCAGAAGAGAGACAAGTAGCTGTATACTGCATAGTTGTTGTATTATTGTGAGTGCAGTGGGGTGGACCTGATTGGATTGAAGCCTAATCCTTAGAACCTATCTTCCTTCAGTGCTTTGACACTGTTGGTTAGGTCATTTGACCTGTAAAAACCCGTCCCCGATATGATCTATAATGTGTTTGGTGGGACGTTAAACCTTGCTCAGTGAATCAGCTCTGTAGTAAGTATGTCATCACTTTTGTGCACTAATTACCCGCAAATGATTTGCAGCTGTCAAGCCGTCTGTGAAAGAAATGTTATGTGACGACGACGATCATGATTATACCATAGTGACATATGAGTATGTTACGTTGCAGTCATTGTACAGAACTGTGCCTGGCATCGGCGTCTATTTCTGCACGTTGCATTACATCTCACATCGATTCAAGTATGTCTATGGTTTTTTGATTTTAAAGGCCAACTCAGCCTTCCATTCCTCCGGGGTCGGTAAATGAGTACCAGCTTCGGCTGGGAGGGCATAGGCAGGTATGGTTCATCCCGTTAGCAGATAAACATGGGGTGTGCAGGTAAAACTATGAGATCCCCTGAGAACGCATGCCACACCTGAGTGCCTTAGAGGTGTGTTCATGACGAGGCGCTGTACAAATCTACGTTTACCCTGATCTTCAGATCTTAAGTTTTGTTCGGCTCTTAGAGTCTTGCAGTGAGCATATTTGAACAGTTCGCTTTTTAAATGAATTACGATTATAGATTACTCTCTTGTTTTTAAGGGATTCTTAGTCTCCGTTGTAGTTCTTTTAAATTTTATTTACGACACTTTTTTCTAGTTTTTTGCATTAATGATGATGTACATTTTCATTTTTATGAAACAAAAAAACGAGTACTTTTTGTAGCACTACTTATTGAATAGGAAGGTTATGATAACAGCAGTATTGATGACGACAGCTGTGTTTATCTGTATAAAGAACTGAAACCACGCCCCTTGCACACGAGTCACTGCTGATGGGTGCCTGTGCCCGTGGCGTCGCCGATTTTACAACTTTACCATTCACAGTCATCAAGACTCGCTACGAGGTGAACACTTAAATGTTACATTTTCAAATAATTAATATTTAAATATTTAACATTTTAAATTTAAATGCAATATTTAATAGTTCTTCTTTGATCTTCTGCCCTGAAGTTTTGATCAAGACTTGCGTCGCAATGAAATTCGTGGATGATGATGATGATGATGATGATGATGATGATGATGATGCTTTTTACAGCAGGTCGTAAGCAGTGTAATGTGCTATTGTATGCCATGCAGCTGGGAAAGTATTTAGTGTCTAGTATTTAGCTCTTCCTTCAGTGCTTCGACACTGTTGGTTGGGTCATCTCATTTGACCTGCAAAAACCATCCCTGATATGACCTATTATGTGTTTGGTGGGATGTTAAACCTTGCTCAATCAATCTGGTATTTAGTTTTATATGTAAGTTTCACGTGACCACCAGGCTGTAGTCCTCTTGTGCTCCCACCTAGCCAGGAGGTGGGTAGCGCTTGAGCGTCGCTCAGCTTAGTTGGTTGTAGATGCACAAGTAAAGGCGTGTTCCAGAAAAACCCACAGTCCTAGCCGGGCATCTAAAACATACGGACACAATGCGTGTGGGACATTAAACCTTGCTCAATCCAGTTCACAAAATTTTCATGAAATTTTTAGTGATGTTTTACCACAACAAAATTTCATGAATATTTACATCTCTAAGTGATGTAGTTGATTGAATAATTGATTGCTTGCTGTTAATGATGATGATGATGATGATGATCGATTTCCAAGTCTGATAAACTTTTTGTCGTTTAAAAACTGTTTCCGTGTATTTTTGTCAGAGTGGGTGTTTCCAATATCGAAGCATGTATGAAGCATTACACAAAATTTACCGACTTGAAGGCCTACAAGGTACAGTAATGTTGTAGTTTATCATTTTCACTTTTGTCTGTTTGTGTAATAATAACAATAATAATAATAATAATAATTGCCTTTATTAATCCAACTGGACAATCATATACTGGTTACTTAGATAATACATACATATAAGCTGCCATGCAGGACAGCACAACAAATACCGGCACGCAGGCCAGGTATAACAACTGGGTTTAGCATAGGTGAGAAGCTGCCACTAAGCGGCTGGAAACAACCGCACCAGGCTTATAACCCCATAGGCATTCACCAGATGGCGCCGCCTGAGCAGACAGCCGATAAACAGGCCTACTACTCATTTATCGACCCCGGAAGGATGAAGGGCTGAGTTGGCCTAGTTGGCTGACCTGTAGCGGATGTTTTACCCACATAGTGGTCACCCGTTGGCTACAGGCCGAGCACAGGACAGGGTCAGTTCGCTGGCCTAAGACTGGCGTTCCGCCAATGGTGCTACACAACCAACCATGTGTTGTGAATGTAAAAGAAAATTTAATTGCAAAGAATAGTAATTTCTCTACAACAGTAAAAATGAAACTGGTTGAAGTATTCAACAACTTCAACTGCAGCTGAAAATTTTGAGTAAATATTGCAGTCGTCTGAAGATTAATTTGAACTGTTAATACAACAGTTATTGTTATCAATGTTAAGTCCAAATGTTAGAGTTCCAACTTTTCGTATTTTTCGTTGGCATTCATACACAAGTTGTCCCAAAGAGTTTTGATAATATTCATTAAAATGAATGTTTGGCAGTTGAAATTAGTAATAACACATGTACAGGGTGTGGCATTAAATAAGACACCGCGGCGCAAAATGCATTATCGTCACAGTGGTTCTGAACTTTCCTGCCAAATTTTCAATAGTTTACTGTCTGTAGTGTTAGTTTTACTTTATTTACTTCGGTACTTCTGATATAATATAGGTTTTAACATTTAATATGCACATTTCAACTGAACATGGCTTAAAGTTAATGATAATGAAACTTTATACTAAATTTATGCCGTTTGTGTTAAATTACATCTTCACTAACTGAGCAAATTTTCATTTACACTCTTGCACTGTTTTACAGATATTGCAGCTTTTGTAGTGCGGTCTTTTTTTATTGCCGCACCCTGTAGTTATGTAACCACACATGCATTTTATGCTTACCTTGTTTTTCTGTTCTTTGTATAGCTTGCAGCGGAATAAATTTAGTGGAGTTTTAAGTGCTATTTTAAGTTGAGCATTGCTTGCCTTTTGAGTGACATTCATACAATCGTGCTTAAAATCGTTAATAATTAATCGATTTGGTAGTTGTTAACTGCCATAATGCTGTTACTGTTTTGTGATGATTGTGTGCGTTGTGAGGTCTATACAGTGGACTGTGGGCGACGCTAATTCGTGACGTTCCCTTCTCTGGTCTCTACTTCATGTTCTACACTCAAGCAAAGAAACTTGTTTCCTCGTGTAATTTCTTACTTATTTATTTGTGTGTATTTTCAAGTGTGTTTTTGTTTCATACTGCATAGTTGCTGTATTATTGTGAGCACGGTGGGGTGGACCTGATGGGATTGAAGTCTAATCCTTAGGACCCTATCTTCCTGCAGTGCTTTGACACTGTTGGTTGGGATGCGTTTTGTGGGACGTTAAACCTTGCTTAATCAATCTTACTTACTTAATCAGTCTGTTGCATGGGTTCTTAGTCATTGGTACATGTCCCCCCCTCGCAAGGGGGAGGTACAGAGAGGTTAAAAGGCGTGCAAAAAAGAGTTTCATAACATCGGCAGTTTACTTAAACATTAAAGTCAATCATTATATCGATGGGAAGAAGCTTTTTACTGATTAAGTTACTAAACAAAAGAAAATAAAATCAAGTTTATGAGTTTGAATGTGGTTAGGTCGATATGTATAACAGTTTTGTAAGGTTTTCACAGATCAATTACAGGGTCCAGTGAGGAACTAAAAAAGGCTGAGAAGTCATAGCTTATTGCAGCTCTTCAGTTAGCTGCTTGTTTCTGGCAGTGTGATAATCAGGGACCCGATTTTCCAACAATCTTTTGACGAACTTATAAAAAACTTATGAAAAAGTCTGACTTACGAAAAATTGCATCTGATTACTGAAAATCTTAAATAAATCTTATGCAAAAGTTATGTAAAACTTATGACGATGACATTACAGGTATCTTACGAAAACATAAAATTTGTGGCAGGTGTTGTCATTCGGGAAACCCTCTGTCAGATGCTGGTATTGGTCGAATACTTGAATAAAAATAACTGACAACCAGAGTGACGATTTCCTAAGAATGCTTTCGAAAAATAACTTACCATTTTCCTAAGAAAATCTTAGGAAGTCGTATCTCGCTGACTTACAAAAGACTTATGAAAATCTTAAGACAAACTTAGGAAAAATCGAAAATCTTACGAAGTTTCGAAAATTGGGCCCCAGTAATATTAGTACCATTTGTTGTGTTGTGCAAATGTCTTATTGTGTGACAAAATGGGGGAATAGTCAGGGGGCCCAGTCAAATAAGAATTGTTTGTATTTTTAACTTTTAAAGATGACATTAAGAATAAGTTCACCACACCTTGTCTCTAGAAACTGGAACTGCGAACTTGAGGTGGTATATTCGTCAAATCTTAACTGATGTTTGAAATTCTTTTGCCCCCGGGAAAGGTGTTAGATTTTACAATAAAATGTGTATTCTTCTCACAACATCTTAAGAGTGTTGCTGCACTACTTTGAGAAGTTAAATGTTAGTTGTCATGTGGGGTGGGGATCCAGACATAGTCAACCATGCCAAGTTTCATCAGAATCAGTTTCGGGGTTTTGGCTACCTGGGGGTCGAAATCTGCCATTTTCCTATGCTTAGCGCTGTGGCTTATATAACAGGTAAGGGCTACTGCACAATCCGCAGTGGTTAAGTGTAATGGGACGCATGGGAACGCCGTTCCCCCACCTCCAATTTATTGCTCAAAGCGTTCCCCCACCTCAGATTGTTATGATGCTAGGGAACGGCACACGACCATTGTCATGGGCTTAAACCTAAATGTAGCGTTCCCCCACCTCTAATTTTGCACTTTAACCACTGACAATCCGTGATGTATGTTGTTGTGACATCAGACAGTCTGGTGGACACCGAGACACACCCACTGGTACTGTTTCCATGTGGTCTGTCAGCTGGCTGTCTGGCGGCCATTGTCACACATCCTGCTGACGTCATTAAGACCCACCTGCAGATGAAGAGAGCTCAGCGTGGCGCTGCAAGGCTCGCTATCAGCAATTTACTACAGGTGAAATAATGTACTACAGGTGGAGTAATGTACTACAGGTGAAATAATGCTGTGCATGGTTTGACCGTATGTAAGGTTGTATGATAAGATACATGTATTATTCCTATTTTATCTCCGAAATAGCTTGTAAGGTAAAGGTAAAGGTAAATGTGGATTTGTAGAGCGCCTCGTCGTGAATACACCTCTAAGTAACTTTTTTGTAGTTTGATTTATTGTCGCCGCGTGCACCTTTGTGACGATTTATCGTTAATTGTGCGTTTTGAAATGTCTGTTATTATTATTATTATTAAGGCGCTCAGGTATGGCACTTCTTTTCAAGGGATCTCACAGTTTTACCTGCACACCCCGCACACATCCACTAACGGAATGAATCATACCTGCATTTGCCTTCCCAGCCAAAGCTGGTACTCATTACCGACCCTGGAGGGATGGAAGGCTGAGTTGGCCTTGTAATATCTACAAATGCGTCATTCAGCTTGTAGTTACGTGTACAAGGGAGGTGGTATTTGGTTACAATAATATTGTCACAGTGACACTATTAAAACTAGATACTTTTTTTATTTAATCGTTAATTCCGACTAAAATCCAAGAAAACTGTCTTTTTATTTATCTGCCCGCCTATCGTTTTGTTATTGCCACTTACTGAGACACTAATGACGATACTTAAATGTTTGTTTATTGTCTTTTATGGCAACTATGCCTTTTTGTAATAGCGGATTAAAAGGTTAACATTTATAACTACATTACAACTTTTGGGCATTTTATGTTAGGCAGTGTATTTTAACCACATATGCAATTATTTCCATACGAGTATTATATGTATTTCACCGCAGCTACTGCAGAATGTATAGTATAATCATAGACTTATTTTGGCAGCTTTTGTGCACTTGAGATTTTGGTGTGCCAAAAAATTTCTGTCTCTCAACAATTTGCACAGATTAGATCTTTGTCCAGAGTGCACAAATTTTCAACCATTGTATGATATACTGGAATATCTAAATTGTAGAAAATCACTATGTCCCAGTAAATGCTAACATAAATGACATATTCTTCATACGCGGTTGTCATGCAGGAACACGGTGTTGAAGGCTTTCTTCATGGTCTCGCTCCAAGACTCTTACGTCGTGCCCTCATGGCAGCTATATCATGGACCGTCTACGAACAGGTGAATTTTTGGCATCGACTTACTTACTTAGCACTTAGATCCACCAGTCCCTTGTGGAACAATGGGCAGCAGGTTTCGCCAGCGCACATGGTCGGCAGCCATTGTCTCTTTCTCACTCCAGCTGACAGTTAAATGTTGATCAACAAGTCTTCTTTGGTCGACCCAGGTTAACTCAGCATGGCCATCTTCCAGGGTTGGCACAGTGAGTATCAGCGAAAGCTGGGGAGTAAACAGGCACTCCACAATGATGTCCTGTATCTGTGTTCTGACATCGTAGGCTGGTGTCTTGCTGAGGGCTATGGAAACAGACGTCACTACCATCTTATAGGCCCATGTGGCTCAGGGGGGGACGTACTTATACTTATCAGAGATGGTCAGGCAGCACTGCCCTTTTGGTTTCCTAGGTCAGATGTACAAATGATTGTGAACTACACTGTGTCTCAAAAAAAAACATCCCCGACGTTTTTAGCTATAACTCGAGAAAGCATTGACGGATTTTTATAATATTTGGTTGAAATGTTACTGAGAAAGCAAGCAATCATATGTTGCTACATTTTCCCACCTCACCTAATTAATGCTTCTACACTACCTTGTGAAACTGAAAACACGGAAATTGTATGTTTTCACGTAAA